>Ga0315281_10002089_pt1 | contig 29683 bp, 29 predicted proteins | sample YL17G07_0_MG_FD_204540 | JGI IMG/M metagenome (GOLD analysis project Ga0315281, IMG submission 204540) | Sediment microbial communities from Yellowstone Lake, YNP, Wyoming, USA - YL17G07_0 | ecosystem: Environmental > Aquatic > Freshwater > Lake > Sediment | place: USA: Wyoming | collected...
GCCGCACGCAATATTGCGGATGCCCAGATAAAGGGAGCCTCTATAAACCCGGATTGTCCATTGGAATGCGCTTGTATGTAGGAGCGCCGCCCCCGGCGCGAATGCGGCCACAAATCGCGGCGAGGGCGCCGCTCCCACAGTGGTGTTTCGCCCGCAAAATGAATTTATCCTAAAAAACGCAGTTGAGGGGGTATGTAGGTGCGAATTCATTCGCACGAACAAGAGGTTATGTGCGAATGAATTCGCACCTACAAGAGCAACGCAACATATTGGATAAGCACAACATTCATCATCAACTGCGGTTTTTAGTCACTTACCAGTCAAATGATGTCAAAACGTGACAAGAATTGTAGTTTTAAGCTGCATAACCAACTCAATAAATACGAGTTTTTGTAGGGTGGGTAGACGGTATTATCGTCTGCCCACGCGGTGCGAAATCTGCGTGGGCACAACGGCGTGCCCACCCTACGAAAAACTTATTGGTTCCGGCTTGTCCGGCTTAGGTTTATAGAGGTTCCCTAAAAAGATCAGCGGAGAGAATCGTTTTGATGCTGCATACAAGGCCATCATCCTAGAAACCGCAGTTGACCAATTGTATTTTTATGAAAAGCCGCGTGATGGCTGATCTTCGCGCTTTTCACATAACTCACCTTTTGGGAGAATCATTATTGTAGGAGCGGGCCATGCCCGCGATCAGGTAATTCGCGGGCATGGCCCGCTCCTACAAATTCCAACTGCGGTTTTTAGGATCATGCAGTGCGCAATGGTGGCGCTGTGGGCGAATCGGTATCGCACTTCCACCAGTCAGCCGGGGCATCATCAAACCGCGATTCAAACTCTCCCAAAAACCATCGGGTTAGAACAGAGCATGGTGATTGTGCTGGATGCATTGCGCAAGCAGCGCAATGTCAGCGATTATGAAGGCGACCCGATCAGCGACCAGGTCGTGATTGAGTGTACCAGGCAGGCGGAGCAGCTTTACAGGGTTGTAAATGGCTGGATTGCAATCCACCGGCCTGATTTAACAAAACCAGACAAGCCGGACGTGTAGGGGCAATTCACGAATTGCCCGACAAACCCGCTGCATTTTTTCCGCGCCTTCACGCGGCAGTCCGCAGCATCGCACCGGTGCGCTCGACACGCGGGGTTTCGGGTCTGGTGCGTCGGCGTGCTGCCGGCGGTAGTCCCGACAAGTGATAGAGGCGATCATGCGGCGCGCTGACACAGACAGCAGTTTGCACCAAGACGACCGCCCCTTGTTTTGCGCGGGAGAGTCGATCAGGCTGGTGGAAGGGCCGCTTGCAGGCATGGAAGGCGTATTTAACGAAGAAGACGGCGAAAAGCGTGTGATTGTGCTGCTGGAATTGCTGGGCAAGGCCAACAAAATAAAAGTAGACCGCGACTGGGTCATCCAAGCAGCGTAGACTTTACAGTGTTATAAACAACAGGTTATGCTAAACACTATAGTGTTTGGCAGGGCGGTAGCGTGCCTGAAGTGACCTTACCACTTATATAGTCGGCTCTTGCTGCCGCCGCCCTTTCTCTACATTTGCAGAACAATGCAGCAAATGGAATAGGTCCGGCTTCGATCTCATCAATTTATTTATTTGACGCCGCACATCATTCAAACGCTATGAAAACCATCCTTGTCACAGGTGGCACCGGTTTCATCGGCTCCCATGCCTGCGTTGCACTGGCGCAGGCAGGTTATGAGTTGGTCATCCTCGATAACCTGTGCAACAGCCGCGCTGATGTCATCGACCGCCTCGCCATTCTCTGTGGCAAGCGTCCGGTGTTTGTCCAAGGTGACATCCGTGACGCCGCAACCCTCGACCGTTTGTTTGATGCTTACCCGATCAGTGCGGTCATGCACTTTGCCGGCCTCAAGGCCGTCGGCGAGTCTTCCGAAAGGCCGCTGGACTACTACGACAACAATGTTGTCGGCACTATCCAACTGCTTGCCGCCATGACGCGGGCCGCTGTCAAGACTCTCGTCTTCTCGTCCTCGGCCACCGTTTATGGCGATCCGACCAGCGTTCCCATTAGTGAGGATGCCCCGTGCACGGCTACCAACCCCTATGGCCGTAACAAGCTGATGGTCGAAGACATCCTCGCCGATCTGTACCGGGCCGATCCCTTGTGGCGGATTGCCCGCCTGCGCTACTTCAATCCGGTTGGCGCACACGAATCCGGCCTGATCGGCGAAGCACCGCAGGGAATCCCCAACAATCTCATGCCCTGCGTGGCGCAAGTGGCCGCAGGCCAGCGCGAGTTCCTCGACGTGTGGGGCGATGATTACCCGACACCCGACGGGACGGGGGTGCGTGACTACATCCACGTCTGCGATCTGGCCGAGGGCCATGTCGCCGCACTCGACTACCTTGATCGCGAAGGCGGCATGCTCACGGTGAACCTCGGCACCGGTCAGGGCTACTCGGTGCTGGAGATGGTCAATGCCTTCGAGAAAGTCTCGGGCCGTACCGTCCCCTGCAGGATTGGGCCACGACGGGCAGGCGATAGTGCAAAGTGCTGGGCGGACGCTACGTTAGCGCAGCAGCTAATGGGCTGGAAAGCCAGTCGTGGTCTGGATCAGATGTGCGCCGATGTCTGGCGCTGGCAACAGTGTGAAGCGCCATGAAGCAGATGTTTTACACGTATGCGTGGTCGAACTGCCGCAAGAGCTAACGCTGTGCAACCCTCACCATCCATTACCCATCTCCTGCGTCGTCTCTGGCATCACATCAGTCCGCGCCGACGTGGGCAGTTCGGGCTTCTGCTCATCCTGATGTTTGTCGCCTCCTTTGCAGAAATTCTCAGTATAGGAGCGGTGCTACCGTTTCTGGGTGTCCTAACTGCGCCGGTACGGGTTTTTGAACATCCCGCAGCACAACACATCATCCAGGCACTGGGGCTAACGCAGCCAGAGCAACTACTGTTGCCTCTCACCATTGTTTTTGGCGTGGCGGCACTTATAGCAGGCGCAATGCGCTTGCTGTTGCTTTGGGCTAACACGCGTCTTTCATACGCAACAGGTGCCGACCTCAGTATCGGCATCTACCGCCGAACGCTTTATCAGCCTTATGCAGTGCACTGCGCCCGCAACAGCAGCGAGATAATCAACGGAATTTCAAGCAAAACAAGCAGTGTGATAAATATTATCACTATGCTCCTTACGCTCATCAGTTCGGGTGTCATGCTTATCGCCATCCTGCTTGCGCTATTATCTGTGGATACATTTATCGCATTGACCGCTTTTGGCGGCTTTGGTCTGATCTATATTGTCATCATCCGCCTCACCCGCAACCAACTGTCGATCAATAGCGAACGTATCGCCCGCGAGTCCAACCATGTCATCAAATCCCTGCAAGAAGGCTTGGGCGGCATACGCGATGTGCTGATTGACGGTAGCCAAGCCGCTTACTGCCAGATTTATCGTAATGCCGATCTTCCTTTGCGCCGCGCCCAAGGCGACAATTCATTTATAAGTGCTAGCCCTCGTTATGGTATGGAAGCGCTCGGCATGCTGCTCATCGCCGCGCTGGCGTATACGCTCGCCCAGCAAGCCGACGGTATCGCCAAAGCCATTCCCATTCTCGGCGCCTTGGCGCTGGGCGCACAGCGCTTGTTGCCAGTCTTACAGCAAGCCTATGGGGCATGGACGAGTATTCGGGGTGGGCAGTCATCGTTGCTGGACACTCTCGAATTGCTTGACCAACCCTTGCCCGATTACGCCGACCAGCCAGTCGCGCAACCACTATCTTTCCAGCAGCATATCTGCCTCAAGCAACTCACGTTCCGCTACACGCCGCAAACACCGTGGATACTTAACAATCTAAACCTAACCATTGCCAAAGGTAGTAGGGTTGGCTTTTTCGGTATTACAGGTAGCGGCAAGAGTACGCTGCTCGATATCGTCATGGGCCTGTTGCAGCCGACCGGCGGCACGCTGGAAATTGATGACCAACCCATCACGTCCGGCAATAATCGCGCTTGGCAAGCCCATATCGCTCACGTGCCGCAAGCCATTTTTCTGGCGGACAGCACCATCGAAGAAAACATCGCCTTTGGTGTACCCAAGAAGCAGATCGACCACGAGCGCGTCAGGCAAGCCGCTAAACAGGCGCAAATTGCCGACAGTATCGAGATCTGGCCCAAGCAATACCAAACCTTCGTCGGCGAACGTGGCATCCGCTTGTCCGGCGGCCAACGTCAGCGCATCGGCATTGCCCGCGCGCTCTACAAACAAGCTGATGTCATCATCTTTGACGAAGCCACCAGTGCGCTGGACAATGAAACCGAACAAGCCGTCATGCAAGCTATTGAAGGCCTCAGCGATGATCTCACCGTCCTCATCATCGCCCATCGGCTCACTACACTGAAGAACTGCACGCAGATCGTGGAACTTGGCGATGGCGGTATAAAGCGTACCGGCAGCTATCAAGACATCGTGAATCAATCGGCATGACCCCATGAATCCAATAAGCAAAAACTCAACCGTTCTAATCACCGGTGCCGATGGTTTCATCGGTTCGCATCTGACAGAAGCCTTGGTTCGCCAAGGCTATAAAGTCCGGGCCTTCGTGCTGTACAACTCGTTCAACTCCTGGGGGTGGCTGGATAATTGCGCCCCCGATGTTAAAGGGAAGTTTGAGGTGTTCGCCGGCGATATTCGCGATCCGCATGGAGTGAAGGAGGCGATGAAGGGATGCGACGCGGTTCTGCATCTGGCAGCGCTGATCGCTATTCCTTTCTCTTACCATTCGCCCGACACCTATGTCGATACCAATGTCAAAGGCACGCTGAACGTGCTGCAAGCGGCGCGTGAGCTCGGTGTCAGGAGAGTGATTCACACCTCGACCAGCGAGGTCTATGGCACAGCGCGTTTCGTGCCGATTACCGAAGAGCACCCCTTGCAGGGACAGTCCCCGTACTCGGCCACCAAGATTGCAGCGGATCAGTTGGCTTATTCCTTCTATGCATCCTTCGGTCTGCCGGTGGTGATCGCGCGACCGTTCAACACCTACGGCCCGCGCCAATCTGCTCGTGCCGTGATTCCGACCATCATCACCCAGATCGCCAACGGCAAGCGCCAGATCAAGCTGGGGGCTGTGTCCCCCACGCGCGATTTCAATTTTGTGCAGGACACAGTGGCCGGTTTTATCGCCGCGCTGAACTCCGATCAAGGGCTGGGCGAAGTCGTCAACATTGGCAGTAATTTCGAGATATCCATCGGCGACACAGCCCGGTTGATTGCCGAAACCATGAACACCGAGATCGAGATCGTCACTGACGAAGCCCGTTTGCGCCCCGAGAAATCGGAGGTTGAACGCTTATGGGCCGATAACGCCAAAGCCGGGCAGCTGTTCGGCTGGCAGCCCAGCTATGGCGGTCGCGAGGGGTTCAAGCGCGGCTTGGCCGAAACTGCAGCATGGTTCGTTCAACCCGACAATTTGCGCAGCTATAAGGCGGATATCTACAACCTGTGAACGTTTTGAGTATGCCGGACACTCTTGCAGAACAAATCGTCGGCGCCCTGCGTGCCGTTGTTGGATCTGGCCCCGTCGTGCTGCACGAACCCAGCTTCAGCGGCAACGAGTGGCGCTACCTCAAAGAGTGTCTCGACTCGACTTTCGTCTCGTCGGTCGGCAAGTTTGTTGATCGTTTTGAAGCCGATTTGGCTGCCTATGCCGGTGCGAAGCACGCGGTTGCAGTCGTCAATGGCACGGCGGCGTTACATATTGCCTTGAAGCTCGCGGATGTCAAAACCGACGACGAAGTCTTGATCCCCGCGCTGACTTTTGTCGCCACAGCCAATGCCGTCACTTATTGCGGCGCTACGCCGCATCTTGTTGATAGCGAGGCGCGCACCTTGGGCGTGGATGCCGCAAAGCTGCGTGATTATCTGGTTAGCCACACCGAACAACGCGCCAACCAGTGCGTTAATCGTGCCACCGGGCGCGTTATTCGGGCCATTGTGCCTATGCACGTTTTCGGCCATCCGGTGGATTTGGATGGGCTGCTGGCCTTGGCACACGATTTCAAACTTGCGCTGGTCGAAGATGCGGCAGAGTCATTGGGTAGCTATTACCACGGCCAGCACACCGGCATCTTTGGCTTGATGGGTACACTGAGTTTTAACGGTAACAAGACCATCACCACCGGTGGCGGAGGTGCAATTCTGACTAATAACCCGGAGCTGGCACGCCACGCCAAACACTTGACCACCACCGCCAAACTGCCGCACGCCTGGGAATACCGTCATGACGAAATTGGCTATAACTACCGTATGCCCAACCTGAATGCAGCCTTGGGCTGCGCCCAACTGGAGCAAGTGCCCACAATGCTCGCCGCAAAGAGGAAATTGTTTCAACGCTACCAAGTTGCATTCGCGCCGATGCAGGGTGTCAAGCTGATGGAAGAGCCTGAACAATGTCAAAGCAATTACTGGCTACAAACATTGTTGCTGGATGCCGAACAAGCGGACCAGCGTGACCATATATTAAAAGCCACCAACGAGGCCGGCTTGATGACGCGCCCTGCTTGGACACCGATGCACGAATTAACGCCGTTCAAGGATTGCCCGCGCATGGATTTGGCTGTTGCACAATCGCTGGCGCAGCGTTTGATTAATATCCCGAGCAGTTCGGGTTTGATCCCCATCGCTCCATGAGCAAGCCTGACATGATCCTGATCGGTGCCGGCGGCCATGCCCATGCGTGTATCGATGTTATTGAACAGCACGACCAATACCGGATTGCAGGACTGATCGGAAAGCCAGAGGAAATGCATACCCGGCATTTCGGTTATTCCGTTATCGCCACGGACAGTGATTTGCCGCAGCTGGTCAACGAGTATCAATATGTTCTTATTGCCGTGGGCCAGATTCAGTCGCCAGACAGCCGTATCCGGCTCCATCGGCAGGCTGCCGAACTCGGGTTTCAATTACCAGCCATCATTGCGCCTACCGCTTATGTATCTCGGCACGTTACCATTGGTGCAGGTACGATTGTTATGCACGGTGCTATCGTTAATGCCGGCACCAAGATCGGAAATAACTGCATAATCAACTCGCGCGCATTGATTGAACATGACGTGACGGTGGAAGACCACTGCCACATCTCTACCGGTGCCATCCTCAATGGCAATGTCAGTATCGGTACAGGCAGTTTCGTCGGTAGCGGCTGCATTATCAAAGAGGGTATATCGATTGGAAAAGGCTGCCTGGCAGGAATGGGTCTATTCGTGCGCCAAGACTTGGCGGATCAAGCACGCTTTGTAGGCGACAAAAAACCATGACGAACCGGACGCTCATCATTGCCGAAGCCGGTGTAAACCATAACGGAGATCTGGCGCTAGCCAGAAAGCTGATCGATGTGGCCGCCGAGGCCGGTGCCGATCTGGTCAAGTTTCAGACATTCAGCGCCGACCGCCAAGTTACGCTCACCGCAGCGAAGGCTGATTACCAGACCAGGACAACCGACAGCAACGAATCCCAGCACGAGATGCTTCGCCGTCTGGAAATCAGCGTTGAAATGCACAAGGAACTCATAGCCCACTGTGCGAAGCGCAACATCGGGTTTTTCTCAACCGGCTTTGACATTGAGAGTGTCGACCTGCTGGCGAGCCTCGGCCAGGATCGTTTCAAGATTCCCTCGGGGGAGATCACCAACCTGCCTTACCTGCGCCACATAGGCCGCATGGGTAAACCCGTCATTCTGTCTACCGGCATGGCGGAAATGGGAGAAATCCGGGCTGCCATCGAAGCACTGGAAGAAGCCGGCACGCCAAGAGCAATTGTCACTGTGCTGCATTGCACGACCGAATACCCTGCACCCATGGCGGAGGTAAACCTGCGCGCTATGCTTAGTATCCAGAAAGAGTTTGGCGTCGAAATCGGCTATTCAGACCATACGCGTGGAATTGAAGTGGCGATAGCTGCTGTTGCCTTGGGTGCCAGCATCATTGAAAAACATTTCACGCTGGACCGTAACATGCCCGGGCCTGACCACAAAGCCAGTCTTGAGCCAGAAGAGCTCAAGGCCATGGTCACGGCCATTCGCAACATTGAAATCGCGCTGGGCGATGGCATCAAGCGTCTTACCCCAAGTGAATCCAGGAACAAATCTGTTGCCCGCAAATCGTTGGTGGCCAGCCAAACAATTAAAGCGGGCGAGGTCTTCAGCGCACAGAACGTCGCCATCAAGCGGCCCGGCACCGGCATTTCCCCGATGCGTTGGGATGAGGTATTAGGTCAAGTCGCGCGAAGGGATTACCACGAGGATGAGTTGATATGAGTGATATAGCAAAAATTGAAAACTTAAAAGAGTTCATCATCGAGATAAGAAACGAAAATGTTTTGCTGGATGCTGATGTGGCCGTGATATACGGAGTTGAGACTAAACGAATCAATGAGGCGGTTAAAAACAATCCTGACAGATTCCCTTCTGGTTATGTTATCGAATTGAGTAGTAAGGATAAAAATGAACTGGTCGAAAATTTCGACCGGTTCAACCGGCTAAAACACTCATCAACACCACCTCGGGCTTTTACTGAGAAGGGTCTGTATATGTTAGCCACTGTTCTTAAAAGCCAACAAGCATTGCAGGCAATGCTATCCATTATTGAAACCTTCTCAAAAATTCGTGAGTTGTCCCGTAGTATTAAAGAGCTATCAGTAATTCAGGATAAAGCCGAACAAAAAACACTCATGCAAAAAAGCGGGGAGCTAATCGCCGAAATCTTCGAAGACGATTTGCAAACCAGCGATACGGAAACCTCAATTGAGCTGAACTTCGCGGTTTTGAAGTTCAAGCACACGATAAAGAAGAAAAATAAATGAGGAAAATCTGTGTCATCACCGGCACACGCGCCGAATACGGCCTGCTGCGCTGGGTCATGCAAGGTATTAAGGACGATCAAGAGCTAACATTACAGGTCATCGCCACCGGTATGCACCTGTCGCCGGAATTTGGCCTCACCTACCGCGAGATTGAACAAGACGGGTTCCGGATCGACCGCAAGGTCGAAATGCTGACTAGCTCAGATACACCTGTTGGCATCGCCAAATCAATGGGTTTGGGCATGATCGGTTTTGCCGATGCGTTGAACGAATTGAGGCCGGATTTGATCGTGGTGCTTGGAGACCGTTTCGAGATTTTTTCAGCGGTGGCTGCGGCTCTGGTGGCGCGCATACCAGTTGCGCACTTGCACGGTGGCGAATCTACCGAAGGCCTGATTGACGAAGCAATTCGGCATTCGATTACCAAAATGTCGCACCTGCATTTCGTGGCAGTGGAAGAATACCGGCAGCGTGTGATCCAACTGGGGGAGCAGCCTGAAAGCGTATTTCTGGTTGGTGGGCTGGGCATCGACAACATCAAGCGCTTGAAACTACTCGACCGTGCAGAGTTGGAAGCCTCGCTTGGTTTTAAGCTGGGACAAAAAAATTTACTGATAACCTTTCATCCCGTCACGCTTGAGAAGGCAACCGCTGCGAACCAGATGGCTGAACTGCTGGTTGCCTTGGCCGAGTTGCAGGATACGCAGCTTATTTTCACCCTGCCGAACGCCGATACCGATGGTCGGGCTCTGATTAGGATGGTCGAGCAATTCGTCGCACAGCATGCCAACGCCCGCGCCTACACTTCCCTTGGTCAATTGCGCTATTTGTCGTGCATTGCCCATGTCGATGGCGTATTGGGCAATTCTTCCAGCGGCTTGGCAGAAGTACCCAGCTTCAAAAAGGGGACGATCAACATCGGCGATCGCCAGCGTGGGCGGCTACAAGCAGCAAGCGTGATCAATTGCGAACCGACTCGACTAAGTATCGCAGCCGCCTTGAAAATACTTTACTCCACAGACTTTCAAGTGAGTTTAAGCCAGGTGCGTAACCCCTACGGCGAGGGTGGCGCAAGTGAAAAAATCATCGCGGTTATTAAATCCATTGCGCTTGATGATGTGCTCAAAAAACATTTTTATGATTCTGCCCATCCATGCGCATAGTATTTATCGGTACGGTTGAGTTTTCTCGGCGTGCGCTCGAACGCTTGCTGGCCATGAATGCAGAAATTGTGGGGGTATGCACCTTGCAAGAATCAAAATTCAACGCTGATCATGCAGATATCGGCTCTATCAGTGAGGCTTGTGGAATTCCTTGGCTTTATGCAGACGATATCAATTCTGCAGGTACATTGAGTTGGGTACGAGATAAAGCACCCGATGTCATTTTTTGTTTTGGCTGGTCGAGACTACTCAAACAAGACCTGCTGAAATTGGCCCCTTTGGGTGTGGTTGGTTTTCACCCGGCAGCACTACCCGCCAACCGTGGTCGCCACCCGCTAATCTGGGCATTGGTTTTAGGGCTCGACAAAACTGCTTCCACCTTCTTCTTCATGGATGCAGGTGTCGACAGTGGCGATATTCTCTCGCAGCGCGAGATATACATTGATGAACAAGATGACGCGCACACTTTGTATGATAAGGTTTCACAGACCGCATTGGAACAAATTGAAGAATTTGTACCACAGCTCGCCGCAGGAACATTTCAGCGCATTAAGCAGAACGAGCAGCTTGCAAATACATGGCGCAAACGGGGACTCGCGGATGGAAAGATTGACTGGCGCATGTCCGCACATTCAATTTATAACCTGGTGCGCGGATTAGCCAAGCCATATGTTGGAGCGCACTTTATCGTGGATGGAAAAGAAATCAAGGTCTGGAAAACCGCGATCCTTGAGGGTGTGCCAAACAATATTGAACCGGGCAAAGTGCTGATGCAAACGGATTCAATCCCGGTAGTAAAATGTGGCGAAGGCGCAATTCGCCTATTGGTTACAGAACCATTCTTTGAACCAATCGTGGGTAGCTATTTATGAAAACGATTGTTATAGCGCCTCACCCTGATGACGAAGTGCTCGGCGCGGGCGGTACGCTACTGCGTCGTAAAGCCGAAGGTGCAAAAGTGGCATGGTTAATTGCAACCGGCATCTCCGTTGAATCTGGCTGGAGCGAGTTGAAAGTCAAACAACGGAGCGACGAGATCAAGCAAATCACCGCTTTGTTTGGCTTTGATGCAGTATTTGAACTCAACTTTCCGACCACTCAACTCGACCGCGTGCCAATGAGTGACTTGGTAGCCGCAGTTTCAAACGTATTCAAGACATTTGAGCCGGAAGAGGTGTTTGTACCGCACCCATCTGATGCACACACCGATCACCGCATTGTTTTCGATGCGGTAGCAAGCTGTACAAAATGGTTTCGCTATCCCGCTGTTAAACGTGTGCTGGCTTACGAAACACTCTCTGAAACAGATTTCGGATTGGGCGCCGAGCAAGGCTTCCGTCCCAATGTGTTCGTGGATATTGAGCCATTTCTCAACGACAAACTTCGGGCAATGGACATTTACGCGTCAGAACTGGGGGGGTTTCCATTTCCTCGCAGTCATGAGGCTATCCGGGCACTTGCCACACTGCGTGGTGTGGCTTCAGGCTTTAAAGCAGCCGAGGCATTTGAGTTGTTGCGGGAAAGGACGTAGCCAGGATGTCAGCTATGAAAAATACGCACTGCAACTCTTTGACCGAGGAACTCTGGCATCAGGCAATTCTGCCCGCTAATGCCACCATACAACAGGCGATACGCAACCTTGATCAGGTGGCAATCAAAATTGTTTTGGTGGTTAATGAAATAGGTGTACTGGAAGGCACGATATCTGATGGCGATATACGGCGTGGCTTGCTTAAGGGGCTGGATCTCAATAGCCAAGTCGCAAGCGTCATTCATCGCAATGCGTTGGTCGTGCCGCCTGAGATCGGACGTGACATGGTCATGCAGCTCATGGTCGCTAACAAAATTCAGCAGATCCCCGTGGTTGATGAGCATCACCATGTTATCGGCTTGCATCTCTGGGATGAAATCACCATGTCACCAACGCGTCCCAATCTGATGGTCATCATGGCCGGCGGGATGGGCACGCGACTCCGCCCGCACACGGAAAACTGCCCTAAACCCCTGTTGCCTGTCGCGGGCAAGCCGATGCTGGAGCACATCATCGAGCGTGGCAAGTTGGAGGGTTTCAGCCACTTTGTTCTCGCCATTCATTATCTGGGCCATATGATTGAGGATTACTTCGGTGATGGCGAGCGTCTGAACGTGCGGATCGACTACCTCCGTGAGCAGTCCCCTTTGGGTACAGCCGGCGCACTGGGATTACTCAATCCATATCCTGATGCACCGTTTGTGGTCACCAATGGCGATGTTATTACTGATATCCGCTATGGTGAGCTGCTTGATTTTCATATTCGCCACGACGCTGCCGCCACCATGGCCGTGCGCGTGCACGAATGGCAGCACCCCTTTGGCGTGGTACAGATACAAGGCGTCGAAATTGTCGGTTTCGAGGAAAAGCCTGTTGCGCGCACTCATATCAATGCGGGTGTCTATGCGCTTGACGCAGATGCGCTGAATGTCTTAAGCGCAGATGCACATTGCGATATGCCCACCTTGTTTGAACGCCTGCAGGCGAAAGTCAAGCGCACGGTGGCGTACCCGATGCACGAGCCGTGGCTGGATGTGGGCAGACCGGATGATTTGAGTCGTGTTTTGAATGCAGTCAACAATGAATAACGAAAGGAGATGCACACTTGAAAAGAGACCTGATTAAGCAATACAACCTTCCTCGTGAAGTTAAATTCTGCAGAAAATGTACCGTTTCCAACCAGCGGCCCCGGATTACATTTGATGAATATGGAGTTTGTTCAGCATGCAATTACGCCGAATTCAAGCGCACCAAAATCGATTGGAAGGTTCGTGAGGCGGAACTCGCGGAGCTCTGCAACAAGCATCGGAAGAATAATGGTGAATACGATGTAATCGTCCCCTGTAGTGGCGGTAAGGATGGCAGTTTTGTAGCACATCAACTGAAATACAAATATGGGATGAATCCGCTTGCAGTGACTTGGGCACCATTAAAGGCCACTGTAATTGGCCGTCAGAACCTCGATGCTTTCATTGCGTCAGGCTTCAACCATATTCTTGGTACGCCTAATCCGCAGATTGCACGGAAGCTCACCCAATTATCGTTTAAACATCTTGGCGACCCGTTCCAGCCATTTATCTACGGCCAAGCAAATTTTCCACTTCACATGGCGGTCAAGCACAGCGTACAGTTGATTATGTATGGAGAGAACGGCGAAGTTGAATACGGCGGTGACATGAAGAATGCCTTTCGCCCGACACGTGATATTCAGGATCATGACAAGCATTATTTTTCAGGGTTGCCCCCCGAGTTTTGGACAGAACACGGCGTTTCTTTAATTGATCTCTACCCGTTTATGTCACCTAAATATGAAGACATAAAACGAAACAATACTGAAATTCACTTCTTCGGACACTACAAGTTTTGGGATCCCCAGGAGAATTTTTATTACTGCAAGGAACACACGGGTTTTACGCCGAACACTGAAAGATCTGATGGCACCTATTCAAAATATGCAAGCTTGGATGATCAAATTGATGGTTTTCATTATTACCTCTCGTATATTAAATTTGGAATTGGTCGTGCGACATCAGATGCCGCTCACGAAATTCGCGATGGTAAGATTACGCGTGAAGAGGGTATAGCTTTGGTGAAGCGCTATGACAGTGAATTCCCGAAGAAATATTACCGAGAATTTCTGGAGTATTGTTCGATTACCGACGAAGAAGTTCATGAAGTAATTGATAGTTGGCGCTCTGATCATATTTGGCATAAGGTTGATGGCGTTTGGTCTTTGAAGAAACAAATCAGTTAGTAAATATAAATCCATGGAGAAAGAACATGTCTAACCACGACAAAAAAACAAGATCTATTTATCAAAAACAACATGAAAGGATTTCAGGAAACGAGGATGCTTTTTCCAGAATTTCTGGAATGTATAAAGAAAGCACACTAGGGATGGGTGTGGATTGGTTTAAGGGTAAGCGCGCAATTGACGTTGGATGTGGAAATATCGGGGCAATGATTATTCGTCTCTTACAGCTTGGGGTAATAAAATGCTCTGGCGTGGATATTGATAGCGATTGGATAAAACCTCTTAGTGAAAATATTAAACGTGCAGGCTTTAAAGAAAGCGAATTTGAACTCAAAACAGGGTCAGTGACCGAAATTCCATATCAAGATAAGAGCTTTGATTTTGTGTCAGTCAACGGAGTTCTTATTCATCTAGAAAATATGGATGAAATAGAAAAGGGCTTTATGGACGCTGCGCGAGTAACGGCTGCAAATGGGGCGTTGTACACCAGCTGGGGACCATGTGGCGGGGTAATACAGGGAGTCATATTTCCGGCACTACGGAGTCATTATAGAAATGATGGGGACTTCAAAAAATTTATTGATGAGATTACACCAGAGCAACTTCATTCGGCGATTGAAAAAATTGGGGCAGATTCTGAAAAATATGGCGGAGAAGTTATTGATATCGCGACTCTTAAATCGTTGTTCGGGGAAGATTACTGCGTATTTCTTCAAAATTTTATCCAAGCGCCGACTTGGTGGTCAAATGAGTGTACACCGGAGTATGTTGAGAAATTATATGAAAAAGCAGGCTTCAAACAGGTAAGGCGACTCGGTTCATTTACCAAAAGAACCGATGTGAGGAAGTTTTTTGCACCATTACATTATGATAGAAGCTATTGGCTTTCCAAAATAATGTATGGGCATGGATATGTTCAATACATTGGAGAGAAGAAATAGAGCGCAGGCTAAAGATCGTATGACAAGACTCATCGCTCGGCTAGACATCAAGGGCCCCAATCTGATCAAGGGCATTCATCTGGAAGGTCTGCGCGTTATTGGCTCCCCAAATGAGCATGCTTTGCGCTACTACCAGCAGGGCGTTGATGAATTAATTTACATGGATTGTGTGGCCAGCCTTTATGGGCGCAACCACTTGGGCGATATCGTTCGATCAGCTGCTGAAAATATCTTTGTCCCGATGACTGTGGGGGGCGGCATTAGATCGGTCGAGGATGCCATGCAGATTCTACGTTCCGGTGCCGATAAGGTGGCGGTCAATACAGCTGCAATCGCTAACCCACAGCTTATCACCGAAATTTCTCGCCGCTTTGGCAGCCAATGCATGGTGCTCTCAATCGAAGCCAAGCAAATAGGCGCGGAGCAGTGGGAGGCCTACACAGATAATGGTCGCGAGCGCACCGGAATTGATGTGATCGAGTGGGTGAAACGTGGTGTGTCCATGGGTGCTGGTGAAGTGTTAATTACATCTGTGGATCGCGAGGGCACACGCAAAGGGTTTGACATTGCACTGGTTAAAGCAGTTGCCCAAGAGGTTTCTGTGCCGGTAATCGCTAGTGGCGGCATGGGTAAACCCGAAGATTTAATTGATGTCGTGCGCGAAGGTGCCGCAGATGCGGTGGCGATGGCTGACATACTGCATTACAACCGCGCGACGATTGGCGAGATTAGGAGGTTTGCCGAAGCCGCAGGCTTGGAGGTGAGGCATTATGAGTACGCCTAAAGTAACCGTCATCGACTATGGCGTTGGCAATCTGCTCAGTGTGCGGCGTGGTTTAGAACACTGCGGTGCTGTAGTCACCCTGACTGCCGATCCTGAACAGATTCTTTCAGCACCGCGGGTTTTATTGCCTGGCGTGGGTGCTTTTAGTATTGCAATGCAGGAATTGCATCGGCTGGGTTTAGTGGCGGTGATTCGCGAGCTTGCTCACCGACAAACCCCCTTGTTGGGCATTTGCCTTGGCATGCAACTGCTGTTGGAAAAGAGTAGTGAATTTGGTATAACGGCTGGTCTCGGCCTGATACCAGGGTGTGTGATTCCGGTAGCAACACGCACGCTTGCAGGTAAGCAGCAGCGCGTTCCGCACATTGGTTGGAACGCGCTGCTGCCGTCGGACCCATCAGGGAATTGGAGTGGTACCCTGCTGCAGGATATTCAACCTGGTGAGGCGGTCTATTTCGTGCATTCCTTCATGGCTGTACCCGCAGACCCCGCCCATAGGATTGCGGAATGTGTTTACGGCGGGCATCTAGTTTCTGCGGTGATCGGGCGAGATCATATTGCGGGTTGTCAGTTCCACCCCGAAAAAAGTGGGGAAGTAGGGCTTAAGGTACTACGCAGGTTCATTACTCAATGAGGATTCTTGCGCTAATCACTGCCCGCAGTGGCTCCAAACGCTTGCCGGGAAAGAATGTCCGTGTACTCGGCGGCAAGCCATTGATTGTATGGTCGATTGATGTGGTGAAGGATATTCCAGAGATATGCGATATTCTTGTATCCACCGATGATCCCTCGATTGCTTCGATTTGTACAAAAGCTGGTGCCCTTGTGCCGTGGCTTCGACCTGCAGAACTAGCAACCGACACAGCAAGCTCAGTCGATGTGGCATTACATGCGCTGGATTGGTATGAAGCCGAGAAGGGTGCAGTAGATGGCCTACTATTGTTGCAGCCGACCTCACCGTTTCGAACAAAAGAAACCGTGTGCAAGGGAATTAATCTCTTTATGAAGAATAGTCAGCAACCAGTTTTAGCTGTTTCGCCGACTCATGCCCACCCGATGTGGACTTTCAGAATTGAGAACCATTATTTAAAACCGTTCATGGAAAGTCATCAGTTCGATGTTCGATCTCAAGATCTGCCACCAGCATACGTCGTTAATGGCAATTTGTATTTAATACCCCCATCTATCCTGCGAGCTGAAAGATCTTTTATTGGCCCACAGACATTACCATTAGTGATTGAGTCACCGAATGAAGCTCTCGATATAGATACAGAGTGGGACTGGACGATTGCTGAAACTGTCGCTGTTGGTTTTGATGCATAACGCGAATTCAACATTGAAGTTAAATTCAAAAATCAGATTTGAAAATGATATATAAGCGACCGGACTCCATCGAAATATCTATAAATGACTACCTGGCTCTATACGGTACAGAGCCAGATGCGAAACGGCGGCTATACAATATAGGAGCCGGAGCATGGTCGCATGTTTGCTGGACAAATATCGACTTACCAGCACAAACAGAAGCCTTTGCCGCAATTCAGGCACCCTGTATTCATCACGACTTGATAAAACAATCAGCTCTTCCTATTCAAACAGCCACAGTTGATGCTGTTTACTGTTCGCATGTTGTTGAGCACCTGCCAGAAACGATAGTCATGAATTTGATGAAAGAAGTTTTTCGATGCATGGATAAAGGTGGTGTTTTTCGAATTGTCACCGGCCCATGCGCTGACCTCGATTGGGACGCGCTTATGAGAGCCGATAAAAACTGGTGGTTTTGGTTTAAAGATATCGATTTTAAAAGATCAATTAAGAATGAAATGGAGCCGATGACAATTTATGACCAGTGGTTATATACGGTGGCTACGCCTAGATCTCCATATTCAGAAACTGAATGTGAAGAAAAATATAATTCCAACGAAATCAAAAAAATGGTTGAATCCAATAAGAACAACCCACACTCGATATTAGATGCGCTTACGCAATCACTTGCGTTTAATCATACCTCTGCGGGAGACCATATAAGTTGGTGGAATTATGACAAGCTGCACGGCTTTTTAAAAAAAGCAGGTTTCACCAATATCTATCGATCCGCTTACGGCCAAAGTACGTCGATGTTAATGCGTGATCTGCGTTATTTTGATCGAACCTATCCACAGGTCTCCGTTTATATAGAAGCAAAAAAGTAAGATATCGCACACGCTCGGTTTTCTAAACAGTGAACAATAAACCCCGATGACAAATATAAAAATGCGTGAATTATGCGCGTAACGTTGATCTATGATTCGTACTCAAGGGATCGCATGCCTTTGGTAAAAATTAAACGCGAACTTGAGAAACGGAATGTTAGGTGCCTGCTAACGCATTCCAGTAACACTCTGGAGCATTCGATTCTTTTCAAACCGGATGCGATAGTTTTAGGAAACCCGGATTTGTATCACGGTGAGAATGCGACCCTGCTTTCCAATAAAGCAGTAATATTTTCGATCCCGACAGAGCAGGGCATACTTGAAGCAAGATATTTTGCGGATAGGATGATCGGGGGGCACAACAAAAATAACACCGATTTTGAACCGCCCAATATAGATGTTGTGAATAAATTCTTCCTATGGGCTGAATATCAAAAAGAAACACTTCTCACCGCCGGCATTCCGTTGGAAAAGTTATTCGTTTCTGGCAACGCCAGACTATCCATCCCTGGAAACAGGGATTTTGAGAATTGCCGTGATTCAAAAATCGTCGGTGTGGCCCTGGAAACAGAAATTGTCGCCAGTCTCTCATACGCATTGTGGGCATTGGATGGTTTAGACAATGCCTACGGGTCATATCTTGACTATTACACTCTGGACGTAAATATATTACACGCACAATTGAAAGCCATTAAATTGCTTTCTGGCGAAGGTTATAAGGTGATAGTAAGACCTAGAACCATCGACAGGAATACCGATTATTCTTTTTTTGGGGATAGTATCGAAATCGATTTATCCCTTGACCCTTCTTATCTATTGAATAAATGTAATTTCATTGTAACCGGGCAATCGACCATAGGGTTGGAGGCTTATCTTTATGGTGCGAAGGTTATTTCTGTTCTGGGGATGTTGAAGCCGCATCTGGTAACAGATGTGATGAAGAATTACTTATCGTTTCAGCATCCAACCCAACCACAAACAATGGAAGATCTGCTCCGGCTTGTGGGCGACCCTTCGCAATATAAGCCAAGTGAGGACTTCCTGGGCAAAATTAGGTATTACTTTGGCTCACATATGTCCAATCCGGAAACAACAATAGCAAATGAAATTATAAGAGTGCTTCAAATGACACCTTTGCCGCTCGTGGATCAAACAAAAAACGAGGCTGCGTTTAGGATTGCACAAAAATTTACCGGGTTAAGAAGCTTAGTGATAAAGCACAGGGAGAATGTCTTTGGGGCAATGCTGGTCGTAATAATTTTGGCTAAAAGACTAATACTTAACGGATTTAAATATTACGACAAAAACTAAAATGAGGAAAATTGTTGTCATAAATGGCTTGGCAAGGGGTGGGACTAATTTGGCTGCAAATCTGCTGGCAGCCCAAAATGGTTGGCACGCCTCGGATGCAGCTATTGCAGAGATAGCTTGTATCGACCAGTTTCTGCCAAAAGATTTTATTAACCACTGTCCCAAGTCTCCTGCGCAATTCGATGTTGGTGCTATCGTTGATCCACAGATCGAGAAATTCAAGGACAGATGCGTCGCTGCGGTTGCGCGGACTGTTTGCCCTAGCTATCACACGATCAAGACGAGATACCATGCTGAAATCACAAGCTACTATGGTGTTCCGATTAGCGAATGGGGGAAATATATGCAGGCCATTTCCAACATTGAAAAATTTGATGCCCTTGACAGTTTATACCTCGATTTTGCCGAGACAATTGGCTGTGACGTGCTAGCGCATAGAACAACAGCTCTCACAAGCTATGCTTCAACATTCCTGAGCAGGTCCGATAACCATTATTGGATTGAGATTCTTAGAGACCCTTTTGACCGTGCTGTATCCTCCAGAAAAGGCCACTCGCAATGCCTTGCACAAAGCTTTTTGCAAAGTAAATGGCAACTTGACCAGATAAAGAAAATTACGCATACCAATTTTATCTTGATCAAATATGAAGACATCTGCACTGATCCCCGCCGATGCGTAGATCAAATTTGCAGTGCACTTGGCGTTGACTGCAAACAATTCATTCCTTCGCCAGTGACCCCAGACATGTCTTGCTTCTACGGAAATTCGAGTAAGAATCCGGACATCTTCAATCAGATACCGAAGGAAATTCCGATTTATAAAGATTCAATAGGCGGAGGGCAAGCCCTAAATAACCGTGAGCGTCGACTGGGGGAATCAATTGCAAGTGGCAGAGGCGTATCGCCTATCTATTTAATAATACTTTTTTTTGCTGATATGATTTATCGGCTAGGTTTTATTATTCAAAGAATGGCTATAGTTATACTTTCACTGAACTACATTGCACTTATGCGTGATTCTGGCTTGCGCAAAGTGCTTCAGCGTTGCGTAGGTCGATTTTTATGACCCCCCCCAACCAGTTTTACCGTGCTGCTCTAAAATCTCTTGCATCGTTGTTGGCAAGGTTTTTGTTATTGCCTTCAAGTTATCGGTATCACACGTTGTTTGGCAGACTTTTAGGTGAGTTGAATAGAAATCAGGCGGCGAGATGCATCGCCTTGTTCGCGAACAATTCAAGTGATCAGTTTAGCAGTGGCACGGTTTACCAGTACAAGGAGGTTGTAAAGTGGGAAGGGGCTGACCTGAAAGTTAACCTTGAACTGGCAAAAGAAAGAATATTTGATATATTCATCAAAGATGAGGTGTTGCAGTATCTGCAAGTCGCCGGTGTAGAAAGCTTATTGGAAATAGGTTGCGAAGCCGGGCAGAATCTGGCTGTTATCAGAGAGGTGATGCCGGAGATGAAATTGGCTGGTTGTGATATCTCCACTAAAGCGCTTTCAATTGCGGAAAGGGCAGGCGTTGCAGTTCAGACAATTAATCTGCTGGAAATGGATGCGCTAAGCGTGTACCGGGATGATCAGTTTGACTATGTGTTGATTTCTCATGTTTTGGAACACTTGGTTGTGCGAGATATTCAGCATACAAATGACATCAGGCGTAATGTTTTGAAGCATATTCATCGAATTGCTAAACGTGGCTATGTTGTCACTGCGCCAGCAATCGCCCAAACCCCTGTCCCAACCATGCTTTTGTTCCTCGGGCATGCGCGAGTAGCGCTGAATGCTTTTTCTGTTGCTGATCTAGATGAACTTGGAGTCTCCAGCTTTTTCGTTACCTCCAATCGGCTAGACGAGTCGCTCTCGCTCATTGTTAGAAAACCGTCGGGGGGAAGGCTATAGTGAATTCAAATACAGCACCATCTTCAGCTAATGTGGTTTGGCATCACGCGACGGTAACGCGCGAACGTCGCGAAGCCATGAATGGGCATCGTGGCGGCATTCTCTGGTTCACTGGATTGTCCGGCGCAGGTAAGTCGACACTGGCGCATTTGGTGGAGGAGCAACTGCATCGCCACGGGTGCAGGACATTTGTTCTTGATGGCGATAATGTGCGTCATGGGTTGTGTGGTGACCTTGGATTTTCGGCGGAAGGTCGTGTAGAAAACATACGCCGAATTGGCGAAGTCGCAAAAATTTTCATGGAAGCCGGTGTGATTGTGCTGACAGCATTTATTTCACCGTTCCGTGAAGGCCGCGACAAGGTGCGCGCAATGATGGCACCGGGAGAATTCATGGAGATATATTGTCATTGCCCAATCGAAGTCTGCGAACAGCGAGATGTAAAAGGAATGTACAAAAAGGCACGTGCTGGTGTGATTAGCCAGTTCACTGGTATCTCGTCGCCATATGAGGCACCAGCCACCCCCGAGTTGATAGTGAATACAGCAGAGACTGAGCTGCAAGTATGTGTCAAACAAGTGATGGATGTTCTGACGAGGGGAGACAAGCCAATTTGTAACTTTCCGTCAAGGCAGCTTGATAGTCGATCGCCAGATTGATTTTTATGCAGGCTCGTGCACTTTTTCTTGACCGGGATGGCGTGATCAATGTTAACCATGGCTACGTGCATCGCCCCGAAAACTTCGAGTTTATTGAGGGCATATTTGATCTGGTTCGTACGGCGTATGCGCTTCAATTCAAGCTGATCGTGATTACCAATCAGGCAGGTATTGCGCGCGGGTTTTATACGGAGCAACAGTTTCACGAGATTACAAACTGGATGTGTGAGCAATTTGTGATTCAAGGTGTATCTATAGCCAAGGTTTATTTTTCGCCTTATCACCCGATTGAAGGGTTGGGCGCGTACAAAAAAGATGACTTTTCTAGGAAGCCCTATCCGGGGATGATCTTGCAGGCGCAGAGAGAGTTTTCTCTGAATTTGGGGAGTTCTGTTTTGATTGGCGATAAAGCTAGTGACATTCAAGCAGGTGTTTCCGCCAGTGTAGGTTGCAATATTCTCTTTGCACAGGATAACCCTGCCGAATTATCTTGCACGGATTACCAGCGGATATCGGTTCTCAGAGATGCCCTGCCATTCCTGACTTGCGATCAGTCGCAGGGGGTAGAACAATGAAGTTGCTTGTTTTGGCTGGCGGATTTGGCACACGGCTACAGTCGGTTGTAGCGGAAGTTCCCAAGGCACTCGCACCGGTTGGCGATGTGCCGTTTCTCCACATGCAGATCGAGCACTGGAAAAATCAAGGGCTGAAATCTTTTGTGTTTCTTTTGCATCATCAGGCGGACTTGATTATTGATTTCTTGAGAAATGAGCAAAACGGTTTGCTTGAAGATTGCGAAGTGCAGTGGCTGGTCGAGCCAGTTCCTATGGGGACAGGTGGGGCAGTAGCTTATGCGGTCGAGCAATTACACCTTTCGGGTGATTTCTTGGTGACCAATGCAGACACATGGATCGGGATCGGCATCAAGGAAGTTTGGCAGACCGACTCCCCGGCGATGGCGGTGATCAGGGTTGGGGAAGCAGGGCGCTATGGCAACGTGCGGTTTGATGATAAAAATCTTATTACCGCTTTTCATGAGAAGAGTACTACGGCAGAAACGGGGTGGATCAACGCCGGATTGTGTCACCTGAAAGCCGAGTTGTTCAAAGACTGGGACCATGAGCCATTCTCGTTGGAGCAGATTATCTTTCCTGCGTTGGTTACTCGTGGCAATTTGAAATCAGTTCCGCTGGAATCGAATTTTATCGATATAGGCGTACCTGAGGATTATTTTCGTTTTTGTCGCTGGGTTGAGTCCGAAAAAAAGGGAGTCATGTGAATTTGAATCTGTTTTTGATCGCTGAACACGCTTCATTGCGTGAGGCACTCATAAAGATTGAGGCCAACCACCACGGCATCATTCTGACGATCAATTGTGCCAGGGTGGTTACCGGGTTGGCAACCGACGGCGACATTCGCCGGAAATTGCTGGAGGGTGCCTCCCTAGACGATCCCATCGCGACCTGCACGAACCCTGAATTCGTATGGGCAGATCAATCCACTTCTCGGGAGCTGCTACTAAAGCAACTGGATCATCGAATACGATTGATTCCATTGCTTGATGCAGCGCGGTGTCTGACCGGCATCATTAGCCGCGATCATCTTCCCGTGCAAGTCGAGGAACCCACTTATGCACGCGCACGCTCACCGGTGCGCATCAGTTTTGGCGGAGGCGGCTCAGACCTCACGCATTTTTTTGCGGGCGAGGGTGGTGCGGTCATCAATACCACGATCTCGCTGTATAGTCATGCAACGTTGCGGGTGCGCAATGACGAACAGGTGATAATTCACTCCAGAGATTTGGGGGAGTCATTGTATGCGCAAGACCTGCAATGCGCCGTTTCCCAGAAGGGCAAGTTTGGTCTCATTCAGGCATTGCTCAAAACGGTGCATCCTGATTTTGGGTTTGAGTTATTTCTCCATTCCGACTTTCCAATGAACTCCGGGCTCGGTGGCTCAGCTGTAGTGTCCGCCGCAGTGCTTGGCTGCTTCAATCAATTCCGCCAAGATCGGTGGGATCTGCATGAACTCGCAGAGCTGGCGTTTCAAGCTGAACGTCTCTATCTTGGTGTGGCTGGTGGCTGGCAGGATCAATATGCAACGGTCTTTGGCGGCTTCAACTTCATGGAGTTCAGGATGGATCAAAACATTGTTCATCCGCTGCGAATTCATCCGGACATTTTGCTCGAACTGGAGGAAAGCCTGGTTCTCTGCGATACCGGTACCCCACATGACTCGGGGGATATTCATCAGGATCAGCGCCAGCATATGCAGCAGGAAGACATCCGCCAGAAGGTTCAATCTAACGTCGAGTTGACTTACAGGATGCGCAATCATCTGCTTCGTGGCAGGCTGCTTCAGTTTGGACAGTCTCTTCATGAAGCATGGATGTTCAAACGTCAGTTCAGTAGCAAAATTTCCAACGACAGGCTCGATCAGATTTATGAAGGCGCGCTGAGCCACGGTGCCGTCGGGGGCAAGCTGTTAGGTGCTGGCGGGGGCGGATTTTTTCTCTTCTACGTCCCGCCCTTCCGCAAGCACGAACTCATTGACAACATTGAAGCGGCAGGACTGAAAATTCACCCGTTCCGGTTTGAGCAGGAAGGCTTGCGTGCATGGTCCGCACGCGAACGTAAAAATCACCTGGAAATAGAGAGTTCATGAATATCAAAATTGGGAGCTTCGTAATCGGGGCAGGCCGGGCATTCGTCATCGCCGAAATAGGCAACAACCACAACGGCAGTTTTGAGCGCGCCATTCAGATGGTGGACGTTGCTATTGAAATGGGTGCCGACTGCGTCAAGTTTCAAATGCGCCATCTGGAAGAAGTATATCGGCTACGTACCCTGCGCAAAGATGGCGAAGATCTCGGCACCGAGTACGTACTGGATCTGCTGAGACGCTTTGAGCTTTCGGTGGAAGAGCATCGCAAACTGGCAGTGCATTGCGCGCAGAAGGGAGTTCTCTATCTGTGCACCCCTTGGGATGAACGCAGTGTTGAAATTCTGGAAGAATTGGGTGTGTTGGCATACAAAGTGGCTTCTGCAGACTTGACCAATCTTCCTCTGCTGGACAGGCTTTGTGCCACCGGTAAGCCACTCATCCTTTCCACTGGCATGAGTTGCCGGGAAGAGGTGCAGATCACAGTTAATTTCCTCAACAAGCGCAAAGCCCGATTCGTGCTACTTCACTGCAACAGCACTTACCCCGCCCCTTTGCACGATATACACCTCAAATGGATGGCGCAGTTGCGCGGGATTCATCCGCTGGTTGGATACTCCGGGCATGAGCGCGGTATTGCCGTTACATTAGCGGCAGTCGCGTTGGGGGCTTGTGTGATTGAGCGGCATTTCACCCTGGATCGGACGATGGAGGGACCCGATCATGCGGCCAGCTTGGATCATGTCGAGTTCAAACGCTTGATTGATGGAATACGGGAAATTGAGCAAGCGTTGGGAGACGGGCAGGAACGCCGGATATCGCAAGGAGAGATGATCAATCGAGAGAACCTTGGTAAGAGCCTAGTGTCTGCCTCCGCCCTATGCAAAGGCACGGTTCTTATGGCGCAGCATATCAAAGTTCGTAGCCCGGGTCAGGGCTTGTCTCCGCAACATTACGAAAAGCTCATTGGGCGCACCCTGCAACATGATTTGAATGAAGAGGATTTTTTCTACCCCTCCGACCTTAAAGACGAGCGAATCGAGCCGCGCCAATATTCTTTTCGTCGCCCATGGGGTCTTCCGGTGCGCTACCACGACTTTCAGGAATACAACGCACGCATCAAGCCCGACCTTTTTGAGTTTCACCTGTCCTATTCAGATATGGAACTCAAACCTGATGATTTTTTAAAGGGCACTTACCCTTGTGGTTTTGTAGTGCATGCGCCAGAGCTGTTTGCAAACAGTCGGTTGATGGATTTGGCATCGCCCGATGAAGCTTACCGTGCCCAGTCTGTACTGGAAACGCAGCGTGTGATCAACATCACGCGTGGCCTGAAACGATTTTTTCCACATACCATGCGCCCTATGATCGTCGCTAACATTGGCGGCTTCACCATGGACGAACCGCTACCTGCATCGGTGATTCAGGCCTACTACGAGCGTTTCGCGAAAAGCCTGACCGAGTTGGACAGGGAGGGCGTAGAGCTGATTCCGCAGACCATGGCTCCTTTCCCTTGGCATTTTGGCGGGCAACGCTACCAGAACATCTTTGTAAAGATTGAAGAAATTGCAGAGTGGTGCCAGAAACTAAAGCTTCGCATGTGTTTTGACATTTCCCACACGCGCCTGACGTGTAATCACTTCGGCATCGACTTTTATGAGTTTGCTGAAAAGATTGCTCCACTATCAGCGCATCTGCACCTCGGAGATGCGCAAGGGCTTAATGGTGAAGGTCTACAGATCGGCGAGGGTGATATTGATTTTGTGCGTCTCGGAAAAATCCTTTACAAGGGTTGTCCACAGGCATCCTTTATCCCCGAAATCTGGCAAGGTCACAAAAATGGGGGCGAGGGTTTCTGGATTGCCCTTGAAAAGCTGGAGGGGGTATTGTGAGTTTGTCGATTTGCTGTGTCGTGCAGTGATGAAATAATGCTGAACGTCACAACTCACCAATGCAATCTGTTTGTTTGGGAAAAGTCGGCACTGGCGCTATGGTACCCGCCTCCACAGAAAGCGCTGAATAATCTATACCAACTATCGGCGGATCAATAAAATATGAAAAATGGCCATCTCTACTCACTTGGTTTTATGAGTTACTGCTCGCATGATCCTGCCGCTTGTCTGGCTCGCTTACAACCCGATGGGCAGTTTGACTACATACATTTTGAGGAGGGAATGCTCTCGCGAAAAAAGAAATCATATCAATTTCCGTTGCGCGCGATTCAAGCTTGCCTGGACCATTACGAAATTACGCTACAGGATGTCGATATAGTCGCGCTCGATTACATGAACGCCCGATCGGTGCACAATACGGCGAGTTATTATCGCAAGCTGGTTGGTGACTATATTCGGGCTAAACTCAAATTAAGTGAGAAGCAAGTTTACTTTGCTGACTCACACCATATTGCTCATGCCTACACAGCTTTTTATCCAAGCGGTTTTGAGGACGCAGCTGTGTTGACGATTGACGGACTAGGCTCAGAGCAGGATACACACTCCATTTACCTTGCCAGTTCTACTAACGGGATCAAAAAGATTTACTCGCAAAAAGGTACGGGGATCGGCCAAATGTATTCGCTGATTACCGAACGCCTTGGATTTGATGATGGCGAAGAGGGTAAAACCATGGGCCTTGCACCATATGGTGAAGCGCATGCCGAAATGGATGTACATCTACCTGACTTACGTGGCAATTACCAGGGTTACTGTGTCGACTATTCTCACCAAATGCAGCGTCAGCCAACACCGAGGTTGCGTGTGGATATCGACAAGTGTCCATCCAAGGCGGAGGTCTATGACCCCCGATATGTCCGTCTCGCATACAACATCCAGAAAGAATTAGAGTGCTGCTTACTGCATATTTCACGCGAAATTCACACACGCACCGGGGCGCGGCGCCTTTGTGTCGCTGGCGGAGTGGGGCTTAACTGCGTCGCTAACGAGATCATCCGATGCTCAAGTATTTTCGATGAGGTTTACGTACAACCATCCAGTGGAGATTCGGGTATCCCGCTAGGACTGGCAATGGTTGGCATCGAAGAGGCAGCGCGTCGTTCGAACCGCACCGTTGACTGGCAAAGCAATCAGAAAGCTTTCTGGACCTACGCACCCATAAAATTCGACAATAGAGAACTTCGAAGCATACTTGCCGCGCATGATGTATCTTGTCACCCGGTTGAAGCATCCGCCATCGCACTGACGCTTGCCGAAGGAAATATCGTTGCTTATTATGAGGCTGGCTGGGAGTTTGGACCGCGCGCCCTCGGACATCGATCTTTTTTGGCTGACCCGCGTCCGCCAAACATGAAGGCTACTCTAAACAGCAAAATTAAACATCGTGAGCTTTATCGCCCCTTCGCCCCAATCATGTTGATTGAGTGTTTTCCGGACTATTTTGACAGCCCGGTTGCATCGCATCCGCACATGCTCTACGCAGTGCGCTGTCGAGAGCGTGCTCGGCGCGAAGCTCAAACCATCGTACATTCAGATAACACAGCACGAGTACAGACCTGCGCGCCAGAAGCTGGCCGTATCTACGATGTGATTTCCCATTTTTTTAAACTTACGGGTGTGCCCATTCTGGTAAATACATCGTTAAATGATAACGATGAACCGATTGTCATGACTCCCGTTGATGCTCTATCCTGTTTTCTGCGCACTAATGCGGACATTCTCGTGGTCGATGATGTCATGGTTAGACGAAGCGAAATTTGCGACACGGATGTGTTGCTAGCCACGTCTGCTGATTGGCAGCGTGTCCAGTTGCGTGATCAAACTGATCGGGCGCTACGCAACCTTTTGGATTTTTCGACAGGGATTGAGGACATGAATGGCTTCCTCACGCGAAATTTGCTGAGCAGCCTTTATGCACGCTTCAATGAATCAGCGGATCGTCTGGCGCATACATTTTTCATAGAGCGTGCAACGAACAATTGCACATGTTTGGTCACTGACAGCCATCATCTCGCCATTCTCCGTCGGATGGCGGTTTACTACAAAAAATCAATTCCATTCTCTGAGATTCTTCTTCTCGATGATCATTGGGAAAGCCTTGGAAATATCCCAGAGAGTTCATATGTGTTGCTCTACAATCTCTCCATTTATCTGAACGATGATGAGGTATCCACTGCTTACTCGGCGCTTTCAACTTGTTCATCCTTCTACAGATCAAGCGATAGGCTTGTGCAGATGCATGGAAATGACACAAACTTGGACGAACTTACAGCACAGATCATGGACACCTACGAAGCCAATACATCGCGTAGCATTGACGAGTTTTTTTCTGGAACGCTTAAGCAGGAATTTACAAGAGCATATCTGGATTGAGCTGGAAAAGCCGAAAGGTAAGTTATGAATGTACGGATATGCGATTGCATATGTGTTCCATCAACTGAGGCCACGCGAATTCAGGAGTGTCATATTTTGATTGGCCACATCGTGTGCGGCCTTGTTGAGTCTTCATATTTTGCGGGGGTAACCAAGCCATGAAAAAACGAGTCGTATTAATTATTCAAGCCCGTATGGGATCGACTCGGTTACCCGGAAAATCAATGATGGACTTGGCGGGAGCGCCGCTTGTCGGACGCATATTGGAGCGCGTTAAGCGCTGTACTAGGCTTGACGATATTGTTCTTGCGATTCCAGACACAGACAAAGATTCTGTACTTAAACAACTCGGCGAGAGTTACGGCATTAAGGTTTTTGCCGGGTCGGAGAACGATCTCGTTGAGCGCTACTACCAGGCGGCGCTTTGGAGCAAAGCGGAGATTGTCGGACGGCTACCTGCGGATAACGCGACTCCAGAGCCGTCTGAGATCGACCGGATCGTTGATCATCATCTGTCGCTAGGGCGCAGGGGGTTTTCATCAAACCTGTCAGTTATTGAAAATTCCGAATATCCCGACGGCATTGGTGCCGAGATGTTTGACTTTTCCTTGCTTGCCGAGGCAAGGGAGCGACACGCCGACCCGCGACAGCGCGAGCATGTGCATCTCAACTTTTTTGATTACAGCATCGGCAAGGCTGTGGATGCGGAGTGGTGTCCAATCAGCACCGTAAAATGCCCTGCCGAATTCAGACGGCCTGATTTGGTACTGGATGTGAATACGCAGGAGCAATACGAATTCATGCGGCAACTATACGAGCACCTCTATCCGAGAAATCCAACTTTCCATATTACGGAAATTATTCGTTGGTATGACGATGTTTTTGCAAAGTGAGCTAACGTCGGCAAATGATAACGGCTGTATTTTTAATTAACTATATTAAGGATCACTAAATGGCATCCCCTGTACGCTTGGTATATTTCAACGGCAAACTCGTACCTGAGACCGAGGCAAAAATTTCCATTTACGACTCTGCGCTGATGTTCGGCGACATGGTTTTTGAGATGACCCGCTCTTTCAACAAGAAGCAGTTTAAACTTCGGGAACATATTGATCGCCTTT
>Ga0315281_10002090_pt1 | contig 29682 bp, 27 predicted proteins | sample YL17G07_0_MG_FD_204540 | JGI IMG/M metagenome (GOLD analysis project Ga0315281, IMG submission 204540) | Sediment microbial communities from Yellowstone Lake, YNP, Wyoming, USA - YL17G07_0 | ecosystem: Environmental > Aquatic > Freshwater > Lake > Sediment | place: USA: Wyoming | collected...
CACAGCAAGAAGATCAAGGCCGCTGTCGCCTGGTACGGCCAACTCACCCCGACGCCGGCGTATCCCCAGACGCCGATCGACGTTGCGGACCAGTTGCATGCGCCGGTGCTCGGACTGTACGGCGGCGCCGACCCGGGCAGCCCCCTCAATATGGTGGAACGCATGCGCGCGGGCTGTCGCGCCTTCGAGAAGACCTGCGAAATCCACGTCTATCCCGACACGCCGCATGCCTTCTTCGCGGACTACCGGCCGAGCTATCGCAAGGAAGCCGCCGAGGACGGCTGGAAGCGCATGCTGGCCTGGTTCAAGAAGTATGGCGTGGCCTGAGCCAGTCGCGGTAAGAAGAAAAGGGCGCCGCGGCGCCCTTTTTTTTGATCCCGGCGCAGCCGTCTTCAGTCGGCGTAGACGCCGGCTTTCTTGATGATCGGGCCCCACTTGTTGATCTCGGCCTTGAGGAACGCGGCAAGCGCGGCGGGGGTGGCTCTGTCAAGAGTGACTGCCTCGGCGCCAAGATCGGCAAAGCGCTTCTTCACGACATCGTCCTTGAGGGCTTCCAGCAGCGCCATCGCCAGCTTGTCGATCGCTGCCTTCGGCGTGCCCTTGGGCGCATACAGGGCATGCCAGATGCCGACGTCGAATCCCTTCAGCCCCAGCTCGTCGAGCGTCGGGATTTCTGGAAGCGACGGCACGCGCTTTCTCGAGGTGACCGCGTACACCTTCACCTTGCCGGCCTTGATCTGGGTGGTCGTATTGGTGGTCTGATCGCACATGAAATCCACCTGCCCCCCCAGCAGGTCGTTCATCGCCGGCGCCGTGCCCTTGTACGGCACCGTCAGCACCTCGGTCTGAATCGCGCTCATGAACAGCATCCCGCAAAGGTGCGAGGCCGCCCCGATGCCGGCGTTGGCGTAGGTGACCTTCTCCTTGTTGGCCTTGATGTAGGCGAGGAACTCCTTGAAATCCTTGGCCGGGAAGTTCCCGCGCGCGATGAGCGTCATCGGCACGTCGTTGATCAGGCCGATGGGCTCGAAATCCTCGAGCGGATTGAAGCGCAGGACGCGGTACAGTGCCGGCGTCGTCGCCATGCCGATGTGATGAATAAGGATCGTGTAGCCGTCGGGCCTGGCGTTCTTCACCAATTCGGGCGCGAGGATCCCCCCGGCGCTGGGGCGGTTCTCGACGATCACGGTCTGACCCAGGGGCTTGATCATCGCCTGCGCCATCACGCGGGCGACCGTATCGGTCGGCCCGCCGGCGGCGTACGGCACCATCATCGTAATCGTCTTGGTCGGATAGTTCTGCGCGAACGCGCTGTGCGCAAACGCGAGCGCGGCGCCAATCAATACAGCGATCGTCTTGCGTATCATGAGTCCTCTCCTACGATGGAATCGCGGCAACTTCACACGCCTGCGAGTATCGCCGGCCTCAAAGCCTCAATCTTGATCCATCTCAATTCGGCCGTAGAGGGGGCCGCACGATGCGCACACTCTAACCGTGCAGGCGAAGAGCGTGGAAATCTTTTGAACAGCGATGGCTCAGGGCTCGCCGCAAAGCGAGTCCCGAGCCTTCAGCAATTCTTGTGTGTCCGCTGCTAAATCAGCAAAACACCAGACAAATCAACAGGCTAGCTGTCTGCTATTTCGCCTGGCTGAACATGTAATCAACGGCCGCCTTGGCATCGGCGTCCGACGCGGCACCACCTTTGGGCGGCATCGCCCCTTTGCCCTTGACGACAGAAGCGGTCGCCGCATCCTTCTTCAGCTTCTGGAACGCCGCCTTGTCGCCCAGCTTCGGCGGCATGGCCGCATGGCAACCTGCGCATGCCTTACCGTAGACCGCCTTGCCATCGGGAGCCGCCGCCACCGCCTGTCCGGCTACCAGCGAAACAGCCATTGCACCGACTGCAAAAAGTATCGTGCGCTTCATTTCATTCCCCTTTTCGGTTGATAAAACACCTGTGTCTATGATGAAACGTCCTGCCTCAAAATACCTTAGGACAAGGAAAACAATCAATCCGCTAGGTCACAACAATTGATTCGCGCGCACCATGACTACATGCTTATTAACGCACCAGGCTCGCATCAGTTGATCGAGACGATTGCCGCTTTACCGTCAGCAGCCGTAGCTGGTCCCATGGCAATCAGCGTTCCTATTGCACCAGGACCGGTGTGATGGCGCCTTTGGCAGATTGCAGAATGAAGTGAAGAATAACTAGCGGGGCCGGTCCCGTAGTTCATAATCGTTCGGGCGCTGTCAACACAACGAATGCGGTAAAATGATCGTTGTGCGCCCCCCGGGGGCGTCCATTGGGACGCGTTCATTGTTCCAGTTCTGTGGGAGATCTCATGAAGAATGCGCTCGTGCTGTTTGGCCTTGTCGTGTGCGCGGCGAGCGCTCAGGCGCAGCAGCTTCCAGCTAAACCGGATATCGCCAAGGGTCAGACGATCGCCAAACAGGCTTGCTCTGCCTGTCACGGTGAAGACGGCAACAGCACATCCCCGGCCAACCCCAAGATTGCCGGCCAGCTATTGGAATACCACCAAAAGCAGTTGGCGAATTTCAAGGCCAACTCCGACCGCAAGAGCGTCGTGATGCTCGCCATGGTGGCTAACCTTTCGCCAGCCGACATGCAAAACGTGGCCGCTTATTACTCTGGCCAGAAATCCAAAGGCGGCGTTAGCACGAGCAAGGAAACGCTTGCGCTGGGACGGGATATCTATCGCGGCGGCAACGTTTCAAAAGGTTTGGCCGCGTGCGCGGCCTGCCACGGCCCCAATGGCGGCGGCATACCAGCACAGTATCCGCGCCTCGCCGGTCAGTTTGCCGAGTATACCGAGGCGCAGATGAAAGCGTTCCGCACCGGTGAGCGCGCCAATGACGCGAATAAGATGATGCGCAGCATTGCCGTGAAGATGAGCGACGATGAGATCCGCGCGGTCGCGGGCTATATCGCGGGATTGCCCTGACGCGATTTTTCCGGCTGAAATGCAAGGGGGCACTGGCCCCCTTTTTCATCTACAACAATCCTGGTTGACCCGTGCAGCCGCGCTACTTTGCTTGGCCTATCATGTATTCGATGGCGGCTTTGACATCGTCGTCTGACGCGGCCCCGCCCTTGGGCGGCATCGCCCCTTTGCCCTTGATCGCCGAGGCCGTCAACGCGTCCGCTCCCTGCTTGATACGGGGTGCCCATGCAGCTTTGTCACCCAGCTTCGGGGCCATGACCTTATGGCATGCTGCGCAAGTTTTTTCGTACACGGCCTTTCCATCCGCAGCCGCGAGTGGACCCGCAGTCACGAGCGCTGCCATAGCAACGAGAGCAACAACTCCTTTCTTCATGTCATTCTCCTTTCACGTTAATAAAGCATTTACGATTTGGCGAATTCAAGCCGGGTGCGAAAGACCCCTGGCGAGCAGAAAGCCGCACAACGCCACATCTTTGCATTTCCGTTGAGCGCTTAACGCGCGCGGCCCGCCTCGGTTGATCTGCTGCCGTTGCTGCCAAACGCGATCCCGATACGAATACGGAAAACTCCAATAAGATCCGCCCTTCCTTGCAGAACCGTCAACGGCGTCGCCAGTCTAGGTGTGGTCCCAGGTCGCGATACGCCGCGGTTGAACGAGCCCCTTCGAAACTTCGCTGGAATATTTCCGAGCGGGCGCAATTATAAGTTACCTGCAAAAACTTGGTTCGCGAGACGCCATTCGGTATAATTCGACGTTTTTTAACGATTTTGAAGGGCCCTTCATGAGCGACAAGCAAGGCGTTAGTCGCCGCCGACGCAATCTCGTCATTGGCGCAAGTTGCGCTGGCGGCGCAGCGGCCGCGGGCATGGCGACCCCGTTTGCCGCTTTCATGCTTCCTTCGCAGCGCGCCAAGGCCATGGGGGCTTCGGTTGAGGTCGACGTCAGCAATCTTTCCCCAGGCGAAAAGGCGACGATAGAATGGCGCGGCCGGCCGGTGTGGATCCTGCATCGGACCAAGGAGATGCTCGCAGCGATCAAGGCCGATGACAGCAAGGTTGCCGATCCTAAGAGCGAGCGAAAACCCGGCGACGTAACTCCCGCTTACGCAAAAAACGAATACCGGTCCATCAAGCCGGAATTTCTCGTGGTCGTGGGAAGTTGCACGCATCTCGGCTGCTCGCCGCAGGACAAATTCCAGGCTGGTAAGGAGTCTTTTGCTCCCGAATGGCACGGCGGTTTTTATTGCCCATGCCACGGCGCGCTTTTTGACCTGGCCGGCCGCGTCTACAAGAACACCCCGGCACCGGACAACCTCAAGGTGCCGCCGCATACATACCTGTCTGACACCAGGATTCTGATCGGCGAAGACAAAAAGGACGCGTGAGCATGGCCGCTTCCGAAAAGCCACCCATTGCCGCGACCGGTCCGTTTGCCGGCATTCTTGGCTGGATCGAGCGCCGCTATCCGCTGCTGGCGACCTGGAATGCGCATCTGGCTGGATACTATGCGCCGAAGAACCTTAATTTCTGGTATTACTTCGGCTCACTGCTGATGTTCACGCTCGTGCTCCAGATCGCGACCGGCATCTGGCTCACCATGGATTACAAGGCCGATGCGGAGCGGGCGTTCGCCTCGGTCGAATTCATCATGCGCGAGGTGCCGGCGGGCTGGTGGATGCGCTACATGCATTCCACGGGGGCCTCGGCGATTTTCATTTGCCTTTACCTGCACCTGTTCCGCGGAATGCTTTACGGGTCGTACCGCGAGCCGAGGGAGCTGTTGTGGGTCGGCGGCGTGGTGCTCTTCCTGACCATGATGGCGGAAAGTTTCATGGGCTACTTGATGCCGTGGGGCCAGATGTCCTACTGGGGAGCGCAGGTGATCGTGAACCTGTTCGACGCCCTGCCGATCATCGGGCCGGATCTCGCCCTGTGGATCCGCGGCGACTACGTGACGTCGGACGCGACCCTCAACCGGTTCTTCTCATTCCATGTCATCGCGGTGCCTCTGGTTCTCCTCGGGCTGGTCGCAACGCACCTGGTGGCGCTGCACCATGTCGGCTCGAGCAATCCCGATGGTATCGAGATCAAGAAGGTGAAGGACCCGAAGACCGGCATTCCCCTGGACGGCATTCCGTTCCATCCCTACTACACCGTGAAGGATCTTTTCGGGGTGTCGGCGTTCCTTACGGTGTTTTTCGCTATCGTGTTCTTTGCGCCGGAGATGGGAGGCTATTTTCTCGAGGACAACAATTTCATTCCGGCCGATCCGCTGAAAACCCCACTGCACTTCGCGCCGGTCTGGTATTTCACGCCGTATTACTCGATACTTCGCGCAATCACCGAGAAATTCATGTGGGCGGCGGCCATCGGCACGATAGGCATGGCTTTGCTCATCATCGGCAGCGTGAAAAGCAAGGCGCTCCGCGGCGCCATTGCAGCGATCGCGATCGCGCTCGTGGCCGGATACTTTACCCTGGACGCCAAGGTCTGGGGCGTGGCCGTGTTCGGCCTTTCACCAGGGATCTTCGCCCTGCTGCCTTGGCTCGACCGCTCGCCGGCGAAGTCGATCCGCTACCGCGGCCCGATCTATAAGGCGGCGTTGGCGTTGTTCGTGATTGCTGTCTTCCTGCTCGGATATCTTGGCACCCAAACGGTGACTGAAGTCCGCACATTGCTCGCGCAGATCGGTACCGTGGTCTACTTTGGCTTCTTTTTCCTGATGCCCTGGTATACCAGGATGGACAGGTGCAAGCCGGAACCGGAAAGGGTGACGTCATGAAGACAATCCTTTCCGCTCTTCTTTTCGCCGCCCTGGCGGGGCTCGGAGTGGGGCCGGTGATCGCAGATGCCGAATTGAGGCTCCAACGCGCCCCGATCGACCCGCGCAACACATCGAGCCTGCAGGCTGGTACGCGCACGTTTGTCGACTACTGTCAGGGTTGCCACTCGGCGTCGCACATGCGTTACAACCGGCTTGCGGACCTGGGGTTTTCCGAGGAACAGATCAAGGACGAGCTGATCTTCACCGCGGACAGAAAAATCGGGCAGATGATGGACACCGGCATGACCAAGGCCGACGCCAAGGCCTGGTTTGGAACGGCGGCGCCCGACCTTTCGGTGATCGCGCGCTCGCGCGGCGCGGATTGGCTTTATGCGTTTCTGCGCAGTTTCTACCGTGACCCCTTGAGTTCGACCGGCTGGAACAACCTGGCGTTCGAGCGGGTCGCCATGCCGCACGCACTGTGGCCATTGCAGGGCGAGCCCGTGCTGGAGGTCCGCGAGTTCAAGACCAAGGAGGAAGCCGAGGCGGCGCGGATCCAAGCAAAGTCGTTCTCCGTAGTCGTGGAAAGGGAGGGCGAATCGGGCGGCAAGGAGACCACGCGCTACGTCTTACAAAGCATCAACATCGAGAAGCCGGGGGCGATCAATCAGGCGAAGTACGACGAAACGGTCAGGGATCTGGTGAATTTCCTGGTGTGGCTGAGCGAACCGAATCAGGTGTTCCGCAAGGAGGCAGGAATCATCGTGGTGTTATTTTTCGCGATGCTCACCTTGTTGATGTGGTTCCTTTACAAGGAGTTCTGGAAGGATGTGCACTGATCCAGGCCCTGCTCTCCATCGGTTTCAATGAAGCAAAGCAGGTAGGCAGGCGCGAGCGATGCGAATAGCCATCATCGGCTCTTGAAGTCAAAATTGGCCTCGATCGTCCGGGATATGCCGGGCCTGCGGATCTGCACCGTAATCGTGTAGGGGTCCCGGCCCGGGATGCGGAAATAGTTGCCGTAGCTTATCGCGTTGTTGACTGCCATGAGCTCAAGCTTCTTCGTTTCGCCGCCCATGACCGGGTCCGTTATTTTCACGGCGACCTGCGCATCGGTGATCTCGGCCTTGGTCTTGCTGTCGAACAGCGAGATGTTCACGTGATAATGGCCCTTGCCGCTCGGAATGCCCCCGTGCATCAAGCTTTCCGCGTCCTCCTTCGGATGCTCCGCGCGCAACTGTTCCGCCGATGCGATACCCAAATAGATCTCCGTCCCCTCGACGACCTTAGAATTGGAACCGGCCGCCCCTACGATGAGCTTGGGTTTGGAGCCGGTGCTCGCGGGCAGTGCAGCCGAAGGCCCTGAGGCCGAGGCGACGCCTTGGTTCATCATGAAGACGATCGCGGCGCGAATTTCAGGGTCGGTGAGATCGGCCACGCCGCCACGTGCCGGCATGGGCCCGTGCCCCTTGATCGCCGAGAAAACCGCGGCCTCGAGTCCTTGCTTGAGTCGCGGTATCCAGGCAGCCCGGTCGCCGATCTTGGGTGCGCCGTCCACGCCCTTCTGGTGGCACTTGGCGCACTGCCCCTGCACGATCTGTTTGCCGCTGCGCTCGGCCGCAGGCGCTGTCTTGCTCCTCGGCTCGACCCAGCGCCCCCCAGACTGGTTGACCATGTGGGTAATCGCGCGCTCGATTTCGAGGTCGCTGAGCGCCAGATCGCCACCATGCGCCGGCATTTTACGGATGCCTTTGAGCGCGAGTTCCGTGAGGCCGGTGAGTCCCCGCGACTCGAGCTTCGCCCATGCTTTCCTATCGCCGATCTTGGGTGCGCCGTTCACCCCAGTCCCGTGACAGGCCGAGCACACCGCTCCCACTACTTCCTTGCCGCTGCGCTCCCCGCGCTGCGCGCTTGCTGTTTGCGCTGTGACCGACGCCGCAAGAGAAAAACCGAGTATCGCTACCAGTAGCTTCGATATATCGAAAAGAGGGCAACGGCCCCCGACGTCCATTTTGTTGTTCATATACGGCCTCCAGCTCCTGCGTCATCAAGCGGCACGTCGCACGAAGTCTTCATCCCGCTTTGAGCTTGGCGTCTTAGGTTAAGAGGTCAGAAGAATATCACAGTGGCGCTTGCTATCAATGGACGGCGTCTGAGCTGCACTTGGCTTGACTGGCGTGAAGCGCAGGGGGGGAAGTCGTCTCACGCTCCCAGGGCAGAAACGGCCGGGTCAACGCCGCCCACACCGCGAACGTCGCAATGATGAGTGCGCCGCCAAGAAGGAGTACATCGAAGTTCTGGAACGCATCTTCAAGGCAGCGTCGACATTACGCCGCTATCCAGGCTCTCCACCGGTTTCGGCGAGGTGAAGCCTATGCGCAAGCGCGAGCCATGTGCATAGTCATGACCGGTTCTTGGATTCAAACTTTGCCTCGATCGTCCGGGACCTACCCGGCCTGCGGACCTGCACCGTGATCGTGCGGGGGTCGTTGCCGGGCATCCGGAAATAATTACCATAGCTTATCGCGTTGTTGATAGCCATGAGGTCGAGCTTTTTCGTTTCGCCGCCGGTAACCGGGTCCGATATTTTCACGCCTACCTGCGCATCGGTGATCTCGGCCTTGGTCTTGCTGTCGAACAGCGAGATGTTCACGTGATAATGGCCCTTGCCGCTCGGAATACCCCCGTGCATCAAGCTTTCCGCGTCCTCCTTCGGATGCTCCGCGCGCAACGATTCCGCCGATACGATGCCCAAATAGATTTCCGTCCCCTCGATGACTTTATGATCGGAGCTGGGTTTCGCGGCCAGTGCAGCCGAAGGTCCTGGCGACGGGGCAACACCCTGGCCGACCATAAAGACGATCGCGGCCCGAATTTCAGGATCGGTGAGATCGGCCAAGCCGCCACGCGTAGGCATGGGCCCGTGTCCCTTGATCGCCGAGAAAACCGCGGCCTCGAGTCCTTGTTTGAGGTGCGGTATCCAGGCAACTCGGTCGCCGATCCTGGGCGCGCCGTCCACGCCAGTCTGGTGGCACTTGGCGCACTGCGCCTGCACAATCTGCTTGCCGCTGCGCTCCGCCGCAGGGGCTGCCTTGTTCGTAGGCTCGATCCAGCGGCCACCCGACTGGTTGACCATGTAGGTGATCGCGCGCGCGATTTCGGTATCGCTGAGCGCCTGATTGCCGCCGTGCGCCGGCATTCTCCGGACGCCCTTGAGCGCGGTTTCCGTGAGGCCTGTGAGTCCCCGAGACTCGAGTTTTGTCCACGCATTCCTGTCGCCGATCTTCGGCGCACCGTTCACCCCAGTCCTGTGACAGGTCGAGCACACCGCTTCTACTACTTCCTTGCCGCCGCGCTCGCCGCTCTGCGCACTTCCCGTTTGCGCTGTGACCGACGTCGCCAGAGAAAAACCGAGTATCGCAACCAGTTGCTTCGGCATATCGACAAGAGACATACGTCCTTCGAGGTGCACTTGATTGCTCATACGCAACCTCCTATTTTCTGAATCGACACGTGGCGTGTACTTCCAATCCCGCTTTGAGCTTGACGCTTTAGGTTCAGCGGTACAAAGAGCGCCGCTTGCCTCAATGAAAAGTATTTAGGTTGCACGCGGCTCAACTGGCATGAAGCGAGGATGAGGTTGTCGCCTCATGCTCCCAGGGCGGAAACAGGCGTGTCAACACCACCAACACCAGAAATGGCGCAATAATCAACGCGGCCGACATGAGCACACCTTCCTTCCCGAGAATGGGAAGCTGATAGAACATCAGTCCCTTGCCGGTCTTGGAGATTTCCTGCCCGCCGATGACCACGTTCCAGCGCATCATGAACACGGAGAACAGCACCAGAACGGCGCAGGTCGTCACGCCGATGATCAGCGCGCGTCCGGTGGTGCCGCGCCAGATCATGTACGAAAGCCAAAGGAACGGCAGGATCGCGCCGACGGCAAACTGAAGAATGAAATAAGGAACAAGCAGCGGGCCGGTTACGTACTCCATGATCATCTCGACGCCCTCGCGGCCCTTATAGACGATGTTGGCGAATTCCAGCCCCTCCAGAACCAGGGCAACCATGATGAATCCCCAGATCGTATAAGCCAGACCCTTCAGGCAGGCCAGATCGATCGGGATTTTGCGCAGCTTGGAGGACACCACGAAAATCACCGCCAGCAGCGAAACGCCGGAGATGATGGCCGAGAACAGGAATATGACCGGCATGAGATCGGAGGACCACCATTCGCGAGATTTGAGCGACCCGTACATGAATCCCACGTAGCCATGTAGGCCGTGGGCGGCCGGGATGCCGATAATGGCGAGCCACAGGATCCATTTTTGATCGATTCGAAGTGCCTTCTCCGATACGTCATAGGAGCCCAAGGTGAGAACCCGATAAAACGCCCCCAGGAGACCTTTCTTGTTTTGCGCGTTTTCGACGATGAAGGGCCGATACGCGAACCACGCTTCCAGCATCAGCAGGCCGACGTAAAAACTGGCGATATAGCCAAACGCGGCCATCGCGGAGGTCCAATGCGGGGTGAGCGTGGAATTGAATGCGCGCTCGGGGTGCCCGAGGTGCAGCAGCAGCGGCAAGGGTACGAAGAACATGAAACAGAGCGAGGTCAGCAGCGCAAGGTGCGCCACGGGCTTCAAGCGCTGGAAGCCAAATACCTGATACAGGCTCGACACAGTAAACGCGCCTGCCACCAGTCCGGTGAGATAGGGGTAGACCGCGATGAGCACCGACCACTCGAAAATGGTCTCGTTCGGATAGACCCACCCCGTGTATGGGACGGCGTTGATAAGCGGTTCCACTAGACCACCTCCTTGTCGATGCCCACGTAAAACACGTTCGGCCCGTTGCCGGTTTCAGGTTTGAGCACTTGCACGCGGTTGTTGCGGATGAACAGGCTGATCGGACTTTGCTTGTCCCTGCGATCGCCGAACACGCGCGCGCCGACTGGGCAAGCCTCGACGCAGGCGGGCTGCAATCCTTTGGTGATGCGGTGATAACACCAGGTGCACTTCTCCGTAACCCCATGCTCTTCGTTGAAGAAGCGCGCGCCGTAAGGGCAGGCCTGCACGCAGTACCGGCAGCCGATGCAGTAGTCGTGGTCGATCAGCACCACACCGTCTTCGGTCTTGTAGCATGCGCCTACCGGACACACCTGATTGCAGGTCGGATGGTTGCAGTGGTTGCACAACTTGGGCACGAAAAAGGCCTTTTCCACCTTCGCGTCCTTGTAGCGATTGGCGAATCGATATTCTTTTTCCGAGCCGGAGGCTTCGATGTTTACCGGGTCCTGCTGGCTGTCGATGCGCGGTTTATCCTCGCCTTCAAGATAAACATAGCGCTCCACCCAGGTGCGGAACTGATGCGCGTTGCGTGGGACATTGTTTTCTGTCTTGCATGCCTCGACGCAGCGCAGACAGCCGATGCACTTGGTGGCATCAACGCCGAAGGCCCACTGGTGTTTGGTCCAGTCGTAGTCCTTGGTAGGGAACGAGCCACCGGTGGACTTGGATTCGCTCTTTGCCGCTACGTTTTGCATGACCCCCAGGGCGGCTGCGGCCCCCACAACGGCGCCCGCACAGGTTGCGGTACGGGCGAGCTTGGCGAGGAATTCGCGCCGCGCAGCCAATTTAGGTTTGGATTCGTTCGTCATGGTTTGGTCTTTCCTTACTTGGTTGACTGACAGCTCTGCCCGACGTAGAAGGCGGCAAGGTTCGCGATGTCCTTGTCGCTCAGGCCCCTGGCAACGCCGGCCATCATCGGGTCCTTGCGCAGGCCGGCCCTGAAGGCCTTCAGCACGTTCACCAGATAGCCGGGCTTCTGGCCGGCAATATTGGGCCAGGCAGGATTGTTTCCGACGCCCGTTTCGCCGTGGCAGCCGGCGCAATTCCTCGAGAGCACCCTTCCTGCGGCGGCATCGCCGACAGTCGTCCCGCTCGGGGCTGCCTTACAGCTCAGGCCGGCGTAATAGGCCGCGAGATTCTGAATGTCGGCGTTGCTGAGCGCCTGGGCCAGCGGCGTCATCGCCACGTCCTTCTGATCACCGGACTTGTATGCCGAAAGGATCCGCGCCAGGTAGGCAGCGTTTTGCCCAGCCAGACTTGGCCAGGTGTCGTTCGGGCTGATGCCTTCGGCGCCGTGACAGCTTGCGCATGCGGCGGCGCGCTGCCTGCCTGCCGAAGCGTTGCCGGCCACCTTCGTTGGGGCAGCCACGATCTTGGGCGAATGCGGGTTGTGGCAGGCGGTGCATTGCTGCCCGCTCGATGTGTACGGATTGTGCTGAGCCACCTGGATCTGCGGCTGAGTAGCGGGCCGGCCCGGCATGGCTTCGTGGCACAACGTGCATAGCTTCACTGCGTCCTTTGGAATCGGCAGCTTGCCGTTCTGGGGATGGCCCTTCGCCGCCCCGTGGCAGACCTCGCAAGTCACCGACTTGTGGCTACTTGCCGACCATTGCGCGACGCGCGGGGTATGACAGTCCAGACAGTATCGCGCCGTCTGGTAGACCGGTATCTGAGCCGCAATTTCTGGGACCGAATCGGCACGATAGTGACCGAACCGATAAAACGAATCGACCGTAAGGTACGATTTCGCAATCGCTGCCACTACAACAAGAACCACGATCAGAGAAATCAGTCGAACAATATGCTTGGGCATGCTGGCCTTTCACGTTACGGCGTAGAACCGTCCAGATAGGAAGGAGATGGTTTGCGTTCCGAAAACAGCCTTGCTCGCTTCAGGTCGTTGTACGATCCGCCGAAGTAGCTGCTGTTCGAGTACGCGTTTTCGGCAAGTTCCTCGGCGACTGCGCGGGCTTCCCCGGCGCTGTTGGCGAAAACGATAATGTGAGTGTTGTGGTCGTAGTAGCGCAGCCGGCGATCCTCTTTGGCCTTGCGTACTTGGCCGGCGAGGACCGTTTCCGCTGCGGGTATGGTTCCGGAGGCGTATTCCGCGCGGCTTCGCGCGTCGACGATGACGGCGTTGTTATCGTGAAAGATGCGGCGGAAACCCTGCAGGCTGATCTCAACGGTGCCTCCCAGCGCTCTCCAAACTGGAAGACCCAGTTGATAGCGGCTTACCTTGGAGTAACCCAGCCTCGACAGCTCCTCCGCCCGGCGCTTCGCCCAATCGCAGAAAGGACCGTTGGAGTACAGGACCATCGTGGTAGCCGGGTCCGGAAAGGACTGCGCAATGCGTATCAGTCCCTTTTCGTCCAGACTGATACTCCCGGGGATGTGCGAGACTGCGTATTCCTCCTTGGGCCGTGCATCAAACACGACTCCGGTTCTTTTCGCCAGAACGGCCTTGAGCTCGTCCGTGGACACCTCCGGCGTCTTCTGTCCCGGCTCTTCCAGCGTGGCCTCGTAGATGATGGGCTTAGTCTTCGACGCGAATGCAAATGGAACGGCTCCGGCGAGCCACACGACTGCCACGATGATCGGAGCCAGTTTGTTCATGAATTCGAAGCGGTAACTTCGCTTGGCTGTCCTCCCTGCTGCCGCTGCGGCTGATGCCATCAGACGCATCGCACGACCCGAAGAGCGTGGGAGATGCACGGATGGGAAACGACGAGAGTGCCTCTAACGTGTCCCGATTCGGTGCCGCGCCTTGATACCGTGCCCATGCGGCTATATTCCGCAAAGCCGCGTGACGGCGAAACGGACCAGAGATCCTATTTGATGCGACCTTGGTCCCTCCATTTCGGGCCTATCGGGGCTGTCGCCTCAGTCGGGGGCTGCTAGAATGAGCCGGTTACTCAAGATGAATACGTTCTCGCTCTCCAATCTGAGCCTGCTACACCGCTTTCTCCTGACGGGCATTCTGGTGCTGCTGGCAGGCATGGCGGTGATCGGCACCTGGGTGAGCAAGGAAATTGAAAAAGGCGTCATCAGCGGCACCGGTGTGGTGACCGGCATCTATCTGCATGGCGCTATTTCTCATCGCCTTCAGTCGTTGGCGGGCGGTGGCCGCATCAACGATGCCGATCGCATCGCGCTCGACCGAGAACTCGCCGGCACCCACTTCGGGGAGCGCGCGGTGTCCTTGAGGGTCTGGACCGGGGACGGCCGGGTCGTCTACAGCAGCGCGAATCCGTTGCTGGTGGGGCGCAAGCTTCCAGTGACAGCGGCATTGGCGGCGGCCTTTGCCGGCGAAACCCGCACGCAGATTGCCAAACAGTCCGATCTGGAAATCGAGTTCGGCGCCAAGCGAGCCGCGCGCCTCATCGAAACCTTCGCCCCGATCCGTGACGATAACGACGGCTCCATCATTGCGGTCGCGGAGCTCTACCAAACCGCCGACGATCTGGAACAGGACATGCGTGCCGCGCAATGGCGCAATTGGGGTATGCAGGCTCTAGTCACGTTGGCCATACTCGCATTGTTTACGGCTCTGGTGAAACGGGCGAACAACACCATAGTGGTACAACAACGGGAACTGCGGGAAAAAGTTGTCCAGCTGAGTGCGTTGTTGGCTCAAAACGAGCAACTGCATGATCGGGTAAGCCGAGCCGCCGCCCGTACTACGGCGCTCAATGAGCGATTCCTTCGCCACGTCGCCACGGATCTGCATGACGGGCCGGGCCAGTGCTTGGCATTGGCATCGATGCGCATCGAATCGCTTTCCGAAGTTTGCGGCGGCTGCGCCCAGTCAGCGGGAAGAGACACCACCGTTGCAGAGGATTTCCGTACCATCCACCTGGTCCTCCAGTCCGCGCTTGCCGATCTGCGCGCCATCCTGCGGGGCCTGCAGCTCCCGGAAATCGAACAGTTTTCGATCGTTGATACCGTACGGCGCGCAATTGACGACCACGAACGAAAAACAGGCCTGGAGGTCCCGCTCACGGTCACCAACATCCCTGATGAGGCACCTTTGCCGGTTAGGATCACTTTGTTCAGGTTGTTGCAGGAATCGCTGGCCAACGGCTTTCGCCACGGCGGCGGTCGCAATCAGCGCGTCTCGGTGAGCGGTTCGGCGGGCCATCTCCAGATCGAGGTTGCCGACGACGGCAGCGGGTTTGATCCCAGCGTGCCGAATACGGGTGGGCATTTTGGGCTCGACGGCATGCGAGAACGCGTGCAGCTTCTGGGCGGCAGCTTCGAAGTGAAGAGTGCACCGAACCAGGGAACGGTGATCCGAGCATCACTACCCTTGCTGGAACTGACAGATGCCGATGCCTGAGAGCATCCGTATTCTGGTGGCTGACGACCACCCTTTGTTTCGTGAAGGCGTCGTGCACTCGTTGGCTGCAGAACCGGACTTCAACGTCCTGGGCCAGGCATCGAGCGGCGAAGATGCGTTGCGCATGGCGCGCGACCTGCTTCCGGACGTCGTACTACTGGATATCGGAATGCCGGGCTGGGGCGGAATCGTGGCCGCAGAAAAGATCACCACGGCCTGCCCCGCGACCAGGATCGTGATGCTGACCGTCCTGGAGGACGAGGACAAGTTGCTGGCCTCTTTCAAGGCCGGTGCCCGGGCCTATGTCCTGAAAGGCGTGTCTGCGCACGAACTGGCACAAGTGGTCCGGTCCGTGGCAAACGGCGAGGTCTATGTGACACCCTCCCTCGCCGCCGGCATTCTCGTCACGTTGAGCCGCAACCATTCCACGCACGACCCGCTGGAAGGACTGACCGAACGGGAATCGGAGATTCTCAAACTGGTTGGCCGTGGACTGACCAACCGGGAGATTGGTGAGCAGTTTCACCTCTCGGAAAAAACCATAAAACACTACATCACCAATATCCTGGAGAAGCTGCATGTGCGCAGTCGTGTCGAGGCGGCGATGTTGGCGGTGCGGAGTTCCCGAGGTGACGCGATCAGGTAATTTGCACCCATTTCTCGAGTCGAAGGTGTCGAGAAAATATCGTGTTCGTGCTACATTTGAGAGCTACAAACGCAGTACCGAAGCCGCAAGACACACCGCTGAGTTCACCCCTGAATTCCAGGCAACAAATTAGCCACGAATACGCCGGTCAGGTGTGCGAGAACTATTGCAGATCCAGATAACCGTTTGAGGAAACGTCGATGAAACGATGCACGCGAATTCTTTTCCTGATGATGATGGGAACAGGAATGACCATGGGAGGCTATTCACGCCTCGGCATCGCCCAAACCACCAACATTGCTCCTGGTGGCGGTGCCGAACTCAAGGCTACGTACGCCACCCCCCAGGACATCGCCGAGGGAAAACGCGTCGCCGAGGCTTCGTGCGCGAGCTGCCATGGTATTGATGGCATCGCCAAGGCCAAGGACACGCCGCACATCGCTGGACAGCGGCCGGGATACCTCTACCTTGAATTGCGCGTTTATCAGTCAGGCGGGCGGGGCAACACGACGATGAATAACGGCGTCAAGTTCCTGAGCGATGACGCGCTGGTCAAGGTGTCCGCCTACTACGCGAGCCTCGATCCGGCGCAACCTGCCCCCCCCAGCGCCAAAGCGGCACCCGCCAAACCGGATCCGGCTGCCGCCGGAAAAGCGGCGGCAGCCGGCTGCGGGGGCTGCCACGGCGAGACCGGGATCAGCAAGGTGCCCGGAATGCCAAGCCTCGTCGGGTTTGATACAAAATACTTCGTCGCGGCCGTCAACGCTTACAAAAGCAGCCAGCGCAAACACGACATGATGAAGACCCTGGTGTCGGCGCTGAGCGAGGCGGAACTGAACAACATCGCGCTCTTCTATGCCATGCAAAAGCCCGCAAAGGCGCAGACGCCCTCCCAGGGCAACCAGGCGGCAGGCAAGACCGCTGCTGCCGCATGCGCGGGCTGCCACGGCGAAGGCGGCGTTAGCACGAGCACGGCGCCGAGTCTCGCCGGCCAGGACGCGCAGTATTTCGCGACCGCGATGAAAAGCTACAAGGACGGATCACGTACCGACCCGTCGATGAAGGCTCCAGCCGCCTCCGTCGACGAAGGGGTCGCCAAGAACATGGCAGCCTATTACGCCAATCAGGCGCCGCAACAGCCGAAGGTACGCAAGCCGCTCACGACGGCCGAGATGGCGCAGCGCTGCGACCGCTGCCACGGCGTCGGCGGCAACAGCACTGACCCGCGTTCGCCGGCGCTTGCGGCGCAGCGGCCCGAATACCTGGAGAAGGTCATGCGTGCCTACCGCAAAGGCGATCGCAAGAGCAACGCCATGGCAGCCATGCTGGACGGCGTCAGCGATGCGGACATCGACAGCCTCGCGACCCATTATGCGCGCCAGAAGGCTCGGTCTGTCGTCTACGTACCGCTGCCGCCCAAGTAAGAACTTCGGTCAAGCAACGCGGCAGTATCGTCATTGCGGCCCGGCGAGAAGAGTTAAAATAGCCGCGCGATTTTTTCAGGGAGGAATCCGCGGCGCAAGAATCGAGTGAACCCGCGAGTTCCATATGCACACGCAAAGGAAACCGTCATGAGCGAAGCCCCACTCCACCGGCTCTATCATCATTACTCGGAGCTGCCAGTCAGCATGCGCATCGTGTATACGTCGGCGCTGTGCATACTGGGCATGGGTTACCTTTTTGGCATGCTTTACCTGTTTCACACCTACTCGGGACGAGACGGGAACCCGGCGTCCGTTTCATATGAAGATCTGGTTATCGCGTACAGCGGCAGCGGCAAGGGCTCAAGGATCGAATCAGCACTGCGCGGACCCATGTCGAGCATGCTGCCTGCGGAAGAAGCGAGCGCAATGGTCAACTGGGCGCAGAAGGGCGCCGATCGCCCGACCTACGAAACCTTCATCAGGCCGACGATCGAAAAGCGCTGCATGTCCTGCCACGACGGGAGCAACCCGCACCTGGCGAACCTGGGCGGCTATGACAACATCAAGAAGGTCACCGAGCAGGACACCGGAACCGACGTCTTTACGCTCGTCCGTGTCTCGCACATACACCTATTCGGGATGACATTCATTTTCTTCATCGTAGGCACTATTTTCAGCCATGCCTACGTGCGGCCATTGTGGTTCAAGTACCTGCTCATCGGACTGCCTTTCCTGTGCGAGGCAGTCGACATCAGCTCCTGGTACCTGGTCAAGGTGTACCACCCCTTTGCGCTGGTGACGATGGCCTCCGGCGCCGTAATGGGGTTGAGCTTCGCCTCGATGTGGGTGATATCGATGTATCAGCTATGGTTCTCCGGGACGCCTGAAGCGGTTGCCAAGCGGCATGGCGTCAAAGAGATCCTTGTTGGCTGACTGAAGATCTGAACCTGGCTGCCGGCGGCAGAATCTGCCAGCCGGGCGCAGCACTGCCAAGCCCGGATACCGCGCACGCTCTAGATCAATAACGCCGCTCAGCCATCATTTAGCCGGCTGACTGGCGTACCAGGTCGCCAGGCCTTCTATGATGGCGTTGCTGTACGGAAAGCTCATCCTGTGCATGGTGGAACTCTCGCGCTTGTCGTCGCGATACGCCCTGAGCGCCATGACAAGATAGTCCTTGTCCTGCCCCCTCATTTTTGGAGCTGCCATCCCGGGGTTCTCGGGGTCGTGGCACCGATTGCATTTCTCTGCCAGCTCCTGGCTGGAGCTCGGGACCTGATCGGCCGCTTTGGGCTGCTGCGCCGCGTAGAACGCGGCGACGTTGTCGATGTCCTTATCACCGAGTCCGGCGACATATCGTTGCATGCCCCAATTCTTGCGAGTGGTCCGGTAGGCCTTGGTTGCCTTTACCAGGTACTGCGCATCCTGGCCCGCAAGACCCGGCGTTGCCGCGTCGGCGCTCACACCGTGAGGACCATGACAGCCGCCGCACATGGCACTGAGCGGCTCGCCTGCCTTCGGATCGCCGCGGGCTGGCGCGGCACGCTGAACCGGGGTCTGAGTCGCGAAATACAGCGCCAGGTTTTCCAGTTCCATTTTGTCCGCATCACGCAACATCGATTTCATTGTGGCTGTCGCGCGCTCTCCCTGGTGGTACTCCTGAATCGCGGCGACAAGATAATGAGGCTGCTGGCCTGCCAGAGTGGGCGTGCCGGGAACCTTGCTGTTGCCGTCTTCGCCGTGGCACTTTGCACAGGGTGCAGCGAGCGCCTTGCCCTTCTCATAGGGAGACGAGTGCTTGATGTCGGTCGCGGCGGCGTTCACCACAGGCGGCAGACTGGCGAAGTAGGCGGCCACATTACGCATGTCTGCATCGCTCATGTTCTTTGTCAGGTCCCTGAGGGCGGCATGCGTGCGTTTTCCTTCCTTGTACTCAATCAACGACGCGAGCAGATAACGGTCTCGTTGCGCCGCCAGGTGCGGAATAGCCGGTGCGACCCCCTTGCCATCCAGCCCATGACACGTCTTGCAGTCCCGCTCCGCGATGGTCTTGCCCGCGCCGACATCGCCCGCGGCCTGCTTCGCGGGCGCGGACTTGCCGGTTGATTCCTTCGTGTCGGTGCAGCCAATCAGTGCAACCGACAACGCAATGCCAAGGATGAAATTTTTCATTGAAAATCTCGAAAGATTATTGGGGTGGCTACGTGCTTGCGATCAAATGTTTCACGGCGTTCACACCGACAGCATTTTATTCCGATAACAGACTGAAACATAGTCCAAATCGCCCTGCACGCTCAGGCTCTGTTGCATGGTCTTCCCCGCCCTTGTCAGGACATGGCAGGCGTTCTCTTGCAGACCCCGAACGCCGACGCGGGGGAGCGCGAGCACTGGAACCTTTCCGTTCCCGTCCCTATTCAGGCACCCCTCAAATCACCCAGGACCCCGGTCAGCACCATGATCAGCAGTGTGAGACCGAAAAAGATCAGCGTGAAGCCCAGTATCTTGGAGCCCAGCGTCATGGGCCGTGTCGGAGCATCCACCAGATACTTCGCGAGTTCCCCGCTCCTGACCAACCGGTTGTATTCCACGGTGTGCTCGTGCCGGAATTCTTCCAGGGGCACGGCGCCGGTGAACATCACAACGTCCAGCGGGAACTTGTCCGGCCGGAAGTGGTTATTGAAGAAATGCACCGTGAACAGGAACAGTGCGGCCAGGAGTGCTTCCTCACCGTGGAAAATCGTGGCCACGTTGAACACCCAGCCAGGGAGTACCGAGGCGGTCATGTTCGGGAACCAGAGCATGACCCCGCTCGCGCCGATGATCGTGACGCCCCAGAACGGCGCCCAGTAGTCGAATTTCTCCCAGTAAGTCCAGCGGTCAAATACCGGTCGCGGCCCCATGGCGAAGAACCACTTGAACATGGCGATGATGTCCCACAGATCCTGCAGGCGAGGAACCAGCGAGTGGGGTCCGAACCAATCGAAGCTTCTCCAGTTCTTGCCGATGCGGATTACGAAATAGATTAGCTGGGCGATGAATACCGTCGCGAAGATCACCGCACAAGTCCGGTGTATCAGGGCCGCCGCTATCGGGCCACCGAGCGCGCTCATGACGACTGGCGCCCAGGCCGTCTTGGCGTAAAACACCGACATTCCGGTCAGGGTCAATAGCATCAGGCTCAGCGCAAACGTAAGGTGGGCAATGCGCCAGATGAGCGGGAATCGCTGGTAATACCTGCCCTGGGCTCCCGGCATCGCCTCTGCCAGTACGTGCGGCCGGGTCTTGCGCTGCTGGCGATCCTTGTATTCCCGGTAAAACCACAGTGCCGTATGCGTCCAGAAGAACGCAAATGTGCCTAACAGCAGTTGAAGCATGAATTTCGACGCGACCCATATATAGGGATAGCGGCTGAAATCATGGGAGGTGCCGTGCGGCTCGAAGGTCGTAAATCCCTTGGTCGCTTCCGTGTGACATTTCTGGCAAGTCTGCAGGCGTTTATCCGGATGCATGGTCGACTTCGGATCATCCACCCGCTGGATGGCGTGGCTTCCGTGGCAGTCAAAACACTTGGCCGTGTGGGCGTAGCCCAACCTGTTGACCTGGCCGTGGTAGGTTTCCGTATAGGTCTTCAGACTGTCCGAATGGCAGTTTCCGCAGTTCCTGGTAATGGCGACCCTGGTCGAGTCCTTCGCCGCGGCTTCGACGTCGTGGGTAGTGTGGCAATCCGAGCAGATGGCGGCGAACGCGTTGCCCTTCTCCAGCACCTCCTTGCCATGCACCGAAGTCGCGTACTGCTCCCGTTCCTTGGCATGGCATTTTCCGCAGGCATTCGGAATGCTCAGGCGCCATTCCTTGCGTTCGGGACTGCCTTTCGGATAAACATAATGTGCGTCATGGCAGTTGTAGCAGGTTGCATTGGTGCGCGACTGGTCCTCGCGGCTTGGCCGCGCATGAATGGACTTCATGTAGTGCTCGATCTGCTCGACCACAACCCCCAGCCTCGCATGCTCCTGGGTCTTGTTCTCCTTCTTGGCGGCGGCCCACAAATCCTCGTGGCACTGTACGCAGCTGACCTTATGCGTTACGCCCTTCTGGTGCGGTATTTCGGTAATGTCCTTGTGGCACTCGACGCAAAACCGTTTACCGTGCACGCTGCTCTCGAACTTGTCCTTGGTCACGTGCAGTTGACGCATTTGGCCGTCTCCACCCGGCATTGCAAATCCCTTATTTCCGTGACAGCCCAGACATAGTGCGTTTGGAATCTGCGGGGTCGGCGCGTCCTTGGCGTCGGCGGGTCCGGCAGGTTCGGCGGCTTTCGCGCCCGCAGCCTTGGTTTGCGCTGCGTTGACGACGGCGGTCCATATGGCCGGCGCGGCCGATAAACAAAGAACACCCGCAAGTACCCACGTTGCAAGTCTTGAAACACGCATGGCCTTCTATTCCTCTGTCAGAAAACAGCGTTCCTGTCCCGCCCCGTATGGGACGAACCCGTCATTGTTATTGAACATGCATGGCCTGATTTGACGAAAATCAACTCCTTACCCCAAAAAAGCCACGATCATCCATCCCTATCCGGTATGAAGGCTGGACTCGGGTGATACGCCAAATAGTGCGCCCCGACAGAGATGAAAGTCCGGAACAACGGGATTTGGTGCCTTTTTCTCAATTTTTTTCAACAAGGAGTGGAAATGAAGTCGATGATCCTCGCAGGTTTGGCAGCCGTAGGATTGGCAGTGGCGGGACCGGCCAGCGCGTCGGAGGACTTGGCCCAAAAGTCGGGCTGCACGAAGTGCCACGCTGTCGCCGACAAGAAAATGGGCCCTTCTTTCAAGGACATTTCAGCCAAGTACAAGAGCAAGGCCGGCTCGGACGCCGCCATTGTCGCAAAGCTGAAGGCAGGTAAGTAACATCCCGCTACCAAGGCCGGTGACGACGCCCTGGGGAAAATCACCAAGTGGATTCTGTCACTGTAAACAGGGCCCGGGTGCGAAAAAAAGCCGGCTTGTGCCGGCTTTTCTTATATGGTGGCGCGCCCGACACGATTCGAACGTGCGACCCCTGCCTTCGGAGGGCAGTACTCTATCCAGCTGAGCTACGGGCGCTTGGGGTGGGTAGGATAACCCGGTTGTCATCCGATGTCATTCATCCCGGTCGAACCGGAGCCCGTCAAACGCATCCTGCGCATCGGCTCTCAAGCGCGATTCAGACGCTGCGCGAACATTTCCGCAAAGCGACCGGCCGCATCCCAGTCGGTGAATTCGTGCTCACCCGGCATAGCGTTACCGCGGCTCTTGGCGCTACAATTCAGACTTTTGGAACGGCCTCGGAAAGGAACCTCTATGAGCGGTGAGAAATCGGACGAGTCGCTCATCAAACCGCCCAAGCAACTCATGACGTTTGTGGCGATCGGCTTTGCGGTGCCCGCGCTTTTCGCTGCGCTGCTTGCCTATCTGGTGATGGTCGACGGCAGGAAACTCGATCAGGGTCAGTCCTCGGTCGATGAGAACACCGTCGCCGCGCGCATCAAGCCCGTGGCCGATGTCGCCTTTGCCGAGTCGGGCGGCGGCGCGGCCAAGGCGGCGCAGACAGGCGAGCAGGTGGTGCAGCGGTACTGCGCCGCGTGTCACGCGACCGGCGCAGCCGGTGCACCCAAGATCGGCGACAAGGGCAACTGGGCAACACGGATTGGATCGGGGCTCGATCAGATGCTCAAGGTTTCCATTTCCGGCAAGGGCGCCATGCCCGCGCGCGGCGGCGCAGCAGGCATATCCGACTTCGAGCTTGCACGCGCAATCGTGCACATGGCCAACCAGTCCGGCGGCAAATTGAAGGAGCCGGCCGCACCCAAGAGCGCAGCCCCGGCGGCCGAGCGTTCTGGCGAGCAGGTCGTGCAGGCCGCATGTATCCGTTGCCACGGAACCGGTCAAGGAGGCGCACCCAGGATCGGCGATAAAACGGCCTGGTCGCAGCGCATCTCGCAAGGCGTGGATGCGGTAACCAAATCGGCGATCCGCGGGCACGGCAGCATGCCGGCGCGCGGCGGCATCGCGGACCTTACCGATCATGAGGTCACCAGCGCGATTCTGTATATGTTCGGCCGCGCCGGCGCGGATGGCGCAGCGAAAGAGGCTGCGCGGAAATAGCGCCGGATCTGTGGGCCGCAGGTCGGCTTCAGGTCGGCCTCAGGTCGGCTTCAATCGGGGCGCTGAGCGCCCCGTTTTGTTTTCCGGTGTACGGCCTGTTGAAACGAGAGTGAAGGACCGTTTAAGAATTGCCGAAACGGCCCCTGACACTTAGGTTAGGGGAGCATGAGGGGAGGTATCCCCTCATTTTGCAGTGAGCTCCAAGGAGCCTCGCCACATGATCGACCATCTCGACCACGTCGTTATCACGACCGCGCATCTGGACAAGTGCATCGACTTCTACACCCGCGTCCTTGGGATGAAGCTCGAGGAATTTTCCGGCGGAAGGCTCGCGCTCAAATTCGGGAAACAGAAGTTCAACCTGCACGTGAAAGGCAAGGAGTTCGAGCCCAAGGCAACCGTGCCCATGCCGGGCGCGCTCGATTTCTGCCTCATCGCGGCGATCCCGCTCGACGAGGTGATCGACAGGCTCGGGGATCTGGGCGTGCCGATCGTCGTTGGACCGGTCGCGAAGACCGGGGCCGCCTATCCGCTGCGCTCGGTGTATATCCGCGACCCGGACGGGAACCTGGTCGAGATTTCGGAGCGGGCCGGCTGAGCTGGGCCTCCCACGGGAAAAACAAGCCGGACCCGGCGTGCGTTGCCGCGCCCTGCGCTGACTTGCGCAGGCGCATCCGCTAGAATCCTCCATTCACGCCCGAGGCGGCCGCCGCGCCGTCCAACTTGCAGGACGCTCGACCATGATTCCTCATCTCACCGCTTCCCTCACGGGCCCGCTTCAGGAACTGGAAGCGCGCATCCTCAACAACAACACCACCGTCGAACACTGGTTTCGCGGGCACTGGCAGGAGCACACGCCGCCGTTCTACGGCTCGGTGGACCTGCGCAACTCCGGTTTCAAGCTGGCTCCGGTGGATACCAACCTCTTCCCCGGCGGGTTCAACAATCTCAATCCGGCGTTCATGCCCCTGTGCGTGCAGGCGGTCATGTCGGCGATCGAGAAAATCTGCCCCGACGCCAGGAACTTGCTGCTCATTCCGGAAAACCATACCCGCAACACCTTCTACCTGCAGAACGTGTCGCGCCTGGCGACCATCATGCGGCAGTCAGGCCTGAACGTGCGCGTCGGGACGCTCATCCCCACGATCACCGGTCCGACCGAGATCGCCGTTCCTGAAGGCGCGCCCCTTGTGCTGGAGCCGCTGGTGCGAAGCGAGCGGCGCCTGGGCCTCAAGGATTTCGATCCCTGCACCATCCTGCTCAACAACGACCTGTCGGCCGGCATTCCGGACATGCTGCGGGACCTGCACGAGCAGTTTGTGCTGCCACCGGTCCACGCTGGGTGGGCGGTGCGGCGCAAATCGAACCATTTTGCGGCCTACGATGAGGTGTCCAGACAATTCGCCTCGGCGCTGTCAATCGATCCGTGGATCATCAACCCGTATTTCGCCGTGTGCGGCGAGGTCAACTTCCACGAACGTGCCGGCGAGGAGTGCCTGGCGAGCAATGTCGATGCCCTGCTGGCGCAGATCAAGGCCAAGTACCTGGAATACGGCATCACGGACACGCCCTACATCGTGGTCAAGGCCGACGCCGGCACTTACGGCATGGGCATCATGACCGTGAGAGATGCCAGCGACGTGCGCGACCTCAACCGCAAGCAGCGCAACAAAATGGCGGTCGTGAAGGAAGGCATGGAGGTCACCGAAGTCATCATGCAGGAAGGCGTGCACAGCTATGAGCGCATCAACGAGGCCGTAACCGAGCCCGTCGTCTACACGATCGACCGCTACGTCGTCGGAGGCTTTTACCGCGTGCACACCGACCGCGGCATCGACGAAGTACTGAACGCCCCGGGCATGCACTTCGTTCCGCTCGCTTTCGACGACTGCTGCATCCGGCCCGACCACAACGCGCGGCCGGGCGAGGGGTCCAACCGCTTCTACTCCTACGGCGTTATCGCGCGGCTCGCGCTGGCCGCGGCCGCGATCGAGCTCGAGCGCACGGGCCCCGCCGCATGAAGATCGGAATCATCCTCGACCCCCTGTCCTCGCTCAAGCTCAAGAAGGACTCCACGTTCGCGATCATGGCCGAAGCGGCGGCCCGTGGCCACGAGATCCACGTCATGATGCAGGAGGCCGTGATGTGGAAATCCGGACGCGTTGTGGGCGAGAACCTCCGGCTTACCCTCACCGGCGCAGAGGATCACTGGTACCGCGCCGCGCCGCCGGTGGAAACGCCGCTTGCCGAGTTTGACGCGGTGCTGATGCGCAAGGATCCACCATTCGATGCGGAATACATCACCTGCACCTGGCTGCTCGAGCAGGCATCGCGCGATGGCGCCCGGGTGTTCAACGACCCGCGCGCGATTCGCGATCACAGCGAAAAGCTCGCGATCATGCAGTTTGCGCAGTTCACCGTGCCGACGCTGGTGACCCGGCTCCCCGGACAGATCCACGACTTCATCGACGCCAACGGCGACGTCATCTTGAAGCCCATCGACGGGATGGGCGGCGAGTCGGTGTTCCGCGTGACCGACACCGATTCCAACCGCTATGTCATCGTCGAGACCATGACGCGCCACGGCGCGCGCACCGTTATGGCGCAACGATTCATTCCCGAGATCCGCGACGGCGACAAGCGGATACTCCTCATCGGCGGCGAACCGGTCCCTCACTGCCTCGCGCGCATTCCCCGACCCGGCGAGACGCGCGGCAACCTCGCGGCTGGCGGCACCGGCATAGCCCGGCCGCTGGGCGCGCGCGATCTGGAGATTGCCCGCGCGCTGGGTCCCGAACTCGGCAGGCGCGGCCTGCTGCTGGTGGGGCTGGATGTAATCGGCAACTACCTCACGGAAATCAACGTCACCAGCCCCACGTGCTTCCGCGAGATCACCGAACAGACCGGCTTCAACGTGGCCGGGATGTTCATGGATGCGCTTGAAGCCGCCTGCCACAACAACAGGAAAGCTCCACGATGATAGGCATACTGATAGTTTCCCATGGCGCCTTCGGGGAGGCGCTGATTCACTGCGCCAGCCACGTGCTCGGCAAGCGCCCCCTGCGCGTGCGCCAGGTCGGCGTCACGATGCACGATGACCCCGACGCCATCCTGCCCCAGGCACAGGAACTGGTGCGCCAGCTGGACGACGGTGACGGCGTGCTCGTGTTCACGGACATTCTCGGCGCAACCCCGTCGAACATCGCCAGCCGGCTTCTCAAGCCCGGCAAGGTCGAAGGGGTGTCCGGCGTGAGCCTGCCGATGCTGATACGGGCCCTCACCTACCGCAGCGAGCCGCTCGCCGCAGTGGTCGACAGGGCGATGAGTGCAGCGCGCGAGTGCACGGTCCACATCGACTGCGAAAGCAGCAATGGCGCAGGCGGAAACTGAAATCACCAACAAGCTCGGGCTGCACGCCCGCGCCGCCGCGAAGCTCACGCAGATGGCGAGCAGCTTTGCGGCCGAGGTCTGGATGTCGCGCGGCGACCGGCGCGTCAATGCCAAATCCATCATGGGCGTAATGATGCTCGCCGCCGGCAAGGGCAGCCAAATCACCGTCGAGACCGAAGGCGCGGATGCAGACGTGGCGCTCGCGGCGGTCCTGGCGCTGATCGCCGACAAGTTCGGCGAGGGCGAATGACGGCGATGGGAACGCGGTCAACCCGATCAACCCGGTCACCCCTGGCGCCGAGGGCCACGCATGCGGCCGGCTGAGCGTTCCTCTGACGCCCCGAAGCTCGTACCGCAGTCCGGAGCCAGCTTCACGCTGCATGGCGCGGGCGTTTCCGGCGGCATCGCCATCGGCCATGCGCATCTGGTCTCCACGGCCCGGCTGGAGGTCGCGCACTACGACCTCGCCCCGGAGGCGATCGAGGACGAAATCCGCCGCTTTGACGATGCCTTCGCCGAGGTGCGCGGCGAGCTGATGGGCCTGCAGGCGAGCGTGCCTGCCACGGCGCCCGCGGAGATGTCGGCGTTTCTCAACCTGCATCTCATGATCCTCGACGATGTGCATCTGTCGCGCGTCCCTCGCGAGCTGATTCGCACGCGACGTTGCAACGCCGAATGGGCGCTCACGCAGCAGATGGAAATGCTCGCCCAGCAGTTCGAGGAAATCGAGGACGCCTACCTGCGCGAACGCAAGAACGACATCGTGCAGGTGGTCGAGCGCGTGCTCAAGGCGATGCTCGGAACCGGCCACGCCCCGGCTGCGCCCTCGCACGAGGAAAACGTGATTGTCGTGGCGCATGACCTGTCGCCGGCGGACATGATTCTGCTAAAGCAGCATCAGTACGCGGGCTTCGTCACCGACCTGGGCGGCGTGACTTCGCACACCGCAATCATTGCAAGAAGCCTCAATATCCCGGCGATCGTCGGCCTGCACCATGCGCGGGGACTCATAAGCGAAAACGAGCTGCTGATCGTCGACGGCCGAGAGGGCGTACTGATCGTCAATCCCGACCGGCAGGTGCTTGCCGAATACCAGTGGGTCCAGGGCCAGCTCAAGATCGAGCGGCAGAAGCTCAAGCGCCTGCGCTCGACCCCGGCGGCGACCCTTGACGGAGTCCCGATCGAGCTGCAGGCCAACATCGAGTTGCCGCAGGACGTGGACGCGGCGGTAGAGGCGGGGGCGACCGGCGTCGGCTTGTTCCGCAGTGAATTCCTGTTCCTCAACCGGGACGATCTCCCCGCTGAGGACGAGCAGTTCGAAGCCTACCGCAAGGTCGCAGAAGCGATGGACGGGCTACCCGTCACGATCCGCACCCTCGACCTGGGCGCCGACAAGACCGTCAACGGTGCCGACCGCTCGGGCCCAAACCCGGCGCTTGGCCTGCGCGCCATACGCTTGTGCCTGGCTGAGCCGCAGATGTTCCTCGCGCAACTGCGCGCAATCCTGCGCGCGTCGATCTACGGCAAGATCAGGATCCTGGTGCCGATGCTCGCCCATGTGCACGAGATCGAACAAGCGGTGGCCGCGATCGCGCATGCGAAACAGCAGCTGGACGACCTTGGAGTGCATTACGACCACGGCATCAAGGTCGGGGGCATGATCGAGATTCCGGCGGCGGCGCTCTCGCTGGGCATATTCGTGAAGAAGCTCGATTTCCTGTCGATCGGCACCAACGACCTGACGCAATACACCCTCGCGATCGACCGCAGCGACGACACGGTCGCCCACCTGTACGACCCTCTCCATCCGGCTGTGCTGCACCTGATCGCGCAGACGATCCGGGTCGGGGACAAGGCCGGGCGGGAGGTTGCCGTCTGCGGCGAAATGGCCGGTGATCTTGCCGCGACGCGCCTGCTGCTCGGATTCGGGCTGCGCCAGTTCTCGATGCACCCGGCGCAGCTGCTGGCAATCAAACAGCAGGTGCTGCGTACGAACATGGCCGAGGCGCATGGGATCGCCGGCCGCATCCTGCGCAGCGACGATCCGGCCAAGTGCCGACAGCTGATCGAGCGGCTGAACGCATAATCCATCGCGCAGCAGCGCTCTGCTCAGGCCCCGCGGAGCTTTCTCACCGGGCGCATGCGCGCCAACCGCGGGCGGTTGACACGCTGCCGCCATAACGCGTATCTTCCTTCTCGCGCCGATTTGACAATCAGCTTGCGGGCGCTGGAAGCCAGTCTTCCTAAATCCGGCTAAAGCGAGGGCAACCCGTTTGAGCCGCGCAGGCTGAACGGGTTTTGTTTTTTTGGCGACAGCATGAGCGAGCAACGATCCGTCGGGGCGGTACAGCCGCAGACCATGCACTTCCAGGATCCGCTCGGGTTCCAGAGCGGGGCGGTGCTGGATTCGTACGACCTCATGTACGAGACCTATGGCACGCTGAATGCCGCGCGGTCGAATGCAGTGCTGGTGTGCCACGCACTGAATGCGTCGCATCATGTGGCCGGCTATTACGCCGGGGACCCCACGAACGTCGGCTGGTGGGACAACATGGTCGGTCCGTGGAAGCCGCTCGACACGGAGAAATTCTTCGTCGTCGGGGTCAACAACCTCGGCGGCTGCTTCGGATCGACCGGCCCTGCATCGGTCAACCCCGAGACCGGGAAGCCCTACGGTTCGTCATTTCCCGTGGTCACGGTCGAGGACTGGGTCAATGCGCAGGCGCGGCTCGCCGACCGCCTGGGCATCGAGCGCTTCGCCGCGGTGATGGGCGGGAGCCTGGGCGCCATGCAGGCGCTGCAATGGTCGATCAGCTATCCGGCGCGCATCGCGAACGCGCTCGCGGTCGCGGCCGCGCCCAGGCTATCGGCGCAAAACATCGCATTCAACGAGGTCGCGCGCCAGGCGATCACGACCGACCCGGATTTCCACGGCGGAGACTTCTACGAACACGGCGTGGTGCCGCGGCGCGGCCTGCGCCTTGCGCGCATGATCGGCCACATCACCTACCTTTCCGACGATGCGATGATGGAAAAATTCGGCCGCAGCCTGCGCTCGGGCGCGGTCAACTTCCACTTCGATGTCGACTTCGAGGTCGAGTCATACCTGCGTCACCAGGGAGACAAGTTCGCCGAGTACTTCGACGCCAACACCTACCTG
>Ga0315281_10002091_pt1 | contig 29661 bp, 26 predicted proteins | sample YL17G07_0_MG_FD_204540 | JGI IMG/M metagenome (GOLD analysis project Ga0315281, IMG submission 204540) | Sediment microbial communities from Yellowstone Lake, YNP, Wyoming, USA - YL17G07_0 | ecosystem: Environmental > Aquatic > Freshwater > Lake > Sediment | place: USA: Wyoming | collected...
GGGTGTTTGCGGACGCGGTCGGCCGCCTAGATCAGTGCGGCAGCCCAGTGAGTATATCTGGTGATATACTCACTGGCGTATGGGCAAGCCGCTGATGATTCAGGATTACGACCATCGCCGAATCGAACAGCTGAAGGCGCGGCTCGGTGTGGACGCCAAGATCGACATCGTTCGTGCGGCGCTCGATCTGCTGGAACAGCACGCCGCACATGAAGAACGCGTCGCGCGATGGAAGCACGCGGCGGCGCGAGTCGCCGTCGAAAGCCGTCGCGTCAACGCGGAGTTCCGGAAGCATTCCCGCCTGAAGCGCACGTAGGCCATGGTTCCGCGCCAATGGCATGTGTACGTCGTCGATCTCGAACCGCGCGTCGGCACGAAGCCCGGTAAACAGCGGCCGTGCGTCGCCATTCAGCCCTCGGCATTCGGTGACGCTGGTTTGCCGAGCACAGTCGTGCTGCCGCTGACGACGCGTGTCGTGCCCGACGCCTTTCCCCTTCGTGTGTGCCTGGCGAAAGGCACCTGCGGCCTCGCCGCGGACAGCGATGTGCTCGTCGATCAGATTCTGGCGTGGGACAACGACTTGTTCCGGCGGGATCTTGGCGAGCTGCCGGAAGCACTCCGCGATGATCTGCGGCGCGCCGTCCGGGATTTTCTCGACCTCTAGAATCGTAAAAACGGCGTCATAGACGCGATTCGGCGAAGACCGGCGCGGCCAAGCCGGCTGCTGAACGTCCGTGGGGATCCTGCGTCGCGCGAATCGTGTTGACCATCTCGAGTGCGGTCCGTGTGTTGGCGGGAAATGCCATCGGCGACGTGCCAAGCGGCGTCACGCGCTGACCCCAGCGAACGAGTAGCGCGCCGAACGTCAGCCCGCCGCCGAAGCCGGGCATGAGCAGCAGCGATCCGGGCCGGACGCGGCCGTCGTTCAGCGCTTCGACGAGGCTCACCGGCACTGTCGCGGCGCTCATGTTGCCGTACTTCTGCACGGTGACGATGACCCGGTCCATCGGAATGCCCGCGTACTTGGCGACGGCCTCGATGATCCGCAGGTTCGCCTGATGGGGAATCACGAGATCGATCGCGTCGCCGGTGACGCCCGCCTGCTGCATCACGCGCGCGCAGGCCTCGCTCATGCCTTTCACGGCGCGTTTGAAAATCGCCTGGCCGTCGAAGTCCCACACGGTGTCGCCGAAGGTCACGCCCTGGCCCGCGTACGCGCAGCCGATCCCGCGCACTCGAAGCACCTGCCGCGCTTCCGCGTCACACCCGAGCACTGAACCGACAACGCCTTCGGCGTGTTCAGTCGCCTGCACGACGACGGCGGCGGCGCCGTCACCGAAGAGCACGGCGACGTTGCGATTGCTCCAGTCCATGTAGCGCGAGATGAGCTCCACGCCAATCACCACCGCGTTGCGGATGGTGCCGTTCTGGATCATCGCGGTCGCCGTCGAGAGGCCATAGATAAAGGATGTGCAGGCGGTGTTGAGATCCATCGCCGCGGCGCGCCGTGCGCCGAGACTGACCTGGACGCCGGAAGCGCTGTTCGGCACGGCCTCGTCGTTGCTGCAGCCGCCGTAGATGATCAGATCGACGTCAGCGGCGTCGAGTCCCGCGCACGCGAGCGCGCGCGACGAGGCGATCGTCGCCATTTCGATGGCCGAGACATGCGAGATGCGCCGCTCCTTCATGCCGGTGCGGCTGGTGATCCATTCGTCGGTGGTATCGAGAAATGTCGTGAGGTCGTGATTGGAGAGGGTCGCCGGAGGCAGACCCTCTCCCCATCCTGTGATCGCCGCGTATGTCATGCGTGTCGCCGGCGCTACTGCGCGGGCTCGATGCGGAGCACCGCCCCTTCCTGCATGTCGGTGCAGAGATAGAGGTAGCCGTCCGGGCTCTGGCGCACGTCGCGGATACGCTGGCCGAGATCCATGAGCAGGTATTCGCGGCGCATCTCTTCCATCTTCTCGTTGAAGAGAATGCGCTCGACGTGGCCCGTGCCGGGAATCTCTCCCGTCCGGAGCCCGCCGACGAACACGTCGCCCTTCCATTTCGGCAGCTTGTCGCCGGTGTAGAACGCCATCCCCGACACGGCGATTGACGGCATCCAGTACACGAGCGGCGGCTCAAATCCATCGTGCCCCGCCGCTCTTCCGTTCTGCCACGGACCGGGATACATGCGCCCGTAGCTGACGAGTGGCCAGCCATAGTTTGCGCCGGGCTTCAGGATGTTGATCTCGTCGCCGCCGTTCGGCCCGTTTTCGTTCAGCCACATGTCGCCCGTCGTCGGATTGACCGCCAGGCCGAGCGAGCTGCGATGGCCGAGCGTGTAGATCTCGGGCTTCGCGTTGGCCACCTTGCCCACGAACGGATTGTCCTTCGGCGCGCTTCCATCGTCATTGAGGCGGAGGACCTTGCCGCCGAGGTTGTTCAACTCCTGTGCGCCGTTGCCGCCGACCGCGACGGACGTGGCGTACAGCTTCCCGTCCTTGCCGAAGGCAATCTTCGATGTGCCGAGGTCCGCGACGAGGATGTCTTTCGTCTCGGTGATGGCGTTGTTCTCGAACTTCATGCGGGCAATCGCCATCGTCTGGCGCTTGTCGTCGATGGGTTTCGTGTACGTCAGGTAGACGAAGTGGTTTGTCGCGAAATCCGGGTGCAGCGCGAGGTCCATGTAGCCGTGGACCGCGCCCGGCTCGCCGGAAATGCCGAGGTTGCGCGCGACGGGGCCACCGCCGATCGGCTTGGGGTCGAGGACGCCGTTGTGGATCAGCCGGAGGCGGCCTTCGCGTTCCGTCACGAGGATGTCGCCATTCGGCAGAAACGCCATGCTCCACGGGAACGCCAGCGCTTTGGTGACGACGACGACCTTGATCCTCTGGCCTTCGGCCGTGTCGTAGATCATCGGGGTCGTCGGCAGTTTCTTCCCGGTGCCGTTAGGCCACAACCCGCGCGGCGCCACCGGGATGCCGATGCCGCCCGGCATCAACTCGACCTTCTTTTGGCCGACGACGGCGTACGACCCCGCCGTCACGGCGAGCATGAGCGCGAGCGGAGCAGTCCATCGGGTTTTCATCACAACCAGCCTCCCCTGAATACGAAGTCGCGCCCAGTATACAATCGCGCGGACAGTGAACCCCGGAGGCTTGAGATGACTGTGCGCGCCTTCGCTCCCATCGCTCTCGTGTGTGCGTTGTCGGCCCCGGCCGCGGCGCAATGGACCAACGTCAAGACGCCGGGCATTCCGCGCCTAGCCGACGGCCGGCCGAACCTGTCCGCGCCGGCGCCGCGCACGGCTGACGGCAAGCCCGATTTGTCAGGCATCTGGCAGGCGGGCCGTGCTGGGGCCTATGGCTACGACTACGACGTCACGCAAACCTTGAAGCCGGGTGACGTGCAGCCGTGGGCGCAGGCGCTGCGCTTCAAGCGCGCGCAGGACTTTCGCAAGGACAGCCCGCTCGCGCACTGCATGCCGGTCAGCGTGCCGTTTCTCAATTTCCGCGGGCTGTCGCGCATGGTCCAGACGCCGCAGATGATCGTCATCCTCTACGAGTCGCCGAACAGCCCGCATCGGACGATCTTCATGGACGGCCGCGAGCCGCCGAAAGATCCGAACCCGACGTGGCTCGGCTATTCCGTCGGACGCTGGGACGGAGACACGCTCGTCATCACGTCGACTGGCTTCAACGACCTCGGCTGGCTCGACGTGGACGGCAATCCGCAGACCGAATCGCTGAAGCTCACGGAACGTTTTTCCCGGAAAGACTTCGGACATCTGGGGCTCGACGTGACGTTCGAGGATCCCAAGGTGTTCGCGAAGCCGTTCACGCTGCACATGGACAAGACGCTCGCGGCCGACACCGAGCTCCTCGAGGACGTCTGCGAGAACGAGAAGTCGGGCGTGCACCTGACGAGCGGCGTGAGCGTGCCGAAAGACGTCCTCGCGAAGTATGCCGGCACGTACGACCTCGCCGGCCGTCAGCTCGTCGTGTCGGTGCAGGGAGAACAACTGATCATCGAGGATCCGTCCGCTCCGCTGGATCGCCTCTTCGTGGCGCATTCGGAGAACGGGTTCTCGTCGAGCGTCAGCCAGGTGGCCGTGGAGTTCGTGCGCGACGCGCGCGGCACTGTCACGCACTTCAACCGGATTGCAGGCGCGCGAACGGAACGTGCGACGCGTAAGTAGGCCGGGCCTTTCAGGCCCGGCGCGTCGGCGGCCCTGAAAGGGCCGCCCTACTGAAACCCGGTCGGCGTGATCCAGAAGCTCTCGCGCCACGTTTGCCCGGGCGCGACGCTCTGCAGCTCTTTGTAGATGCCTCGCTGCGCCAGGTTCACGGCGTCGGTGATGCCCACCATCGGCTCGAAGCAGATGAACGGCCGTCCCTTCGGCGCCCACACGACGGCCGATCGGTAGTTCGGTCCGACGGTGACGTCGAGGCGCTGCGATTTGCCCTTCACGGACAGCGACGCGCGCCCTTTGCCGTCGCGTTCGAGATCCCCGAACACGTCGTCCAGGTCGTAGTCGCGGAGCGCGGCCGCGTGCGGCGCGGAGAAGAGCTGCTCGATCGGCTCCGTCTCTCCCGTCGGCACTTTGTTGGCGGCAAGCTTCCAGTGCGTTTTCGCGCCGACCGAGATCGTCCAGTCGTCGCGCGGCGAATCCGTCAGCTGAAAGTACGGATGGAAGCCGACGGCGATCGGCATCGGCTCGGCGCTCATGTTCGTGATCGACGTCGCGACTTCGAGGACGCCGTTCCGCAGCCGGTAGGTGACCTCGATCGCATGTGCGAACGGCCACTGCTTCATCCATGACGGCTCGCGAAAGAACTCGAGCCGGCTCGTCACCCACGCCGCCGATCCGTTTGCGCGCGCGGAGACGACGCGCCATTTGTCGGTCGTCGTGACGAAGCCGTGAATCGGAATGGCGCCGCGGACGTTGCCGAGCGTCATGTCGAACGGATAGCGTTTGCCGTTCGCCCAGAACGCCTGCTCGTCGAGTCGGTTGGCCCACGGCCCCAGAAACGGAATGCCGCTCATCTGGCCCGGCATCCACCACAGGACGTCGTGGCCCTTCACCTTCATCGAAAACGCGATGTTGCCGACCGTCGGCGCGATCGACACCACCGTCTCGGTCGCGCGATCGCTCAGTTCGACGCGATCGGCCGCCGACGTGACGTTGTAGCGCGCGCCGGGGGGCGCGAGAGCCAGAATGAGAGAAACGCCAAGGGCCAACGCCATATAGCGGCGTCAGTCTATAACCGTTTCAGATTGTGTGTTGCGGTATCGTTGGACGCGTGCGTGTCTTTGTTGCCGGCGCGACGGGATTCATCGGCCGCGCGCTCGTGCCGCGGCTGCAGCGCGACGGCCACTCGGTCGTTGTCTGGGCGCGATCGGACACGCGCGCGATGGCGCTGCTCGGCGCGGACATCGACGTCGTGTCGGTCGCGGCGGGGCAGGAAGCGCTCGTCACGGCGCTCTCGAGCTGCGATGCCGTCGTCAACCTCGCGGGCGAGCCGCTGCTTGGCGCGCGATGGACGGCGCGGCGACGCGCGGTGCTTCGCGCGAGCCGGATCGAGGTCACCGAACAGCTCGTGACCGCAATCGAGGCCGCCAATCCGCGTCCGCGCGTGCTCGTCTCGGCGAGCGCCGTCGGCTACTACGGCGATCGCGGCGACGAGGTGCTCGCTGAATCCGCATCGTCGCGCGACGACTTTCTGTCGCGGCTCTGCCAGGACTGGGAGCGCGCCGCCCAGAGTGCGTCGGCGTTGGGCCTTCGCGTCGTGCTCGTGCGTACCGGCGTCGTGCTCGGCCGCGCCGGCGGCGCGCTGGCGCAGATGCTGCCGCCCTTCAGGCTTGGCGCCGGCGGTCCGATTGGATGGGGCCGCCAGTACTTTCCGTGGATTCACCTGCACGATCTGGTGAAGCTGATTGTCGCCATGCTCGACGACCCCCGGTATCGCGGCCCGGTGAACGCCGTCGCGCCCGAGCAGGCCACGAGCCGGATGTTTGCGCGCGCGCTCGGCCGGGCGCTGCACCGGCCGTCGTTCCTGCCGGCGCCGCCGCTGGCACTGCGCGCCGTCTTCGGCGCCGCCGCAATCGTGCTGCTCGCGAGCCAGCGCGTGGAGCCGCAGGCCCTGCAGCGGATCGGCTTCGTGTGGGAGTTCCCGTCACTCGACGCCACGCTTCGCGACATCGTCGACGGTGTGCCGGTCGAAATTACGCGGTTGCCCGTCCGGCTGACCGCCTCCGCTGAAGCTACGGCGAGTCCCGCCGAAGCGGAGCGAAGGCGGAAGCCGGACGCGACGACGAACGCGACGACGGACGCTACGCCGGCTGGCGCGAAGTTCGCGCTCAAGACGACGACCGTGATCAACGCGCCGACCGATGAGGCGTTCGCGTTCTTCTCGAAAGCCGGCAATCTCGGCCTGATCACGCCGGCCGCGATGAAGTTCAGGATCGTGGGCCGGGTGCCGCCCATGGCCGAGGGCGCCATCATTACTTATAAGGTGCGCGTCGGGCTGCTGCCCATCCGGTGGCGGACGCGCATCGTCTCGTGGGATCCTGGCCGTTCGTTCGCGGACGTGCAGGACTCGGGGCCGTATCGCGTCTGGCGTCACGAGCATGTGTTTTCGGCGCAAGGCGACCGGACGATCATGGAAGATCGCGTGTACTACACGCCGCGGGTCGGCGTGATTGCCGGGCTGACGAACATACTGTTCGTCGCGCCCAGCCTGCGGAACGTCTTCAAATACCGCGCTGATATCATTCGGCTGCGCTTCGGCGCGTAGAAGTGTTCAATGGCGATTCCGAACAGTTCGGACATCCTCGAGGCTGTGATCGACGCAACGCCTGATGCGATCTTCGTGAAGGATCTGTCCGGCCGATACGTCCTGGTGAACGACGCGTTCGCCCGCTTCATCGGCAAGTCGCCTTCGGACATTGTCGGCAGGCATGACCTCGAGCTCTACGACGCCGAAACCGCGCAGCGATTCATCGAAGCCGACACGCAGGTGCTCGCCACCGGCGTGCCGCAGTCGTTCGAAGGGCTGGCGACCGGAGAAGGGGGCGCGAAGCAGGCCTATCTCGTCACCAAGGGCGTCTATCGCGATCGCGACGGGAAGATACTCGGGCTCTACGGCATCTCGCACGACATCACGGAGCTGAAGAAAGCGAACGAGACGCTCGAGCAGACGCGCGAGGCGCTGTTTCGCGCGCAGAAGATGGAAGCCGTCGGCCAGTTGACGGGCGGCATCGCGCACGACTTCAATAACATCCTCGCCGTGATTCTCGGCAACGTCGATCTGCTCGACGTGCAGTTTCGCGGCAATGACGCCGCGCACGAGCTGATCGAGACCGTACGCCGCGCGACGATGCACGGGAAGGATCTCACCGGCCATCTCCTTGCGTTCTCGCGCAAGCGCCAGCTCAATCCGCAGCCGGTCGACGTCAACGTCCTCGTCGCCGACATCGTGCGCCTGCTCGGCAGGACGCTCGGCGGATCGATTCGGATCGCCACCAACACCAGCGCCGACACCGGCGTCGCGCTGGCGGACCCGTCGGCGCTTGAAGCCGCCGTGCTCAACATCGCGCTGAACGCGCGCGATGCGATGCCCGACGGCGGCACGCTGACGATTCGCACGTCACGCGTCGAGGTTGTCCGGGTGCCGGCGACAGATGACGACCTGACGCCGGGCTCGTACGCCGTGCTCGCGCTCAAAGACACCGGCAGCGGGATGCCGCCTGAAGTCGCCGCGAAAGCCTTCGAGCCGTTCTACACGACGAAAGGCGGCCGCGGCACCGGTCTGGGGCTCGCGATGGTGTACGGCTTCGCGAAGCAGTCGGGCGGGACCGTGACGATTGAGTCGGCGCCGGCGAAGGGCACGACGGTCAGCATCTTCCTGCCGCTGGCCGACGCGGACGTCGAGGCGGCTGCCGCGCGCCAGGCGCCGGCGACGGTGCCCGGTGTCGCGCGCACGATTCTGCTCGTCGAAGACGAAACCGAAGTGCGCAACGTCGTGCGGCGCCAGCTCGAGGCGCTCGGTCACCGCGTGCTCGTGGCCGAAGCCGCGACCGAAGCGCTGCTGCTTGTCCGGGCGGCGGGGCCGGACGTGCTGCTGACCGACGTCATGCTGGCGGCCGGCATGAACGGCGTCGATCTGGCCGAGAAGGCGGCCAGCCTGAAGCCCGGGCTCGTCGTCGTCTTCATGTCGGGATTTACCGCGGCGCCGGAAGCGCAGGAAAGAATCCGCGCCTCTGGCGCGCCGTTCCTCTCGAAACCGTTCACGACGTCCCAGCTTGAGCGTGCGCTCAACGGTCTCGTGGTTCAACCCTGACAGCACGCGAAGGTCGGCGCCTCTGCGGTGGCCGGCAGGCAGCACCCGGTCTTCTTTTGTAGCCGCACGGCGTCTCGATGAATACCATCCACGTGTCCCAGCGCGTGGGCCACCGCCTGACGAATCGTACGGACGATCGGATCGGACGACTCCGCCAGTCGATAGTGGACCCACAAGCCGTCACGCCGTGTGTCGACCAGCCCCGCGCGCCGGAGGTAGGCCAGGTGTCGTGAGGCCTTCGGCTGCGAGATGCGAAGGCTCTCGTGAATGTGGCAGACGCACACCTCACCCGTCAGGAGTAACCCGAGAATCCTGAGGCGGGTCTCGTCGGCCAGCGCCTTGAAGAGCTGCTCCAGATCGACCAGTGGCTGGCTCATATGTATGCGCCTTGACAAATATAAGCGCCGTCGCGTAAGTTCGATATATACGTTAACACAGATTTATAGGAGCTACGCGCATGACTGACACGATCCTCCAGACTGCCGTGCGGGACAAATACGGGGCGATTGCAAAATCTGTCGGGGCCACCGGCTGTTGCGGCCCGTCGGCCTGCTGCGGCGGGGGCGATCCCATCACGACCGGCCTCTATTCCGAGGCGGAAACCCAGGGCCTGCCGGCCGACGCCGTCGCGGTGTCGCTCGGGTGTGGGAATCCGACGGCACTCCTGGCGCTCGAGGCAGGTCAGACCGTCCTCGACCTGGGATCCGGCGGCGGGATCGACGTGCTGCTGTCGGCAAAGCGCGTCGGACCCACCGGCAAGGTCTACGGCCTCGACATGACCGATGAGATGCTGGCGCTCGCCCGCGAAAATCAGACGAAGGCCGGCGCGACCAATGTCGAATTTCTCAAGGGCACGATCGAGGCGATTCCGTTGCCCGGCAACTCGGTCGACGTCATCATCTCCAACTGCGTCATCAATCTGTCCTGCGACAAGGATGCCGTTCTGCGCGAGGCGTTCCGCGTGCTGAAGCCCGGTGGGCGCTTTGCCGTCTCGGATGTCATCGTGCGCGGCGAGGTGCCGGCCGACGTGCGGCGCAACATGGAACTCTGGGTCGGCTGCATCGCCGGCGCGCTGAAGGACACGGAGTTCACGTCCAAGCTCGCGGCGGCCGGGTTCACGGACATCGAGCTCGACCCGTGGCGTGTGTATCACGTCGAAGACGCGCGTGCGTTTCTGACCGACAGCGGCCTCGACGTCGACGCGCTCGCGCCGCAGGTCGAAGGCCGGTTCGCCAGCGCCTTTATCCGCGCACGCAAGCCGGCGGCGGCGGCCTGCTGCGGACCGACGTGCTGCGCCTAGCCTGGACGTCCACATGCAGAACCCGACCTGTCACCCCCGGACCCGGCTGTCGTTTCTCGATCGGTACCTGACGCTCTGGATCTTCGCGGCGATGGCGGGCGGCGTGGCCCTCGGTCACTTCGCTCCCGCCATTGTCTCGACCATCACGCGCCTCTCGGTAGGCACGACGTCGATTCCGATCGCGGTCGGCCTCATCCTGATGATGTATCCGCCGCTGGCGAAGGTGCGGTACGAGCGGCTCGGGGACGTGTTCCGCAACGTCAAGGTGCTGGCGCTATCACTGCTGCTCAACTGGGTGGTGGGGCCGCTGCTGATGTTCGGCCTGGCGGTGACGCTGCTGGCGGGACGTCCCGAATACGCGATTGGCCTGATCATGATCGGCCTCGCCCGCTGTATCGCGATGGTGATTGTCTGGAACGACCTGGCGGGCGGCGATCCCGAATATGCCGCGGGGCTGGTCGCTTTCAATTCCGTCTTCCAAGTGCTGTTCTACTCGGTCTTCGCGTACGTCTTCATCAAGGTGTTGCCGCCGACCCTCGGCATTGATTTCGGCGACGTTGACCTCTCGGGGATCACGATGGGCGCCATCGCCCGGAGCGTTTTCGTGTACCTCGGTGTCCCTTTCCTCGCGGGCATGCTGACACGCTGGATCGGCATCCGGGCGAAAGGCACGGCCTGGTACGAGGCGACCTTCGTGCCGCGCATCGGCCGGCTGACCCTCGTCGCGCTGCTGTTCACCATCGTCGTGATGTTTTCGCTGAAGGGCGACGCCATCGTCCGGATCCCGCTGGACGTGGTGCGCATTGCGATTCCGCTCGTGATCTACTTCGTCGCGATGTTCCTGGTGTCGTTCTGGGTCGGCCACCGGCTGGGCGCGGACTACGCGCAGACGGCCACGCTCTCGTTCACGGCGGCGAGCAACAATTTCGAGCTGGCGATCGCCGTGGCCGTGGCGGTGTTCGGCGTGAATTCCGGTGCCGCCTTTGCCGCGGTCATCGGGCCGCTCGTCGAAGTGCCGGCGCTGATCGCGCTCGTCAACGTGTCGCGGTTCTTCGAGCGGCGCTTCGTCGCGACGGCCTCTCCGAATACCGTTGTCTTCGCGTGCGTGCACAACGCCGGACGGTCGCAGATGGCGGCGGCGTTCTTCAACCTGCGGGCCGACCCGCGCAAAGCGCGGGCAGTGTCCGCCGGCACTGCGCCTGGCGAGCGCGTGCACGACGTGGTGGTCGATGCGATGCGCGAAGTCGGGATCGATCTACACGCGGCCGTGCCGCGCCTGCTGACGCCCGCACTGGCGCAGGACGCCACGTGGCTGATCACGATGGGGTGCGGAGACGCGTGTCCGGTGGTGCCCGGTGTCAGTCGAGGCGACTGGCCGCTGGACGATCCGAACGGCCAGCCGCTCGAGCGCGTCCGTCAGATCCGCGACGACGTTCGACGGTGCGTCGAGGCGTTTCTTGTGGCGCGCGACTTCATGTGATCGCGCCTAGAGCGCGATGACGATCTTCCCGACGAAGTTGCCCGCGGCCTGAACGCGCCAGGCGTCGAGGGCCGATTCGAACGGCACGACGATGTCGACGACCGGCCTGATGCTGTTGGCGTCGATGGCGCGGTTCATCTGTTCGAACATCGCGCGCGTGCCGACGCGGATGCCGTGGAGCGCCGCTTCTTTCCACATCAGCGAGTACGGATTGATCGGCGCCCGCCGTCCCGTCAGGACGCCGATGAGGCAGACCTTGCCGTGCTCGGCGACCGCCTCGAACGAGCGCTCGAGCGTCCCGACGCCGACGACTTCGATGACGCAGTTCACGCCGCGGCCTCCGGTCAGCGCCGCGACGTCCTTGCTCCACTCCGGCGCATGCGCGTAGTTGATGGTCGCCGAGGCGCCAAGCGATCGGACGCGCGCCAGCTTTGCGTCGCTCGACGAGGTGACGATGACCTGCGCGCCGGCGGCGAGGGCGAACTGGAGCGCGAAGATCGACACGCCGCCCGTGCCGAGCGTCAGCACCGTCTGTCCGGGCGCGACGGGCGGGCCGGCGCACATCAGCGCGTTCCACGCCGTCACGCCGGCGCAGGGCAGGCACGCCGCTTCTTCGAACGACAACGCGGCCGGAATCGGCACGACGCCGTTTTCGTACAGCAGGACCTGCTCGGCCAGGACGCCGTCGAGCGGCGAGGCGAGCGCCGCCTCGGTCGCGAACGGCGGTCCGTTGGGCGGCGTCTGGAAAAATGTCGCGGCGACGCGGTCGCCCGGCTTGACCGCGGTCACGTCGTCGCCGACGGCGGCGACCTCGCCGGCGCAGTCGGACAGCGGAATCGTCTCGCGCTGGACTGGATTGCCGAAGTAACTGCCGTCGGCAATCGCCTGATCGCGGCGGTTGAGCGACGCGGCGCGCACGCGCACCACCACCTGGCCTCGACCCGGAACCGGATCGGGCCGCTCGATCAACTTGATCTCTTCAAACGACCGGCAATTCGCCGGCATTACGTAGCAGCGCATAACTTCTAACTTCTAACTTCCTACTTCTTACTTCGTTCCAGCAGCCCTCGCGCAATGATCAAATGCTGCAATTCATTCGTGCCGCCGCCGATCATCAGGAGCGGCGCGTCGCGGTAGAAGCGCTCGACGGGGAAGTCTTTCGAGTAGCCGTTGCCGCCGAGAATGCGCATGGCCTCGAGCGACACGTCATGCGCCGTTTCCGTCGCGAACAGCTTCGCCATGCCGACCTCGACGTCGCAGCGCTCGCGCAGATCCTTGCGGCGGGCCGCCGCGTACACCAGCAGCCGCGACGCCTCGATGCGCGTCGCCATCTGCGCCAGCTTGATCTGGATCGTCTGATGCTCGGCGATCGGCTTGCCGAAGGTCCGGCGCTGCTGCGCGTAGACAATCGCCACGTCAAACGCCGCCTGCGCGACGCCCAGACCGCGCGCGGCGACGTTGATGCGTTCGGACTCGAGGCCCGTCATCACGTGCTTGAAGCCGCGGCCTTCCTCGCCGCCGATCAGGTTTGCGTCGGGCACCGCGAAATCCTGGAAGTGGAGCTCGCAGGTCTCGACGCCTTTGTAGCCGAGCTTGTCGATGTCGCGGCTCACGGTCAGCCCGGGCGCGCCCTTTTCGATCACGAACGCGCTGATGCCCAGATGTGGCGGCGTCGCCGACGTGTTCGTCTTCGCCATCAGCAGCAGCACCTGCGCGCGCCGCCCGTTGGTCACCCACATCTTCGATCCGTTGACGAGGTAGCCCGCGCCCTGGCGGGTGGCGGTGGTCGTGATCGCCTGCAGATCGGTGCCGGCGCCGGGCTCCGACAGACAGATGCCGCCGCGTGGTTCGCCCTTGGCGAGGCCCGGCAGGAAGCGCTTCTTCTGATCGTCCGTGCCGAAGCGCGCGAGCACGTCGCCGAGGACCAGGTGCGCGCCCAGAATCCCCGACAGTCCCATCCACCCGCGCGACAGCTCTTCGAACACGATGGCAAACGTCGTGTAGTCGACGTTCGATCCGCCGTACGCCTCGGGGATGTTCAGGCCGAACAGCCCCATGCGTTTCATCGTCTCGACGAGCGCTTCCGGGTATTCGTCGCGATGTTCCATCGCGGACGCCACAGGCATGACGTCGCGCTCGACGAATTCTCTGACGGTTTGTTGCACGAGCCGCTGGTCTTCGGTGAGATCGAACGCGTGGGACATTGAGGGTGGATGTAAGCTTAACGCCATGAAGAAAGCGCTTTCAATCTTCCTGCTGCTGACGACCGTCAGCCTCTCGGGTGCGGACGATCACTGGGTCGGCACTTGGGCGACGGCCGTCGTCGTCCGTCCGCAGGCGCCGGCCGCCCCGCTGCAGTTGCCGTTGACTGCCTCGGGCCAGCCGAATGTCTGCCAGCCGGCGGCATTCGGGCCGGGCCCGGGCGCGGGCCGCGGGAACGGCCAGGCGCCCCCGCCGCCGCTCAACTTCAGAAATCAGACGCTCCGGCAGATCGTCCGTACGTCGCTTGCCGGCGACCGCGTACGCGTCGTCCTCAGCAACGCGTTCGGCACGATGCCGCTCGAAGTCGGCGCGGCGCACGTCGCGCTCCGCGAGAAAGACGCAGCGATTCAGGCGAAGACCGATCGGCCACTGACCTTCGGCGGCAACACGTCGACGATGATCGCCGCGGGCGCCGTGGTCGTCAGCGATCCCGTGAACCTCGCGATTCCGGCGACTGCCGATCTGGCGATTGACCTCTACCTTCCGGGCGACACTGCCGCGTCGCCCTCGCCGCTGACGACGCATCAGGGCGCGCTGCAGACGAATTACATCTCGGCCGAAGGCAATCATGCCGGCGAACCGGACTTCGCGGGCGCGACGACAACGAACCAGTGGTTCTTCCTGGCGCGCGTCGAAGTGGCCGCGCCCGACACCGCAGGGGCCGTGGTCGCGTTCGGCGATTCGATCACCGACGGCAGCCGCTCGACGCCGAACACCAACAACCGCTGGCCGGACGAATTCGCGCGCCGGCTCGCGGCGGCGAAAATCCCGCTCGGCGTGCTGAACGAAGGCATCGCCGGCAACCGCGTCCTCTGCGACGGCGCGGGCGTCAACGCGCTCGCCCGTTTCGATCGCGACGTCCTCGTCCAGCCCGGCGCCAAGTACGTCGTCGTGCTCGAGAGCATCAACGACATCGGCAACGGCCGCACGAGCGCCGCGCCGAGCGCGAACGATCTCATTGCGGCGCACCGCCAGCTCATCGAGCGCGCGCACGCGAAGGGCCTGAAGATCTACGGTGCGACGCTGACGCCGTTTGACGGCGCCGCGTATTTCACGCAGGAAGGCGAGGCGAAGCGGCAGGCGGTCAACGCGTTCATCCGCACCGGCAAGGCGTACGACGGCGTGATTGATTTCGACGCCGCGGTCCGCGACGAGACGGCGCCGTCGAAGATCCGGATGAAGTTCAACCCCGGCGACAACCTGCACATGAACGACGCCGGCTATCAGGCGATGGCCGCGGCGATCGATCTCAGTCTGTTCAAGAAGTAGGAGGATTCGATGAAGAAGATTCTGTTCTCGATGTTCGTGATGGCCGGGCTGATGCTGGTCGCGGCTCCGGCGCGCGCGGCCGACGTGGACGGCAAGTGGAGCGGCTCGCTTGACACGCCGATGGGCGCGATTCAGGTCGGGTTCAACTTCAAGGCCGACGGTGCGACGCTCACCGGCACGACGACCGGCCCGGACGGCGGCGAGATTGCCATCAAGAACGGCAAGATCGACGGTGACAAGATCTCGTTCGTCATCTCGATCGACTTCGGCGGGATGGCCTTCGACCTCAACTACACCGGCGTCGTCGGCAAAGACAGCGTGGCGATGACGATTGACTTCATGGGCATGCCCATGGCGTTCACGGTGAAGAAGGCCCAGTAGCCCGCGACGTGTGGCGTTCTACGCGCTGAATTCGCGCGCGGCGAACTGCTGATAGAAGTTCGGCGGGATGTTCCTCTCGCCGCAGAACCGCGAGAGGAACTGCGGGACGTCTTCCATCTCCCACGCAATCCACGAATCGACGATGTCGGGAAAGCGGATACCTTTTTCACGTCCCAGCAGCCGCACGGCCTTCGAGTTGTCGAACGCCTTCAGCGCCCTGACGACCTTCCAGCCATACGCGATGTCGTCTCTGCTCATCGTGTGGTGCGAGCGGACGTAGTACGGCGGCGCCGGATCGAAGTCGAGCCCGATGGCGCCGGCCTTTCGCCACAGCTCCGTGCCCGGCAGCACCATGAGCGGAAAGACGGCCAGCTCCGGCGGATTGAGCGACGCGGCGAACTCCAGCGACTTCCGGAACGACTCGACCGTGTCGCCGGGCAGCCCGTAGATGAGCTGGAGCTCGAACCCGATCCCGTATTTCTTCAGGCTGGCGATGCCGTCGAGGAACTTCTCGACTCTCAGCCGGCGTTCGACGGTCGCGAGCGCCGTCACGTCCGTCGTCTGCAGGCCGACCTCGACGAACCTGAAGTTCGCCTCGTGCATCAGCCTCGCGAGCTCGTCGTCCATGAATTCCGCCCAGACTTCGGTGTGGAACGTCACGCGGCCGTGATTGTGTTCCGCGATGAAGCGGCAGATGTCCTTCGATCGCTCCGCGTACAGATTGAACACCGGATCCATCAGGTAGATCTCGCGCACGTCGCGATCGAGCCAGAGCGCGATGTCTTTCTTGACGCGATCGAGATCGAACCGGCGATTCCGGATGGAGAGGTCCTTGTTGTAGAAGCAGAAGTTGCACTTGAAGACGCAGCCCCGCTGCGTTTCGATACAGATGAAGCGGCCGTCGCCGTAGTCGGCGGGCAACGTCAGATGCGGTGACGGCAGCTCGTTGACGTCCCGCAGCATCGGCGCGTCCTCGTTGTCGACGACCGTGCCGCCGTCGCGGAGGCAGATGCCCTTGACGTCGTGAAGCGAGCGGCCGGCGGAGAGGTGTCCGACCAGATCGGCAAACGGGATCTCTCCTTCGCTTTTCACGATGACGTCGACGTCCGGATGCGCGTCGAGCACCGACATCGCGACCGGACCGACCTCGGGGCCGCCGAGCACGATGACCGTCTGCGGCCGCGCTTTCTTGATCAGCCGGACGACCTCCATGAACGTCGTGATGTTCCACACGTAGCACGACAGGCCGATGACGTCCGGATGCGACTGGAGAATGCGGCGCGCGACCTCGTCCGGCGGCGTGTCGAGCGTGAACTCGATGGCGCCGGCGGGAACGTGTCCCCGCTCGACGAGGTAGGCCTTGATGTACAGCAGGGCGAGCGGAATGAACGCGGGCTGCTGATGAATCGTGGCCAGGCAGATGGTCATGGCAGTGGGACGATTATGTACGTGGGGCGGCCCTTTCAGGGCCGCCAGGTTGTAGAATTCCCCGCATGACGATCAACTTCAGCCGCCGCGAGTTCGTCCGCCACGCGGCCGTGTTTGCCGCTGCCTCGGCCGCCGGATTGCGCCACGCGTACGCCGCCGATACGTTCGTCGTCGCCGACACGACGGCCGGCAAAGTCCGCGGCGTCGAGGTCGAGGGCATCAAGATCTTCAAGGGCGTCCCGTACGGCGCGAACACCACGGGCAGACGTCGCTTCATGCCGCCGGCGCCTCCGCCGACATGGACCGGCGTGCGCGACGCGCTCGAGTACGGCCCGAGTGCGCCGCAGACCGAGCCGGGATCGCGGCGCCGCGTGTCCGATCTCGCCGTGGCCGGCGCCGGGCTGCCGCAGGAAAGCGAAGACTGCCTGGTGCTCAACGTCTGGACGCCGGCGCTCGCTGACGGCCGCAAGCGCCCCGTGATGGTGTGGTGCCACGGCGGCGGATTCGCGACCGGGTCGGGATCGTCGCCGATCACCGCCGGCCTCAACCTCGCGCGCCGCGGCGACGTCGTCGTCGTGACGATCAACCACCGGCTCAACGTGCTGGGCTTCACGTACCTCGGCGAGCCCGGCGGACCGGAGTATTCGTCCTCGGGCGACGTGGGCATGCTCGACATCGTCCGCGCGCTCGAATGGGTGCGCGACAACATCGCGCGGTTCGGCGGCGACGCCGGCACGGTCACCGTGTTCGGGCAGTCGGGCGGAGGCAGAAAAGTCGCGACGCTGCTCGCGATGCCTGAGGCGAAGGGATTGTTCCATCGTGCGATCATCGAAAGCGGCGCGACGCTGAAGCTCGTCGAGAAGGATCAGGGCACGCGCGTGGCCGCCGAGCTGATGAAGACGGTCGGCCTCGACAAGACGCAGGTGCGCGATCTGCAGATGGTGCCGCTCGACAAGCTGATGGCGGCGTACTTCGAGACCATGCGGCGCATGAACGTCGATCAGATGACGCAGGGGTTTTCGCCGGCCGTGGACGGCAAGGCCGTGCCGCAGCATCCGTTCTTCCCCGCGGCGTCCACCGTGTCGCCGGACGTGCCGCTGATGCTCGGCTCGACGCGCACCGAGCTCACGTCGAGCGCGGCCGCCGAGTTGTTCTCGCTGTCGGATGCCGCCATGCGCAAGCGCATCGGCGACCTGCTCGGCAACGGCGCCGGCCCGACGATCGACGCCTACAGCCATGCCAATGCAGGCGCGTCGCCGTCCGATCTCTACTTCCTTATCGCCAGCGACTACCGGTACAGCGGCCCGGTGATGACGATTGCGGATCGACGATCGGCGCTCGACAAAGGAACGGTCTACCTTTATTACTGGCGCTGGGAGACACCCGTCGACGGCGGCCGGCTGAAGTCGCCGCACACCATCGAGATTCCGTTCGCGTTCGACAACATCAAGGCGGCGACGCGCCTCACCGGCGGCGGCGCGGAGGCGATGGCGCTCGCCGACAAAGTCAGCGACGCGTGGATCGCGTTTGCCCGCACGGGCAATCCCAACACGCCGAAGCTGCCGCGCTGGACGCGCTACAACAGCGCCGATCGGCCGACCATGGTCTTCAACAATCAGAGCGCGCTCGTGAACGATCCCATCCGGGATCAGCGGCTCGCCATCTTCAAGGTGATGTCATGAAACTCTGCCTGTCCCTGCTCCTTCTCGTCTCGGCGGCTGCGATCGTGTCCGCGCAGGCCGGATCGTTCTACGACATGAAAACGAAGACGCTGCTCGGCAAGGCCGCGGATCTCGGGCAGTATCGCGGCAAGGTCAGCCTCGTCGTGAACGTCGCCAGCAAGTGCGGCTTCACGCCGCAGTACGAAGGCCTCGAGAAGCTGCAGCGCGAGATGAAAGGGAAGCCGTTCAACGTCCTCGGGTTTCCGAGCAACGACTTTGGCCAGCAGGAGCCCGGCTCCGCCGAGGAGATCGCGCAGTTCTGCAAGCTCACGTACGACGTGACGTTCCCGATGTTCGAGAAGGTCGTCACGAAAACCGGCGGCGGACAGTCGCCGATCTATTCGTTCCTCGGCCAGTCGGGTCATCTGCCGGCGTGGAACTTCTCGAAGTACGTCGTCGACAGGCAGGGAAAGATCACCGCGTTCTTCCCGAGCGAAGTGACGCCTGAGGATCCCAAGCTCCGCGACGCCATCGCGAAGGCGCTGGCGAACTAACCGCTTCGATCATGCGGACGAATCGACGTTCATTTCTCAAAACCACAGGTGGCGCGGTCTTCTGCTCGTGCGGCCTCGGCGCGGCTCACGCGTTTGCCGCGCAGCAGCCGGCCGCCGCGCGGCGTCAGGTCGTCGTCGGCGGACAGCGCGTGCGCACCATCGATATGCACGCGCACGTGTTCATCGACGAAGCGTGGCCGCTCGTCAAAGACTTCCCGCAGACGGACAAGGCGATGGCCAATCTGGGCGCGAGCACGATGGCCATCGACACCGCGACGATGGACCGGCGGTTCCGGCTGATGGATCAAATGGGCATCGACGTCCACGTCATCAGCGTCCACCCCAGCCAGTTCCTGTATTTCCTCGAGCCCGATCTCGCCGCACGCATCGTCAGAATGCAGAACGAGAAGATCGCCGCGCTGGTCGCCGCGCATCGCGATCGGTTCGTCGGCTTCGGCAACATCTCGCTGCAGCAGCCCGATCTCGCCGTGCAGCAGCTCGACTACGCCGTCAAGCAGCTCGACCTGCGCGGCTTCATCGTCGGCGCCAACGTGAACGGCGGGGAGCTCTCGAACCCGAAGCTGGATCCGGTGTGGAAGAAGATCGAAGAGCTGCAGACCGTCGTGATGATTCACCCGCAGGGCTTCGACGACCCCGGCAAGCGTCTCGACGGCGCGGGCGCGCTCGGCAACAACATCGGCTTTCCGCTCGACACGACGATCGCCCTCGCGCATCTGATTTTCGAAGGTGTGCTCGACCGGTTCCCGGGCGTGAAGATCATCGGCGCGCACGGCGGCGGGTTTCTCGCGAGCTACATCGGCCGCTTCGACAACTGCAACACGCTCCAGGCGCCGTGCCAGCGGATGAAGCGCAAGCCGAGCGAGTACCTCCGCGGCCCGCAGCTCTATTTCGATTCGCTGGTGTACAGCCCGCAGAACCTGCGCAACGTCGTCGCCGCCGCCGGCGCCAGCCAGGTCGTCATCGGCACCGACTTCGGATTTCCCATCGCGAGCATGACACCGGTGGACACAGTGCTCCAGACGCCCGGATTAAGCGTGGACGAACAGCGGATGATTCTTGGTGGGAACGCGGAGCGGCTGCTGAAGCTGCAGGGCTGAAGGCTGCCGAAATACAAAAGGGCTGAAGGCTGGTTTGTCGCCAGCCCTCAGCCCTTTGCCCTTAGCGCTTGTTCGATCCTTACTGAGGGTTGGGGCACGTGCCGTACACCGACCGTGCGCTCTGCGCGGTGAAGGTGCGCATCGCGCCGCCGGGAGCGCCCATCGTGCCTTCGATCTGCGTCCGATTGCCGCGCCACGGCGTCAGATCGAGACCCGCAATCCGCAGGTCGATCGGTGCCGGCGGCGGCGGAGGAGGAGCCGGAGCCGCGGCCGGCGGCGGCGGACCGCCGCCTTCGCGGCCTGCGCCCGGCGCGCCCGCGCCACGGCCGCCGCCGCGTCCCGCGCCACCACCACGTCCCGCGGCCGGAGCCGGGGGCGGAATGACCACGCCCGCGAGTACCCACGGCGCCTGGGCCGTTCCTTCGCCGCGAACACAGCCAATCACCGTCTGTGTCTGTTCAGTTGCCGGCGCCTGGGCCGCCACAATCGCCGTGGCCGCGCAGATCGCGGCGACACCGCCGAGCACTGCAAGCTTCATCGTGTTCTCCTTGTCCCGAAAATCTTTCCCGTGCCCCCCCGTCCGGCTGAAGCCGGACGCTACGATGGGCCCCGGAGCGACAAACATTAGATCAAAGGGCCCTTAAAGACAATACGAGCTGGCCGACTTCCTTCAGCCGATCGACGCCTTCGATCTGCTCGATCGCCCGCGCAATGCGGGCCGGCGGCATGGTCAGCTGCGCGCAGTCGGCGAACTTGTCGTGCAGTTCGGTCTGCGTGAACGGCTTGTCGGGCCCGCCGCGATAGCGTTCGTCGGCCGCCTGGACGATCGTCCGGCCGTCGGTCAAGTCGACTTCGACGACGCTGCGGATCTTGTCGAAGCCCCGGGCCTCGATCGCCGCGTCGAAGACGTTCGTCACGCGCGGCATCATCTGCTGCACGGGCGCGCTCCTCACGAATTCGTCCGTGAACTCCCGCACGCCGGCCTTGCGGCGGAGGATGAGACTCGCCATCAGAAACGGCAGGCAGAACTTCGCTTCGAGCTCGTTGGTCGCGATCTTGTAGCGCAGCGGATCGAGGACGTTCGACCCCGCGCGCACGCGCACGGCCTTCACCTGATCCGGCTTGAGATCGTGATCGATCACGGTCTTCAGCATCGCGTCCATCGTCGGATGGCTGAGCGACCCGCAGGGGTACGGCTTGAACGACGAGCCCGGGTTGACCATCGTGTACGGCTTGCCGAGGACGGGAATCAGCCGATCGAGATCGACGCCTCCGCCGAACACCTGGAAGAATCCCCACTGGCCGTCGAGGCCGTCGTCTCCGCCGGTGAAGCCGCGCGACGCGAGCTCGGCCGCGACGACGCCGTTTTCCGCGGCGCGCGCCGAGTGCAGCGGCTTGGTCATCGATCCGAAGTTGACGCGGACGCCGCTCGACAGGCTCGACGCAATCGTCAGCATGTGGCGGACCTGCGGCGCCGGCATGTGCATCAGCTTGGCGGCCGCCGCCGCGGCGCCGAACGTCCCGATGGTGCCGGTCGAGTGGAAGCCGTGGTTGTAGTGGTCGGGATCGATCGCCTCGGCGATCTTGCATTCGACTTCGAAGCCGACGAGGAACGCTTCGATGAACTCGGCGCCGGACGCGCGCCTGCGCTCGGCGACCGCGAGCGCCGCGGCCAGCGCCGGCACCGTCGGGTGCGTCAGCAGCCCGAACGTCCGATCCGGCGTCGTCGACAGCTGCGTGTCGTCGTAGTCCATGGCGTGGCCGCTGGCCGCGTTGAGCAGCGCGGCATGCGCCGCGGACGTCATCAGGGCGCCGGCGCCGATCGCCGTCGCTTCTTTCTTATCGCCGGCCGCGCGCACATAGTCGCGGACGATCTCCGATCCTTTGGCCGTCGATCCCGCGAGGATGACGCCGAACCCGTCGACGAGGCATCGCCTGGCCTGCGCGACGACGTCCGGCGGAATATCCGCGAGCGTCGTCCTCGTGATGAACGCGGTCAGCGCGTCCGTCGTGCCTTTGATTGCGGCCTTCTCGACCTTCTTCGGCTTGCTTTGAGCAGCAAGCGCTCGCGGCGTGAACGTCGCCGCCACCCCTGCTGCCGCGAGCTTGAAAAAGTTCTTGCGTGAGATCTTCACCAAATCACTACCTCAGGAAATCACCAACTATTTTCGTGAACCCGACGGTGTCTTCTTCGTCGGGATAGTGTCCAAGCCCCGGCATGACGACGATGCGGGCGTTCGGGAGCGTGTCTTTCAGCTTCTGCTGCGTCTCGGGCGGAACGATGCGGCTGCCGCCGCCGATGACGTAGAGCGCCGGCGCTGTGATCTTCCGAACGGCATCCCAGAGTTCGGTCTCGACGAACCCTCTGACGAGATTCGGGTCGCGCTTCCAGATCAACCGGCCGTCGTCGCGCGTTTTCAGGCCGAAGTGCGCGTACGTGCGGAGCAGCGCCTCGGGCGTCCGCCGGTTTGCCGTGATCAGCTGGGCGACGAGCTCGTCTTCGGTCGCCCAGCCGTTCTTCTCCTGCTCGACGCGCCGCGCGAACGCGTCGGCGATGTTCTGCGGACGCTCCGGCCCGACGTCTTCGATCACCAGCTTGTCGACGTTGTCCGGATGGAGTCCCGCGTACATCTGCGCCACGCGTCCGCCGGTCGAGTTGCCGAGCAGGGTGACCTTGCGGAGCCGCAGCTCGGCAATCAGGCCCTCGAGATCCCTGACGTAGTCCTGGACGAGATACGCGCCCTCCGGACTCCAGGCCGAGTCGCCATGCCCGCGCATGTCCACGGCAATCACACGGTAGGTGCGCGAAAAATCGCGGGCGATGTGATCGAACGTGTGGGCGTGGCGGGCGATCCCGTGCAGCAGGATGAGCGCCGGCTTCGAAGAGTCCCCGCCCCAGTCGACGACGTGCAGCCGGAGGCCCTTGACGGTGACGAAGAGGTCGGCCGCCGGCGCCCGGGCCGGCGCGAGGGCCTGGCCCCAGGCAGGCCTGACCGCCTGCACGACAAGAACTGCCAGGGCCGCGACAAATATCAGCCGTCGCACGGCGCCCATTATGTATGATTGCGCGCCATGCAATGGACTCAGATCTATGCGCCTCTTGGCGGGTCGCTCGGGCTCTCGGCGATCGCCGCGGCCGTTCCCCTCATCGTCCTGTTCGTCATGCTGGGCGCCCTGCGCAAGCCGGCGTGGATGGCGGCGGCAGCGGCGCTCACGTCCGCCTTTGTCGTGGCCATCCTCGTCTACCGGATGCCGCTGCAGCTCGTGGTCACCTCCACGGTGTTCGGCGCGGCGTACGGCCTGTTTCCCATCGCGTGGATCGTCTTCTCGTCGATCATGCTGTACCGGCTGGCCGTCGAGACCGGCAAGTTCGAAATCATCAAAGACTCCGTCGGCAGCCTGACCGACGACCGGCGCCTGCAGGCGATCTTCATCGCCTTCTCGTTCGGCGCGTTCATCGAGGGCGCCGCGGGCTTCGGCGCGCCGGTCGCCGTTTCCGGCGCGATGCTCGCGGGTCTCGGCTTCTCGCCGTTCTACGCGGCGGGCATCTGCCTGCTCGCCAACACCGCGCCCGTCGCGTTTGGATCGATTGGCATTCCGGTGACGACGCTCGCCAACGTCACGGGCCTGCCGGTGATGGCGTTGAGCTCGATGGTCGGCCGGCTGTGCGCGATGATTTCGATCATCATCCCCGGCTACCTCATCGTGGTGATGACGAATCGCAAGAAGGCGCTCGAAGTGCTGCCGGCGATCGTCGCGTGCGGCGTGTCGTTTGCCGGCGTCCAGTTTCTCGTCTCGAACTTTGTCGGCCCGGAACTGACCGACATCGCCAGCTCGCTCACCTGCATCGCCGTCATGGTCGTCGTGCTGAAGGTGTGGAAGCCGAAGACCATTCTGCGGCTCGAGGGCGATCAGCCCGTGTCGCTGACGATGAAGAAGCATTCGGCCGGCGAGCTGGTACTGGCGTGGAGCCCGTACCTGCTGCTCGTCGTCTTCGTGCTGGTGTGGGGCGAGGCGACGATCAAGCCGAAGATCAATCACTTCGCCGACAGCCTGATTCCGGCCTCGCTGCCGACCGTTCCTGAAACCGCGCGCAATGCGACGCGGCTCATGGTGCCGGGGCTGCACAATCAGATCACACAGATGCCGCCGGTCACCAAGCAGGCGGCGCCCTACGCCGCGCTGTTCGAGTTGAACTGGCTCAGCGCGTCGGGCACGGCGTGTTTCCTCGCGGCGATTGCCGCCGCGTTCGTGCTTCGCGTCAGGCCCGCGAAATTCGTGCAGACGTACGTCGCGACGTTCAGGCAGTTGTGGAAAGCGATGGCGACGATCGCGGCGATGCTCGGCCTGGCGTACCTGATGAACTACTCGGGCATGACGTCGACGCTCGGCTTGACGCTCGCGACGACAGGCGTCGCGTTCCCGTTCTTCAGCGCCGTCGTCGGCTGGCTCGGCGTGTTCCTCACCGGCAGCGACACGTCGGCCAACGCGCTCTTCGGCAACCTGCAGGTCGTGACGGCGAACGCGCTGAACTTGAATCCCGTGCTGACGGCGTCGGTGAATTCGGCGGCGGGCGTGATGGGGAAAATGATCTCCGTTCAGAGCATCGCCGTCGCCGTCGCGGCCACGGGCATGTCGCGCGACGACGAGAGCCGGCTGTTCCGCTTCACAATCAAGCACAGCATCTTCCTGATGGTAATCGTCGCGGTCATCTCGATGTTGTACGCCTATGTGTTTCCGCAGGCAGTTCCGTCACTTTGACGGGAATTCGGAAGACGATTAATCCAATTTTCCGAATTTCGGCGACGTCCCGACCATAAATACGTTGCCAAGTGGTTAAGACCCCCGTGTACCGGGCAATACTTGATCCTGCTGGTTTTCTCCCAAATCTCTCAGGAGGCAAGTGTGGTTAAAGCGGTGAAGACGTTAGGTATTTTTGCGTGCCTCGTCCTGTTACCGGCGATTGCGTTCGCGCAGGCGTCGATCACGGGCGTGGTCAAGGACTCGTCCGGAGCGGTGTTGCCGGGCGTCACGGTTGAGGTCGCCAGTCCGATCCTCATCGAAAAAACTCGTTCGGCAGTGACCGACGGCACGGGTCAGTACCGAATCGTCAACCTTCTGGCAGGCACCTACTCGGTGTCGTTCACGCTGACCGGCTTCAGCAGCGTCAAGCGCGACGGCATCGAGCTGACCGGTTCATTCGTGGCCAGCATCAACGCCGACATGAAGGTTGGCGCGGTTGCGGAGACGATTACCGTCAGCGGCGCGACGCCCATCGTCGACGTGCAGAGCGTCCGTCGGCAGACCACGCTGAGCAATGAAACGCTGACGACCGTTCCGACCGCGCGGTCGTGGGCGGCCACGGCCGTGCTCATCCCCGGCATCGTGATTCAGGCCGGCACGAGCGCAGACATTCAGATCACCCCGCAGATGACGGTGTTCGGCGGCGCCGGCGGGCGCGCGAACGAAGGCCGTATGCAGGTGGACGGCCTGAACACCGGCGCGGCCCTCAACGGCGGCGGCGTCTCGACCTACGTCGCGGACATCTCGAACGCGCAGGAAGTCGTGACCACGACCTCGGGCGGCCTCGGCGAAGCCGAAGTCGGCGGCCCGTCACTCAGCATCGTGCCGAAGAGCGGCGGCAACACCGTGAAGGGGCAGGTTTACCTCTCCGGCGTCGGCGGCAGCATGATCCGCAGCAACTACAGCGACGCGCTCAAGGCCGCGGGCCTGAGCACGCCGGGCGTGCTGCTCAAGCAGTGGGACTTCACGGGCGGCGGCGGCGGGCCGATCAAGAAGGATCGCCTGTGGTACTACATCACGGGGCGCGACGAAGGCCAGCACCGGTCAATCCCCGGCGTCTTCCCCAACCTGAATGCGGGCGACCCGACGAAGTTCACGTATGTCCCTGACACGACGAAGACCGCGAAGGGTGCCGAGAGCTTCCAGCTCGCAAGCATCCGCCTGACGCTTCAGGCGACATCGCGCAACAAGTTCAACTATCACCAGGACCTGCAGTACCCGTGCAACGGCTCGTCGTACGGCTCGAGTGGCGATGCGTGCCGCAACCAGACGGAGGGCTTCGTCACGGGCCCGATCGGCCTCGGCGGCCTGTCGGCGACCGCGTCGCCCGAGACGGGCGGCTATTTGCACACGCTGGTGAAGAACTCGCAGTTCACGTGGTCGTCGCCGGTCACCAACCGGTTGCTCCTCGAAGCGGGCCTCGGTTCGTATCGCGCGGCGTGGGGCCCGAACGAAGCCCCGGGCAATCCGAACCGCGGCCTCGCGCGCATCACCGAGCTGGCGTCCTTGAACGGCGCCGCCGCGGGCATCTCCTACCGATCGGCCAACTGGCCGGAAAACTGGGACAACCCGAACACGTGGCGCGCGTCCGCGTCGTATGTCACGGGCGCCCACAGCTTCAAGTTTGGTCTCGTTGGCGGATACCTCGTGGAAGACATCCAGAACCACGGCAACGACCTGAACCTGGCGTACACGTTCAACAACGGCCGGCCCGTATCGCTGACGCAGAGCCTCAGGGTCTTCACGCAGAGCGACCGTGTCCGCTACGACGCGCTGTACGCGCAGGATCAGTGGACGATGGGCAAGGTCACGCTGCAGGGCGCGCTGCGTTTCGACCACGCCTACAGCTACTCGCCGGAGCAGACGATTGGTCCGGCCCTGATCGGCGGGCAGGCCTTCCTGACCACTCCGCTGAGCTACGGGCGCACCGACGGCGTGAACTACAAGGACATCTCGCCGCGCGGTGGCGTGGCGTGGGACGTCCGCGGCGACGGCAAGACCGCCGTCAAGGTGAACGTCGGGCGCTATGAAGATCCGGCGAGCAACCTGAACAACAACTACTCGATCTCCAATCCGCTCGCGCGCATTGCGACCACGGCGACGCGCACGTGGACGGACAGTGGGGGCACGGTAGCCGGTGTGACGGGCATCGCGGGCGACAACATCCCGCAGTGCAATTTCACGAGCAACCTGGCCAGCGGCGAGTGCCTGGCCACGACGGCGACGACATTCGGCACCAACGGGTTGACGGCGGCGAACCTGGACCCGGCGCTCCTGAACGGCTGGGGCATCCGTCCGAACGACTGGCAGGTTGGCGTGTCGGTGCAGCGTCAGCTGGCGCCGCGCATGTCGGTCGAGCTCGGCTACTTCAAGCGGTGGCTGCAGAACTTCACGGCGACCGACAACCTCTCCGTGACTTCCGCAGACTTCGACTCGTTCAGCATCGCGGCGCCGGCGGATTCGCGTCTGCCGGGCGGCGGCGGTTACAACGTGGGCACGCTCTATAACGTTGTGGCCTCGAAGTTCGGTCAGACCAGCAACAACGTCACCGACGCGGGGAACTTCGGGAAGCAGTACTCGAGCTACAACGGCTTCCTGGTGAACTTCTCGGCGCGCGCGATGAAGGGCCTCACGCTCCAGGGCGGCGTCAACACGGGCCGCACCATCACGGACAACTGCGACATCCGCGCCGCGCTGCCGGAACTGCAGCCGGTCAACGCGTACTGCCACAACGACCCGGGCTTCATCACGAAGGGCAACGTCATCGCGTCGTACATCATCCCGAGGGTGGATGTGCTCATCGCGAGCACGTTCCGCACCGACCAGGGCGCGCCGCTCCAGGCGAACTGGAACGCGCCCACCGCGACGGTGGTCAACCCGGCGCTCCGCCGCACGATCTCGGGCGGCGCCACGACGCTGGCGGTCAACATCCTCGAGCCCGGCGCGCAGTGGGGCGACCGCGTCAACGAGCTGGACTTCCGCTTCGGGAAGATCCTGCGGTTCGGCCGCATGCGGATGAACGCCGGCATCGACGTCTACAACATCCTGAATCAGGCGGCGATTCTGACCTACAACCAGACGTTCGTGCCCGGTGGCACGTGGCTGGCGCCGACGTCGGTGCTGTCGCCGCGCTTCTTCAAGGTCAGCGCGCAGATCGACTTCTAAATCGGGTAATTGGGTAACTGGGTAATTGGGGGCGGCGAACCAAAAGTTCGCCGCCCCTTTCGTTTGTACCCTGGTGTAGTCTTTCCGGCGGAGGCACGTATGAAGATGCGTCTCTTGTCAACGATCGCCCTGAGCGCCTCGCTGTGTCTGGGCGCCTCGCTGGCCGCGCAGATCGCGGCGCCGAAGGCGGCGCGGCCGTATTCTCCGTCCAAGACTCCGTGGGGTGACCCCGATCTGGGCGGCTCGTACACGAACACGAGCGAGAGCGGGACGCCGTTCGAGCGTCCGGCCGAGTTCGCGGGCAAGCGGCTTGAAGAGGTCACTGCCGACGACCTGGCGAAGGCGATCGATCGCCGTAACAACGCGAAAGTCGAGCGGGCACCGACGCTCGGAGGCGCCGAAACCGGCGCGGGCCCGATTCACTGGTTCGAGGACTACGGCGCGAAGAACAGCCGGCCGTGGATGGTGACCGATCCGCCCGACGGCAAGATCCCGGCGACGACCGACGATGCGCGGCGGCGGCAGGCGATTGCCATCGCGAAGCGCCGCGGCGGCGACAGCTACTCGGTCGGGCCGTTCGACGGCCCGGAAGATCTGACGCTGTACGTCCGCTGCATCTCGCGCGGCATGCCGGGGTCGATGATGCCGGCAATCTACGGCAACTCGTACCGGATCGTGCAGGGCCAGGGCTTCGTCGCGATCACGTACGAGATGGTGCACGAGACGCGTGTGATTCCGCTCGACGGCCGGCCGCACGCGTCGAAGGCGATTCTGTCGGACATGGGCGACGCGCGCGGCCACTTCGAAGGCGACACGCTCGTCGTCGAGACGACGAACTTCAAGGAACGGTCGGCGTTCCGCGGGGCGTCCAGCAACCTGACGATCACCGAGCGGTTCAAGCCGATGGGCCCGAAGGCGATTGAGTGGTCAGCGACGCTCGACGACGCGCGCACATGGGAGCGACCGTGGACGTTCGCGATGACGCTGGCGCACGACGACGCCCAGCCGGTCTACGAATACGCGTGCCACGAAGGCAACCACGGCCTGCGCGACATCCTCAGCGGCGCCAGAGCCGACGAAGCGGCGGCTGCCGCGTCTGTCGCGAAGTAACCTATCGGGTGGTCGCGCGTTCCCACGTCGCGACCACCTGCTTCACGATCTCGTCGACCCCGATATTGTTTTTTACCTGCGCGAACACCGTCGGGCCGTCGCCGCGCATGCGCGCCGCGTCGCGCGCCATGACGGCGAGGTCCGCGCCGACGAGCGGCGCCAGATCGGTCTTGTTGACGACGAGCAGATCCGACTGCGTGATGCCGGGGCCGCCCTTGCGCGGGATCTTGTCGCCGCCCGAGACGTCGATCACGTAGATCGTGTAGTCCACGAGCTCGCGGCTGAACTGCGCGGCGAGGTTGTCGCCGCCGCTTTCGACGAGCATCAGCTCCGGTTTGACCGTCTCCATCAGCTCTTCGAGCGCGACGAGGTTGTGACTGATGTCCTCGCGGATGGCCGCGTGTGGACAGCCGCCGGTCTCGACGGCGCGGATGCGGTGCTCCTCGAGCGCCTTGTGGCGGATCAGGAACTCGGCGTCCTCGCGCGTGAAGATGTCGTTGGTGACGACGCCGAGGCTGTGGCTGGCGCGCAGCGCCTGGCTGAGCGCCAGCATCAGCGCGGTCTTGCCGCTGCCCACGGGGCCGCCGATGCCGACCGTGAAGCTGCGCGCGTTGTAGTCGCGTGCGAGCGGCGCATCGCGCTCGTGAAACAAGCCCGGATGATCGTGATGCTCGTGCGTGTGCGGATGACCGGTTTGATGCATGGGGGCCTCGGAATATTTGAGAATTTGAGAATCTATGATTTGAGAATCTGATTTGGACATCGGCCAATCAGATTCTTAGATCATAGATTCTCAAATGTGG
>Ga0315281_10002092_pt1 | contig 29654 bp, 24 predicted proteins | sample YL17G07_0_MG_FD_204540 | JGI IMG/M metagenome (GOLD analysis project Ga0315281, IMG submission 204540) | Sediment microbial communities from Yellowstone Lake, YNP, Wyoming, USA - YL17G07_0 | ecosystem: Environmental > Aquatic > Freshwater > Lake > Sediment | place: USA: Wyoming | collected...
TAGGGACGACATCCGGCAAACCAAATACGGCTACGGTACGTTTTGAGGGAGATACTAAACTGCTGCCGGCAGGATTCCAGGCACTGAATGTCGGACGGGGTGCCATATGTATTACCTGTCATAATACAAGGAACGGACTGCATAACAATGCTAATCCACCGACCAGCTTTTCTGCCCCGCATACTCCTGCCCAGGGTGATGTACTCATGGGTGAAAATGCGTACTTCATTGCCAGGCAGCGTTCGCCTCATTCTTTCATTAAAGATACGTGTGCTACTTGTCATATGGAATTAACCTTGCCGCCGCCCGAGTTGAGTTACGAAGGTTCAGGAACAAATCATACCTTCAAAGCCAGCCTGAACGTCTGCAGCAACTGTCATAGCGACCGGCTGGATGCCAATGCCTTCCAGCAGAGTCATGAAAAGCATCTGCAGCAGCTAGCAGACGCGATGGGTAGCTATCTAATGGGTGTATTGCCGGCGGAGCTGACTATCAAGGACTACACCTCGCATGAATATGGCAGCCGTTCTTACGATCTCAAAAGTGGCACCATTACTATCCCTAAAGAGAACATAACTTCTGCCGTTCCGACTGAGCAGCACGGACAGCAGGGATTTTTACTGCAATTCAAAGAGGCCGTTAACTTCACTTATGCGCCTGCTGGAGAGACGCCGCATACTATGTTGCTGAACACAGCCATTGTCCAACTGGGGGATATGACAGTCAGCGGAAAGCCGCTAATCCCAACAACCGACATACTTGTAAAAGTCGGTTGGAATTACTTCCTGGTTATGAGCGATTCAAGTGACGGCATACATAATCCAGCCTGGGTTAATGAAGTTTTAGACAACTCAATTGAAGCCCTTTTCCCGACTAAAGGCGTTCCCAAGGAATAGTGGCACTCCACTCGAGGAAGTCACGTGATAGAAAATAACAGTGTTTTCAGCCGGCGGCAGTTTATTAAAAAGGCTGGCGCCGCTTTCGGGCTGGTTGTTCTTTCTTCGGGAACTATAGCCAGTGTTCTTAGAGTACTGAGTTCCGCATTCAAACCACAGAATCAAATATCTACATCACAAAAGGCAATAACAAAGAAAACGCGTACTTGGTGTATGATTCTCGACCTGAAAAAATGTGACGGCTGCGTCGGTCTTGATTTACCACCACAGTGTACTCAGGCATGCATTGCCGGGATGTTTGTGCCAAAAGGACAACACTGGATTGAGGTCTTTCAAATCGATCTGCTCGGCGGCAGCTATTTTATGCCAACCCCCTGCTACCACTGTGAAAATGCTCCTTGTGTGAATGTGTGCCCTGTCGCTGCGACCTATCATAACGCCGAAGGACTGGTACTGATAGACGCCCATAGGTGTATCGGCTGCCGGATGTGTATGTCAGCCTGTCCCTATCATCGCCGTTTCTTTAACTGGGGCACACCGGAGTTACCTCCCGAAGCAACAGCAATGCATAACACACCTGAGTATGCGGTTCCTGCCATAAAAGGCACTGTTATCAAATGCGACTTTTGTCCTCCCCAGCTTGAGGCCGGGCGATTGCCTTTTTGCGTCCTGGGCTGCCCAAGGAAGGTAATTTATATGGGTGATTTTAACGAGGACATCGCCAGTAACGGCGTGGAGGTAGTGAAATTATCCAAGTTCCTGGCTGACAACAACGCCTATCGCTATAATGAGAACCTTGGGACCCAGCCTCGGGTCTGGTATCTACCCGGCCACGGGCAGGAATTTGGTCGTATGGCTAACGACAAACGCCAACTTAAACCATCAGTCTGGTCCTGGGGAGGGGAAGGTTATGACCGACGTGTAGGGGTCTTCCCTTGGAAGGAGTCTGTTCCATGGACGTGGGAGGAGCGTTGAGTGAAAACAGAAAGCTACTCTCAACGACTGGAAAGCGTCGTCCTTAACCCGCTCAAGCAGACAACCAACCAATACCGTGTAGTTTTACTGTTTATTCTGCTATTGCTTGCCTGGGGAGCTTATGCTTACCTGGTGCAACTGCGGTACGGATTATTGGCGACCGGCGCCCGTGATGTCGTCATCTATGGTCTCTATATCGTTAATTTTGTGTTCTTCATAGGCATAAGCTATGCTGGAGCGCTGGTATCAGCCATACTAAGACTTACTCATGCGGGTTGGCGCATGCCAATTACGCGCATTTCAGAACTGATCGCTGTCGGTGGGCTAACTGACGGCGCTTTGCAGCCTATCATTGACCTGGGACGACCCGACCGCGTATGGCACATGATCGTGTACGGGCGTTTTCAGTCGCCGCTTTTGTGGGACCTGATCGCGATTACAACTTACCTCGTCGGCAGTTTCATTTATCTTTACCTGCCGCTAATTCCTGACTTTGCGTTGCTGCGGGATAAGCTGGCTCTATCACCATCCAGTCTGAGAGGGAAATTATATACTTTGCTGGCAGTCGGCTGGCAGAACACAGCCGAACAAAGGCACCGGTTGGAGAGGGCAATCGGCATAATGTCTGTCGCTATGATCCCGCTCGCTGTATCAGTTCATACGGTCGTCGCCTTCATTTTTTCGATGACTTTACGTCCGGGATGGAACAGCGCCATCTATGGGATCTATTTCGTTATCGGGGCTATTTTTTCAGGCACCGGCGTGCTGTTAATTATTATCGCTATCTTCCGAAAGGTCTACCATTTCGAGGAATACATTACCGAGAAGCATTTCCGGTATCTCGGCTATTTGTTGTTAACGCTTCTTCTACTCTATTTTTACCTGGCTTTCACCGAGTATCTAACCCCTGCTTATAAACTTGAGGGTGAGGAAAAGTCTCTGTTATCTCTCCTGATGCTCGGTCAGAACGCGGTATGGTTTTGGTCCTTCGTTGTCGGCGGGCTCGTAGTGCCTGCTTTATTATTGGTATTCTCGCGGCGCCATGTTATCGGCAAAGTGATTATCGCTGCTATCCTGGTGGTTGTCGGTATGTGGTTAAAGCGGTTCATTATTGTTGTACCGACGCTTGAAGTGCCGTTAATGCCCTTTGATTTTGGCACCTATGCCCCGACCTGGGTGGAAATATCAATGACTCTCGCCACCCTTGCTGGCTTTTCCGTGATGATAACGCTGGCTGCGAAATTCATGCCTTTGATTTCGTTATGGGAGATGGGAGAACATCCGGGAGAGGAGAAAGCTCCCCAGCTTCCAGCTACGGAGCCCCTAAGATGAAACCCAGGGCACTAGTCGCAACGATAATTATGCTGATTACATCACTAATCCCAATTGCAGGCGTTCTTGCCCAGGATAGTGTCCCGCCGCCTTACGCCGGTCTGAAGAATCCATTTCCTTGGGATGACACCGGGGCACAATCGGCGGGAAAGAGTGTGTATCAGCAGTTTTGCCTCGGCTGCCACGGCATCAACGGCAGCGGTATATCGAGCTCGGATTTCAGTTCCCGCGATTATCCAAAACAGCTCGAAAGCACGCCGGACCTCTATTACTGGATCTTGAGTGAAGGGAAAATGGACAGCGGTATGCCTTCGTTTAAGTCGTCGCTTTCAGAACAGCAGCGGTGGCAGGTACTCACCTATATCTGGTACCTGGGGAATGCGCCGGTTACCCCGCCCTCTAACCAGCATCCGGAAGCAGGTTTTATTCAGCTAAATGCTGTTAAACAAATCGAGGCAGGACAGACCCTGGTAATGGCAGCTATCCTTTTTGATAAAGTCGGAAAACCTATACAAGGGGAAGTTGTACACTTTTCGACCAGGGAACATTTCTTTGCCACTAACTTAATGGCGATCGGCGAAGCCACGACTGATGAACAGGGCATTGCCAGGTTCGAATATATCCCGCAGCGGGCTGAAAGCACGGAACTCGTTGCCAGTTACGGCGACGTACAATCATCGACTACCGCAATCGTAACCGAAACCGATAAGCGATTCTACCAGGCCGAAGCCGGGCTTCGGCTTCCGAGTGCCGGCCCCAGGGTATTTATCGGTCCGCGAACCGCTACCGAGCCAACGATCGGTCAAGCTCCGTCTTCAGCGCTGAGGTTGCCGGGGGGGCTATTCTCATGGCTGTGGCTGCTAGTCATGGTGTTGTTGTTGATCTGGGGCGTTTATTTTAGAGTTATGTACCATGTCTTGCACATTCCGAATCCATTGGGAATCGAAGGTCAAAACTTAAGATTAGTCCCCAGGATTAGCCTGGTTATTATCGTTGTGCTCGGCATTCTGATGGTACTCATGATAATAACCGGGCCTTACAGTCATTTCCACCTGGAGCCTTATTGAAACATGTCATTAGCGATAAAAAACGAAGCCAGCGAAGAGAGTCGAACTCTTGACCGACGGTTTACGAAACCGCTGCTCTACCACTGAGCTACGCTGGCATCTATCCAATTATATGGGACTAAACATCCCTTGTAAACTCAACGTTAGTGTACTAGCGCGTCTAGACCAGGTACCTCGCCAACCTGCGCAACGAAAAAGACTTCCCGGTTGTAAAGTTCAATGCTCGCAATCGGGTTTATTTGATTAATGATGTCGTGGAATGGTGCAAACGACATCGAACGCTTTACAGCAACATTCAGCGACAGCCAGCGAGCCACAGCGACACGGATGTATAAGTGAGCAGTAGTTTAACTAGGGTAACAGGGAAAATTAGCTTAAGACCTTTTGGAAAATCTGCGGTTTCGTATAATAAGAACTAACGCAATACATACAAGCACTGCCGCCAAGCCTATCAGCGCATATAAAAGCACCATAATTATCTTATTTCGTTCATTTACCTCAGTCAGGCCTTGAGCCAGCTGCGTATTTTCTAACTTAACCTGAGCATACGCCGATTCAAGTGATAGGTGTTCGGATTCAAGGGACAGATGTTCGGATTTGAGCGAAGTGTAACTAGCTGCATTGGAGATATATGTGGAATTCAAGGTTTCATAGTCTGAGTTAAGTGATTCGTATTTGGATTGCAGGTTATCATATGTCAGAAGTAATTCATCGTGGACATTTGATAGTGTCTCGTAATTCGTTTTCACATCAACGTAATCTGTTTCAAGAGCCTCATATTTAGCTTGCATAAAGCCGTCATAGAGAACGACCTCGACCACGCCATTATTAACAATAACCGGAATCAGATTGCCAGTGGAATCTCGAAATTCCACTTCTTTTAACTGTACCTGGGTGATGCCAATACTCTTAGGCACAAACCAGTATTTTAACAAAACTCCCGAACCAGAAATCGGATCTCTAAGTTGGTAATCAGATATTCTGTATGAACCATACCCGGTTCCTCCATGCGATGTTCCTCCACCTGACCATGAAGTCGGGTCTCCGTACCATCCTTGATCATCTGTTGTGGACAATATATCACCATTAACTATAAGACTGAGCTTGAACGATTTAAGATTCGTGACATTACTAACAAAAAGTTCAATATAGAATCTGCCCTGTCCATATTCATTCCGAATTAGGGGAATCTCTAGAGAATTAGGCTGAATTGACAAGCTGACTTGGCTTTCTGCTATTAGGGGAGTTGTTAAAAGAAATTCAATTGCTAAGACGATAGTAACAAATAAACCCAATGCCTGATAAAGTGGCGTTCTTGAGGTTCGCTCATACAGCTTTAGCATATCAGTCCTACCTAACTATATTTGCAATTGTCCAGGGGTAGATATTCGTAGACGATTGTATTCCGTACATAAGTGAATGTCAACTTCATCAGGTTTAATTTCAGGATTGAACTTTAAACCCCGATAAAAAAGGAAAATTGATATGTTATTAAAATGCTAGAATTGCGGACAAATTATAGAGAGCAATAATCTAGGACGGAAAAGGCGGAATCAAAGTGTTAAAAACGTTTGTGACACTCTAGAGCGTGTTCACAGCGTCACTGGAGTAGCTAAAGAATTAGGTTGCAGCCGGGCGTATATTTACAAGGTGTTGAAAGACGATGCGATAAAGCCGGCTGATGTTACACGGAGCAGTAATAATTTTCACTCTATAAAAAAGAGGGGGGGAGTAACTATTTTTGTCAAATGTTCCCGAGAGTACCTCGTTATGGCTCGTAGATTACTTCTACACCTCGTTTCTCAAGGTAAGGGATATAAATGTACTCCGATTCTTGACTTATGGGATTACCGCTTAAATCTAAAGTATCTCCCTCTGACAAGCCACTATTAGCTAGCAAAGGCCCTATATCAACGATCTCGTTATCACTAATATCAAGCTCCTCCAAGTTGGTAAAAAAAGCCAGTATTCCAATGTTGTTTATTTGATTCTCACTAAGCCTGAGTACTTCTAAACCAGTTAAGGAACGAAACTCCCTTAAATTAATATTACTTATTTGATTCCACGATAGGTCTAGATTACGTAGGTTTGTTAAGGATTCTAGCGGTGATATATCGCTTATTTTATTGCCCCTTAGTTCAAGCGTAATTAGGTTGTTTAAAGATTTAAGGTCGGACATAGAAATATCATCTATGGAACCACTAATGGCAAGTCTCTTCAGTCCTGTAAGAGAAGATAGGGGAGTTATATCACTTATCCGACTTCCATGCAGCTTGAGGACTATCAGGTTTGTAAGATTGGATAGCGGTTCTAGGTCTTTCAGTTCGTTACAATCAAGCTCGAGATACTTAAGGTTTGTAAGTGATGATAAGGGAGCTATGTCGCTTACTGTATCTGATATAATCGAAAGATCCTCCAATTCTTTTAAAGAGGAGAACGATTTGAGGTTTATCTTTTCCCCGTTTAGATGGATTTTCTTCAACGCTGAAATGGATGCAAGTGAGGAAATATCACCAACTTGATTTCCATAGATAACAAGGGTTCCTAAGTTTTTCAAATACGAGAGTGGTGTCAAATCATCAATCCGATCACACCAAAGCCATAGTTCCTTTATATTGATAAGAGATGATAATGGAGAGATATCATTTTGACTTAACTCAACAAACAGAACAGTTAGATTAGTCAGCGAACGCAACGATGAGATACCGCCTACTTTATTACCACTGAGACCGAGGTGGGTTAGATTAGTCAACGAAGCTAGTGGAGAGATGTCACTAATATTATTGTCACTAGTGTAGAGCTCTGTCAGGCTTGTCAACGAGGCTAGTGGAGAGATATCGCTTATTTGGTTGTCTTCAAGGGAAAGTACAGAGAGGCTTGTTAATGAGGCTAGTGGAGAGATGTCACTTATCTTGGATCTCTCAAGAATGAGTTCTGTTAACCCGACACAATACTCTAAGCCTGAAAGGTCAGAGATTGTCCCACTGTAACTATCACTCAACCTGGTAATACTAGATAATTCTTCAGCTGTTATTTCTTCGGTCGGTGTCTTATCTAAAGCATTACGTACTACTTCTTCGAGGCGGGTATCCAAAAAAGTGCCGGGTTTTATATGAGGTTTTGTAGTGGACATTGTGGGTTCTTTCTCACACCCAATAGCTGAGACAGCTAGAATAAGAACAAAACCAAAAAATAGAAGTGAATTCCATTTGCTTTTCATTTTAATCTCCGTATGACTTCAATGACCGGAACCACTACCTGTTATTGTGGTTTTACTTTGCTCGGATTGTATTATGTTCGCATACGATTGTCAACATAATCGGGAATTAAGAGTTGAATTTTTACACGCTATAAAAAAGAGGCTTACCGGAAACTTTCTCCGCTTTTCGTCACACTCAAAACAAGACCAGAAATTTTGGCGTTAATTTGGCGTTAAATTGTTTCGACCGGTTGTAACAGGTTAGTACTCTAGTATCAAAACAGGCTTTTCCCTAAAGACATGTTATCACGGTTTCTAATGTGGCATAACTGTTTAGACTTTCAGCCTAGAATTACGAAACCGCTGCTCTACCACTGAGCTACGCTGGCATCTATCCAATTATATGAGAGTAAACGTCCATTGTAAACCCAGCACTAGCGTGCCCCACAGCCTCAACGATAACCTTTGGAGCTTTGTGTCCGGTGTGGGCTAGAAAGCATTTACCCTTCATATTGACAAAAGTCACAGAATATCTATAGAAGCGGGGGTATAGTATTCTAATCGGAAGGAAGAAGGTGAAGTGAATCTGAGGTACATAAGAAAAATTGAAGGTTCCCGAGCTCCCTGACAAGCAGCTTTCCAGCCTTCAAGGCGCAAACGGAAGTTCGGTTGTGGTAATCGAAAAGGGGGAGTAGTGGAACGAAGCCTGGAGCGAGACTCTTAAACAAGTTAAACCAGAAATGAGTCCCGCTCATTTTTTTATCACACGACCGCACATCGTGTCTGATTTATTGTTAGACGCTATTTAGTTTTTACCTTAGCATGGTTTTTCAACAAATGCGCGAAATAGCTTGGTAATTTGCTATTATTGAAAAAACATTGGCACGCTCGGAGATCAACTGTCTGGGATATAATCACTTAGCTGCAATTATCTATTGGGGGTTAATCGCGACAGGTAATCTGAGCCTGTATTCCTCAGCGGTGAAAGGAGAGTAGCCTTGAAAAGGTTCCTTCCCATCTTCAGCAATAAACAACCCTGCTCCGCATCTTAAGCAGTGTTGATGCTGCGGTTGGAGTAATGCCCAGCCCAGGTATCGTTGACCGCACCTGGGACATTTCCCTTCAATCATGACCACTCCACTCCAATAACAAATTTTTATGCTTCTACTTATGGTCTCATTCTATTTCGTCGCTAATCACATTGTCATAAAATTCAAAAAAGAAGTATTACATTTTCATAACAATCAGAAATTACAGCAAGCAAGGATTGTAGTTTAAGTCTTTTCGCCAAGGACCGGTAATTCGATTGAAGCGTTTCACCCTGGAAGTCTTCCTGTGACCGGCATATGGCATGGCAAGAAAACCTGCTTTACAACATCCTATTAGAGATGATAAGTGGGCAGGTTCGTGTGGAGTATTTCATATCCGAATGACCCTTTTCCCGTTACGGTAAAGAATCCGTGCGAAGGTGTCAACAGGTCGTTGGTACTAATAATGACATTATTTATTACTTATATCGCTAAATTTATGACCATTTTATAATAAAAATATAGCTAATTGTCGTAAACCATAAAAAGATACTAATGGATTGGACGATTAAAAGGATTTAACACATGGATGAGTGGATGACAATAGAACAAGCGGCTGTTTATTTCGGAGTCTCTCAAGCACACATCCGCGAGCATATAATTAAAGGCTGGCTGGACAGCTATCGGTTTGGGTATCCGCTCCGGCTTAAATCTTCAGAGCCGGATGCTTTTATTTTACCCTTCGAAAACATATAGATTTCCGAAACGCTGCCAGTTAAATTACGCCAAAGTGCTCATTTGATTACATACCTTCCGTATGGTAGTATATTTTCATTCAGGCACTATATATTGCCCCTGGAGTCCTAAAAAGGACTCCTCTTTTGTAAACGGAAAGGTTAAAAAACCGTAGTTCCCCTAACCGGTGCCCAGGAAGATACCATGCAGGTCGAGGAAGAACTTGCCCGATTTTCACCCGAAAAAGATACACTCTTTACTATCGGGGTCTTCGATGGCGTGCACTTGGGACACAGGTACCTGATTTCTCAACTGGTTGCGCAGGCTCGACGACAAGGTTTGCTCAGCGGAGTCGTTACCTTTAAACAGCATCCACGGGAATTGCTTTCTCCACATTCTCGACCATCCTATTTGACCACCCTTGAAGAGCGCGAGCAACTATTAACAAAGGAAGGCGTTGATCTGGTTGTCGCCCTCTCTTTCACCAGGGAGCTCGCAAATCTCACTGCACGTGAATTTGTAAACTTAATGATGAAATATTTGCGTATGCGCGGACTGGTGATCGGACCTGATTTTGCCCTGGGTAAAAATAGAGAAGGCAACGCTGCAACACTTGGCGCACTCGGAAAAGAGATGGGATTCACTGTCGCTTCTGTTGATCCGAAGAAATTGGATGGAGAAGTTGCCAGCAGCACTGCCATCAGGAATGCGCTAGCTGAAGGAAATATGCAGAAGGTAACCAGATTGTTCGGGCATCCATTCAGTCTTCGTGGTAAGGTGACTACAGGTGAACACCGCGGAGCCGGTCTTGGTTTCCCTACCGCAAACATAGAAGTTGATGCCCGCCAGGCACTTCCACCCGACGGTGTCTATGCAAGCTGGGCGTATGTTGGAGGCAAAGCATATCAGTCGATGACTAACATCGGCAAGCGCCCGACTTTCGGTGCGCATAACAAGCGCACCATTGAAGTATACATCCTCAGTTACGACCAGGACCTGTACGGTAAAGACTTAAAAATCGAACTGGTTGAACGCTTGCGAGGCGAACGTAAATTTGAAAACACCGATGCTCTCAAGCAGCAAATAACTGAAGACGTGAAGCGGGGTAAAGAGATCCTGGACGCTACAGGGAAAAAATAAAATGGATACTGTTAAAACAAACTTTACTGATAAAGAATTAAGATACCTCCTTAAACGGGGAGTATCAGAAGTAATTGTTGAATCAGAGTTGGTCCAACTCCTTAAGTCAGGTAAAAAACTCAGGCTTAAGGAAGGATTCGATCCCAGCACAACAGATATTCATCTAGGCCACATGGTCGGGTTACGTAAACTGCGACAGTTCCAGGATATCGGTCACCAGGTCGTGCTTATAGTTGGCGACTGGACAGCGCAGATCGGCGACCCGTCCGGCGCTTCTATTACACGCCCGATGCTTTCAGCTGAGCAGGTAAAAGCTAATGCTGAGACTTATATGAAGCAGTTCTTTAAGATAGTTGACCGCAGTAAAACGGAAGTCAGATGGCAGAGTGAATGGTTTGGCAAGTTTTCACTCACCGATGTTATCAGGCTCACCAGTAAATTTACCGTTGCCCAAATGCTTCAGCGTGAAGACTTTAACAACCGTTTTAACGCTAACAAACCGATTGCGGTGACAGAACTTCTCTACCCGATGCTGCAGGCGTACGATTCCGTTGAGGTTATGGCTGACGTCGAATTCGGCGGGCAGGACCAGAAATTTAACTTTCTGGTCGGACGTGAACTTCAAACCATGCTGGGGCAAAAACCGCAACAGTGTTTCATGACTGGGCTGCTTGTTGGATTGGACGGGGTTCAGAAAATGAGCAAGAGCCTGGGGAATTATATTGGGATCGACGAACCACCTAACGAAATTTACGGTAAGGTAATGTCCCTGGCCGATAACATGATTATCCAATATTTTGATTTATTGACCGACGTTGCTGAAGAAGAGCTTGCTGAACTGAATAAAGAGCTTACTGGCGGCAAAGTAAATCCGATGAATATGAAGAAACAGCTTGCTCGCGTACTGGTAACTCAATTATACGACGAATCTACTGCCATGCAGGCAGACGAACATTTTACTCGCGTTTTTCAGAAAAAAGAGCTGCCGGAAGAAGTGGCGGAATGTAATGTGAGCGCCGGCGAAGATATTCGGGACATCCTGGTGAAAGCCAACCTGGTGAAAAGTAGAGGTGAGGCGAACCGTCTCATCCAGCAGGGTGCCGTCAGCATCGAAGGCACCAAAATCACCAACCCGGCGGCGCCGTGCCCCGACGGCTCAATCATCAAAGTAGGCAAGCACCGCTTTATCAAAGTGGTAATAAAACAGGGAAAATAATTACCAGTTCCCTGTCTCCTCTCCCCTTGTAATCCCAGCATCTTTCCTAAATGTCATCGCGAGCGCACGCGTGGCGATCTGGTGGCGGGGTAGTCCCTTTCTCCCTTTGCTACTCTCTACCAATTCTTGATTATTGGATCTTGATTATTATTTATTAACTGCCGCTTGTCACTCGTTACTTTTCATCAGGGGTTTAAGGGGGCTGCGCCCCCTGAATAAATAAATTCCCTTCCCTATTTTCGACAAGGGAAGGGATAAAGGGATGGGTCGCTGTGCCAAATATAGACCAGGGAAAAAATCACTCCGTTCTTTAACAATTCTTGATTATTGTCTCTTGCTTGATTATTGGTTATTGGCATTTGTCTATTGTTTGTAATTTGTCTCTTGTTTCTTGTAACTTTCCTTGGAATTTGGTTTTTGGAGCTTGGAATTTTTATTGATAGCTTTGTCGCGACAAAATCCCCTTTACTGTCATCTTCCACATCCCTTATCATATCCTTACAACGTGGCGGTCTCCGGATTGTGAAAGACGCCGTCGATTCTGGCTGCAGAACTCATTGAAGGCCTTGGGGTGTAAGGTCCCGTGACGGAGCAGTAAAATAAGTCGTCAGAATCCATCCCCTCGCGTTAAAACACGCGGGTGCCTGTTCGAGGCATGTGAATAATACTTCAGGCGCATCTCCGCCGGGTATCTTGAGTATTTGAACTTCGATATTCAGGCAGAGGTCATCGCCTGCTATCGGTGCCGGGACACCGAAAAACTCATGTGCTCATCGGCACAAGAGGGGCTGCGCACGTTAACAACCTATAGTTTCTGAAATTTCACCCCTTGTTGATAAAACGAATCGATGCTGCAGCTTAGCCTGTCCCGATGCAAATCGGGATACTGAGTGAGCTGACTTGTCACGATAACTTTACTTCAGATAGACTTGCGGAATCGCCCCATAAAGTCAACTGTCTTCTGGATATCCTCGAGAGATACTGCATTGTAAATCGAGAATCTTATGCCGCCGACGGAGCGATGTCCCTTGAGGCCTACCAGGCCTTCTTTCTTGGCCTCGGCGACAAACTTACTCTCGAGGTCTTCATTGGGCAATCGCATGGTGACATTCATCCCGCTCCGGCTGAGCTTTTCAGCATTGCCTTTATAGAAATCAGGCGCGGCATCAATCGCGCCGTACAGCAAATCCTTCTTGGCGTTGTTGGTCTTCTCTATTCCTGCCAGACCGCCTTTACTTTTTATCCACTCCAACACCAGCTTCATAATATATACCGCGAAAACCGGGGGAGTGTTGTACAATGATTTGCTATCCGCGTGGGTCTGGTAGCTTAGAATTGCAGGTAGGCCTTTTTTAGCCTTCGCAAGGAAATCTTTGCGAATGACCACTAGCGTTACGCCCGCCGGACCCAGGTTCTTTTGTGCCCCGGCATAGAAGAGGGAAAACTTCTTGTAGTTCAGTTGACGCGAGGCAATATCTGAAGACATATCGGCTATGAGGGGAACACTGCTGGTATCCGGAAATTCATGGAACTGGGTGCCTTCAATAGTGTTGTTTGAGCATATATGGAGGTAAGCAACGTTATCCGGATACTTTATCTCGCTCATCTTCGGTACCCGGCGATACTTTTCCTCTTTTGAGGAGAACGCTACATGTGCCTTGGCTACTATCTGGCATTCTTTTAAAGCTTTGTTAGCAAATTCACCAGTGTCCACATAAGCTGCCGTCTGTCCAACGTTAATAAAATTCATCGGCACCAGGGCGAACTGGGTGGATGCGCCGCCCCCAATGAATAACACCTGGTAATCAGGGCTGAGACCAAGTACTTCACGCACAAGTGCGATTGTCTGGTCATTGATGGCTTCGAATTCCTTCTCACGATGAGAGCTCTCCAGGATTGACATTCCGGTGCCCTGGTAATCGAGCAGTTCTTCCTGTACCTTCTTGAGTACTTCCAGCGGTAAGGCTGCCGGGCCGGGGTTAAAATTAACAACTCTCTTTACCATTCGTTCCCTCACATTTATTTGTAGATTTCCTCTCGGCACTTCCTGATAGATAACGCGCTTGATTAAGCTACACCGTCAACTGTGTAACATCAACCTGTCTGGAAATTAATTAACCATTAGAATATCTCGTTATTGAACTCCCTGTGTTGTTGCTTTTAAGTTTCTTTGCAGGCCAGGTACAGATTAGCAAACAATTTCTCCAGTTTGTCCTCTGCAGTTGACGCGAAGGCAATCCGGAGTAAATTTTTCTCACTAAAGCAAATTACGCCGGTGCTATACTTGTTTAATAGTGTTTCCCAGATTTTATCCGCGTCCGACTTCTTCAGCTTTACACACATGAAATATCCCGAGTTAAAAGGCAGGGCTTCAAAATACTCCCTATACTCAGGATGTGCTTCCAGAACTTGTTTGACTCTATGGTACCTTTTTCCAATTTCTGACTTGTTTCTCTGTTTTTCTTTATCGTGGGTTTCGGAGTTTATTCCGTTAAGAAATAAAGATTGGGATACGAGAGCAGAACTGGAGACATTCCCTCTAACAGAGCCAGCGGTCTTGTCTTCAAGAGCTTTATACATCTCCAGGGTGCCGTTCTTGATGCCATAAGTTACGAATGCCACCCGGAACCCCCAGGCATACTCTTCCTTGGTGATACCATCTACCTTTATTGCAAGAAGATTTTCGTCGCAGTTAGCCAACCTGGAAAACAGCGATTCGGTCATCACCCTGTCTTCAAAGACCAGGCCGAAGTACGAGTCGTCCAGAATTACAACCAGCTTATTTCCAGCATTTGCAACCTCTTTGAGAACACCTGTTATCTTTTCTCCCTCTTCTAATGTTGGAGTATATCCGGATGGGTTATTAGGGAAATTTAAAAGCACAATTTTTTTACCAATAGGACCTTTGTTAATTTCCGCTTTAAATGAGTCAATGTCAAACGCCTGGTTTTTAAACAGATTAAAAAACCTTAGCCCGGCATTATAGGCATTTGTAAACACGAGGTCATAGTTCTCCCAATAAACGTCTGAGAGAATAATATCATCCGCATCTTCGACGAACATATAGCCTACGATACTTAGTCCATTAGTGACTCCACTGGTAACTACTGGAGTACTGATTTCATGGGTTCCCAGAGAAGGATTTTTTGCTTTTATTAGTGCCTTCCATTTATCGCGCAATGATTTAATACCTTCACTCGGGGCGTAGGGGAAGGCATCTTTAGCATCGATCTTCAAAAGACCCGCAATACTGGGCAGTATCATAGGTCTTCCGTCATCCTCGTAGGCAGTGCCTATGGTTGCATTGATACTTTTGTTTTTAGCTGCCGCACTCTGTGCCAGGATTCCTTTCGCCGGCCAATAGATTGCCTTACCTTTTTTAGATAGCAACTCATAGGTTGTTTTACTATGACGTTTGATAATACTATTAAGTTCTTCCGCCTGTGAATTTATTCCCGCCATCAAACACTCCTCCTGTCCAAATTCAGTTACTTATCCTGCACGTTCCGTAAGAGCCAGCTACGCCTAAACTCAGGAGAACCATCTCTATGACATATTATTATACTAATTTATGCGAGTGGGTTCTAGATAGCAGAAATGCTTAAATAATAACATTGTAATTAAGCGACGGAAGTATGATCATCGCATTCTTTAACTCTTCCCCTTTGTTTAGAGAGGATTAATTGATAACACACACACTGACAACCGTTATCAAGGTAAATAAATTAAAGTTCTTTTTGTTTTTGGTTGAAAAGCGTTATTATGTATCGCCACTTGCTGACCACACGGCGACCCATCCCTTTGTCCCCGCACTTATAAGGGCGGGGAAGAATGATGAGAGGAAGGGCATTCGCTCTAGTTCCTTCGACTACGCTCAGGACAAGCTTCTAGATTCCCACCTGGTCTATCCAGATTACAGCTTAAGCATAATGTTACCTCAAAAACTGAGGAGAACTAAGTAAAAAGACCATTTCCAAAAATCGCTTTCAGATGTTAATATTATAAAAGCCGCTTGAATTTGACACTAGAGTGAAAAGCTTAAAATTTGAGACTGTGAACCTGAACAGATTTGTTCAGGATTTTAATATTAGGAATCAGAATTTTATTGTTTGGGTGAAAAAATGGTAATTAAAGTCCTGGTTGCTGATAGTGTGTCTGAAGAAGGTATCGAATGCCTGCGCGCTTGCGCCCAGGTAGACGTGAAAACGGGACTCAAACCTGAAGAAATTATTAAGATCATCGGAGACTATGAAGCGCTTATCGTACGCAGTCAGACACAAGTTACAGATAAAATAATCGAAGCCGGTAAGAAACTGATGGTCATCGGCAGGGCGGGGGTTGGAATCGACAATATCAACGTGGATGCTGCGACTCAGCGCGGTATCATCGTTGTTAACGCACCGACCGGCAACACTATCTCTGCCACCGAACATACGATCGCCTTAATGCTCGCGCTAGCCCGACATATTCCACAGGCTTATATCTCACTCAAAAGTGGGAAGTGGGAGAGAAATAAATTCACCGGCACAGAATTACGCGGAAAAACACTTGGTATCATTGGATTAGGGAACATCGGAGCCGAGGTCGCTCACCGTGCACGTGCAATGGAAATGAAACTACTCGGATTCGACCCCTTTGTTTCCGCCGAGCGCGCCAGCCAGCTCCAGGTGAGCATGGTCCCGTTTGAACAACTGCTCCAACAGTCTGATTTCATTACTCTACACATTCCCTTAAACGATAAGACACGGGGGCTGATTGGTGAAAAAGAAATAGCGATGATGAAGCCGACCGCCCGTATTATAAACTGCGCCCGGGGTGGTATTATCGATGAAGATTTGCTTGCCAGGGTTGTTACGGAGAAGAAAATCGCCGGCGCAGCCGTAGATGTTTTTACAAAGGAACCGGCGACAGATAATCCACTCACAAAGGTGGAAGGCATTATCGTAACGCCGCATCTGGGAGCGTCAACCGAGGAGGCACAGATTACTGCTGCCAGGGACGTGGCGGAGCAAATCGTCGATGTGCTTAACGGCAAGCCGGCAAGATATGCAGTAAACATATCCTTCGTCGCCGCTGATACCTATGCCGTGCTTGGACCATTTATAAAAACAGCCCAGGCGACCGGACGTTTCCTCAGTCAGCTTGCTGAGGGACAGGTGAAATTAATCCGCATCCGTTATGAAGGCGAGATTGCAAATTACGATACGAGCATCCTCAAAGCATCCGTTCTTGGCGGGATGTTAGAGGCTATTAGCGAAGAACGAGTCAACCTGGTAAATGCTAACGTGGTGGCAGCGCGGCGGGGCATCTCTGTCGTCGAGGAAAAGATTCCGACTTGCGAGAACTATGCGGCTCTCTTGACGATCATCGCCAGCACAAGCGGAGGTACTACAACCGTAGCTGCGACAGTCATGCGCGGAGAGCCTCATATGGTACGTGTCAACGATTACTGGATTGACGTTGTTCCCACGGGCGGTTATTTCCTGTTTGCTGACCACCGTGATAGACCCGGCATCATTGGAGCCGTGGGAAATATTACCGGCAGTGCCAATATCAATATACACTCAATGCATGTAGGGCGGCTCAAGCCAAGAGGGCAGGCACTGATGATCCTGGCGCTGGATGAACCGCTGCCAGATGATGTGCGTAAAAAAATCCTGGCAATCCCGGATATCCAGACTGCTAAACTGGTCAAGCTTTAGATCGTCAAGCGAAGAGGAGATGAAAATCTCCCCTTTTTTATTGCATCGGTGGAGGAACACAGAGGAAGTTATTACAATCACCAACCTCTTAACTTTTGAGATATTCTTATGTAACTTTGTAGCCAGCGATCTCTTTGGATTTGTGCCAGCGAAGGTACAAAGCTATAGTACCTATTAATATTGTGATGACGGCTGCATAAAGTATCTGCTGATTTGAGGTCAGCTGGTTAATTGATCTTAAGACTATCCGGTAATTCATAATGCTATGTAATAATACAGCAATCAAATAAAACTGCCAGCCCTTACCTTTGGTTAAACCATAGCCAACTATTGCTGTGAAGGAAGTATGTATAACGACCGATCCTAAGCCTGATAAGATTCCGTCAATACCAATCTTTGACCAGATCCAACCATAAGTGCCAATATCGATAATGTTCCAGATAGTCTCGAAGATACCGAACCCTGCTCCAGATACTGCACCAACAATCAAGCCAAATTGGGGATTAAAGCTCTTCTTACTGTACCGCCACGCGAACAATACAGGAACTAATTTCGTTGCTTCTTGGACAATACCACTGAGAAGTGTCAAAGGAATTCCAACCAGCATTTTTAAGTGTATGTACTGAAGTGTATTTGGATCCCAGAAATGGTTAGCTGCCTGATCCGCCCATAGTTGGAGCGGTAACTGAATGAAAGCTACAGTTGTCCAGGTAAGGAAAGCGCTAACTATTCCCACAATCCAGAGCCATGGTTTCTTGAGCATTGGTGGTTGGAAGAGAGCCAACCAGATAACACCAAAAGCAATACCAAATGTAATAGCAATAAGTATCAATTTCCAGTTGGCGCTAGGAAAATAAAATGCAGAAATGAATTGCTGTACCATTTGTTGAAGCATATTTCTACACCTCCAGAAGGCTGGTAGTATCTTTCCCCCTTACTTATGGTAAATTTATAAAAGTCTCCACTGAATACCCGTCAGCTTGTTGGCGGGATGAAAGTGGCCCCGTACGCATTCCGGGGAGGGGTCACAAGATGCCCCCCAGCTTGCTGGGGGGTTATTCACTTATGTGAATATCATATATTATTCTTATTTTATGGAGCAATCAAAATAATTACCATTGATCTTATTGCCCCCTTTTTGGCAAGACCACAATCCACCAATAAGGAAAATATTATTTGCGGGTAACACTTGATATCGTTCATTAACTTAAATAATTTTCATATATGAATATGTATGTTTATTTTATCACAGTCTGTCAAGGTTTTAATGGATTAGCACTGCTCTCCAATAAGTCATATCGTTTCTTTAAAGTTGTTTTCTTGCCTCGAAATGCGCTAAATTAATTAAACAGTTTTATTTGATTTGAGAGGAGACGTCAATGGCATACGAAGACCTTATATTAGAAAAGAAAGAGCATATCGCTCTTGTTACTTTAAATGCACCTCAAAAACTTAATGCCCTTGGGCGTGGAATGACTCAAAGCATCGCCCAGGTAGCGGTTGACCTGGCTCATGATGACGACGTGCGTGTTGTTATCTTGACAGGAGCCGGGCGCGGTTTTTGCAGCGGTGCAGATGTTTCCACAATGGCGCCAGTGCCAAGGCCTGCATCCGGTGGATCAACACCACCTGCCGGTTCAGGCTTTTCACGTTTTAACGCCATGCAGTTCATGGGTTATCCCCACGCCGATGCTTTCCCCAAGCTTAACAAACCGGTCATCGCTGCTATAAATGGTGCCTGTGTTGGAGGAGGACTATCGCTCGCCTTAAGCTGCGATATCAGGATTGCGGCAGATAACGCCCGGTTTGGGGCTTCTCAGGTCGCACGGGCACTGGTACCGGATTATGGTATGACAATGTACATGCCGATGGTCATCGGAGTTTCGAATGCATTCCGACTGATGTATACTGCCGAAATTATTGATGCTGCCAAGGCTAAAGAAATGGGGATTGTCAGCGAGGTTGTGCCCCTGGATAAACTGATGGAAACGGCCATGGCATTAGCTGCACAAATAGCACAACAGCCGCCGTATTCCGTCGAGTTAACTAAGTTAATGGTCTGGAGAGGTATGCTCGATCAGCTTGCTCGCCAGCTGGACCTGGAAACATGGGCACAGAGAATCTGCTTCGGGACTCAGGACCACCAGGCAAGTGTCAGGGCATTTTTGACCAAACAACCACTGCCCAAATTCGAAGGGCGCTAGAAGTAAGAAATTTCTATCAAATTAGACTGATAAACCAGCCTTATATCCGTCGTTCATCGCGTCCCGTATTCCTTTAATCTGTGAAGCATCGCCAATTTTAAAGATCTCGGAAACCTTTCCCTGGAGCGACTTGAAAAGGTCATCGTTTGATTTGTATCCCACGGCGAGAACGACAGTATCAACAGGTCTGATAGTTCTTTCTCCTTCACTGTTGCCAACTGTAACGCTGTCTGGTTTAATTTCTTCACATTTCGTATTAGTCAGCAGCAGCACCTGTTTCCCGCGCAGACCATCCATCAGCCGGCGCCTCGACATCATCCCCATTTCAGGTGCAGCATGTGGTAAAATCTCGACGATTGCCACCTTTTTACCCAGATTTGCCAGATAGTAACCGGTCTCACATCCCACCCGTCCTCCTCCCAGGACAACTACATTTTGTCCGGCTTTTGTCTTGCCTGAAAGGACATCCTGCGCATAAAGTACGGTAGCACTTTCTATTCCGGGAATCTGAGGTAAAATGGGACTGCCGCCAGTTGCAATAATCACTGCATCCGGCTTTGCATCTTGAATATTTTTTACAGTCGCTTCAAACCCCAGTCGAATTTCTACACCTGCCCGTTTTGTGGAATACACCAGGTGTTTGAGCCACGGGGCAATATCGCCTTTGTTGGGCGGCACAGATGCCACGTTTAGCAGCCCGCCTGGCTGCGATGCTTTTTCAAATAAGGTAACTTTATGACCCCTAAGTGCAGCCACCCTGGCAGCCCCAAGACCAGCCGGACCTCCCCCAACTATCACTACCGTCTTTACTTTTGCAGCTGGTTGTATACTGTATTCTCTTTCGCGACCGGACATGGGATTGATGGTACACATTCCTGGTGACCTGACTGCCCCTGGTACGCGGTCGATACATTCCATGCAACCAATGCAGGGTATGATATCGTCAAATTTATTTCCCACGACTTTATTAGGCAGGTCCGGGTCGGCGATAAGTCTTCTTCCTAAAGCTATCAGGTCGGCTTTTCCTTCTTTCAACGCCTGTTCTCCAGTCTCCTGGTCTAACCGCCCAACTGCGATCACAGGCACTTTCGTTACCTTTTTGACTTCGACAGCCAGAGGTAATATCGCACCTGGAGTGTCCGATATGGGAGCCAGCGTTGAAAACGAGCCAGCCCCATAAGCCGAGACGTGGATTGCTTGTGCGCCGGCTTCAACCAGCAACGGAACGATTTTCTTGGTCTCCTCTATGGTGACGCCATTCGGTACCCCATACTCCTGCGCGTTAAGCCGAATCCATAGCGGGAAATCGGGACCAACAGCCTTTCGTGCAGCCTCCAGTATTTCTATAGCAAAACGAGCTTTTTTCTCAGGCGTACCGCCGTACTTGTCTGTTCTGACATTTGAAGCCCCGGAAAAAAATGAGGCGATTATGTACCCATGAGCACCATGCATTTCGACACCGTCAAAACCGGCTTCCATCGCTCGTCTTGCCGCATCCGCATGCATCTGCACAATTTCGGTTATTTCATCGAGGGTCAATTCATGTGGTGGCTGCCCGCTAACGCCTATATTCCGGTGAAGGCTGATTACCGCCGACGGGCTGACCTGTGTAAGTTTGCCGTCCACCAGCTGGTTGCCCGCATGCATAAGTTGTACAGCGATTTTGGCACCCTGATTATGGACCGTCTCGGTAAGTCTTTTCCAGCCGTCGATATGCTTATCTGAACCAAGGCAAAGCTGGGCTCCAAATTGACATTTCGTTCCAGGGGCGCTGCCCTCAACGATGATGAGTCCAGTCCCACCTTTGGCCCGCGCTTCATAATAGTCGAGAGTACACTGGCTAACGAAACCGCCAGGTTCACCAAGACCTGTGCCCATGGGGGGTAGCACGATTCTGTTTTTTAGCTGCATGCTGCCCAATTTAAATGGTGAAAAAAGGTTAGGAAAGCTCGTGCTCATTTAAGTCACTCCTTCGTAATCAGTCTGTTAATTTATTGACTACCAGACCCGCCGGTGCTTTTGGATAAAAATATGTCGATTTACGGGGCATCTTATCGTTGGCATCGGCGACTGCCTTAATAAGCTCAGGTTTAACAGGTTTCAGGAAAAAGGCGACCTGGTATTCTCCCTTTAAAACTCTGCTCAATGCATCTTCGCGGTCGTAGCTGTAACTGATTTTGGTCTCGTCACTGCCCCCGATACCCAGCCCTAAGATTTTTTCCAGGATGATGTGGTCGATCACACTCACGTCCAGCTTACGGTAAAGCTCGCTGTGGAAAAGCGGCATCGTCTGACCATCGATGCTGTGTTCTTTAAGAGTCAACACGCTCACGTGGTCAGTGTTAGTGATGAGACTGGCGAATCGAACGCTGCTGGTCTGCTTAATCAAACGGTCTATTTTTTGCCAGATATCTTTTGTATCAACATGCAATCGTGTTACGTCGAAAAATTCGGCAAGCCTGGTTTCAAGCGTATCGATAACAGACCTCTCGATACCGCGGACGAGACGGTGCGGCGCGAGGATGACAAGACCTGGGTCGGTAAAGCTGACCAGGCTCATCAGAACAAAATTAACTGCAGCTTCGGGCGAAAATGATGGATTCATGCCGGCTTGCTCACGACGGTATGTCAGAGCGCTCGTGTAGCGGTGATGCCCGTCGGCAATATAAAGCGGTAGCTCATCGAAGTGTTTCGAAATTTTTCCTACCATGTCCTTATCAGTTATCGCGCGCACAACGTGCCGGTCGCCTTCAGGTAAAACAGTATCGATAACCGGTTTCAGCGCGTCCTGGCTGTCAATGAGGGTTGCGAGGCGGTTACGACGGTCTGTGTACATCGCGAGCACTGGGCTGGTATTCACCTGCAGTGCCCAGAGGAGGCTCAGTCGGTCGTCACGTGCCGGTCCCAGGATTCCTTCGTGGGGGCGGATTATACCGTTTTCCCATTCTTCCAACCGGACGCGCGTCAGGATGCCCCGGCGCCGTTGTTCCTTCCCTGCTTGTTCAAAATAGTGGTCGTGAACATATATAGCACGCTTTCTTTCGGGAATAAGGACACGGTCTGTCAACCACTTTTGCAGTGTTTCCGCCGCACGCGTGTACTTGTTATCGGTCGGGGTATCCTGCGGAAAGGTTTTCGCATCTTCGAGGCGGATGAAATTATATTCGCTTCGTTTGTGCAGTTCTTCGTGAAAAGCCGGCGAAATGATGTCATATGGAGGGCAAATCACCTTCGAAAGGTCTTTGACAAGCGACTTGTTGTAGCGCAGGCCGCGGAATGGTTGGACATCAGCCACTGATTTACTCCTGGAGTAAAGTTACTAGATTAGTTTAATGGAAAAAGAGTATAGGGACAATAGGATATATTTTAGAAATCTGCGGTTTCTGCTTCTGGTAGAAGGATGTCGATAGCTCGTTCCGGGCAATCTATTTTTGTTATATCACAAAATCCGCATTCTACCGGATTTGCTATTTTTCTGGGTGACATTGGGGATGCTAATTTCTTGATAAGTGAAGTGAGGTTGTTTACGAACTTATCATCAACAGCAGAAGCCGGAATATCAACATCATAATCGTTATACACTACCTTTCCGTTGAATTTCATCCCATAATATTGTTTAAGAACTTTAGGAACTGCGTACATATAAACCATAACTTGAACATGGTGTGCAGGGCTTGGCTTACCTGTTTTAATATCGATAATGGTTCCGTTACCCTTCGATGTTGCAATGAGGTCAGGCTTTCCTCCTAGCGCGGCAACCGTACCACGCAACACAAAACCATTTTGACTCTCAATAAAAACTACATGCCCCTCTGCTTCTAATTTTGTTCGTATCTCCTGAACACGTGCAGTATGCATTACTTGCCATGCTGTTAGATCAAAGTTGTTTGGCACTTTTTCCCAACTATTGCTTTCATGGTGCGTTTTAAACCAGGCTCCCCACTCACAGCAATGTTCGCCAACCAGTAAACGGGTCAGCCATGTAGCCCAGATGTACGGGTTTTGTCGTTTTCTTGCCATAATTATCTCACTTCGTTCTATATCGGTAGGTAGGTTGATATCTTTTATTCTTTATCCCAAACAAAGTCCAACTTAGACTAAGTATGTTCCTCACTGATGGGATTGTATTCTTCACTCGAACACGGCTTGAATTCTCTCGGCCATGGAGCTACCAACCTACAAAGCAAACGAAGGTTTAAGGGGGCTTCCTTATTCACTTTCTCCACATTTACAATGATTGACTCGGGATCACAATTTTGAAGGATCTCGTGAAAATCTCTTACTAAGTAGCGTGGGCAATAACCAACGATCAAAACAGGGTCTTCCGTTCTCAATGCGAATGCGCCCGGATCAAAAGGATTTTGAATATCACGCATGATATAAAGTTTTTCTCCTGGGTAAAGGGAGTTAACGCGGCTAATGCAATGGGTTGGTAAATACCTTAATCCATGAATTAGAAAAGTTGTCTCATATTTATCACTTCCGTTTTTCACAGGGCATTGGAGTACCTCTAACCTATCAGTTTCACGAATGCCACCTGTAATAGCTAGAATCAAGAAAGGGTTATTTTGATTTTCAGCGAGATTCAACCACTTCATGAAACTCTTATACTCAGGTCTGGATTTTGCCAGTAGGCGATTAGCAAATAACGGAAACAAGCTGTTTTCTTCGCTTTCGTATTTAGCATTCAAATCCAGCATTGGGGAAAAGGGTTTGAAATTGTTAGACTTTGATGCACCTTTTAAGTATTGAAAACAATACGTCTTTTTCGCTTTATCAAAGGATAATTTCCCTACTGGGTACCACTTGTGTTGTGTTTGGTCTTCCCATGATAGATACAAGTCTTTTACTTCCATAATCTTTCACCCAAATAAATATCAATCAGAATTTTAATCTTAACAGTGCTTCTTTGTTTAATTCAATGATTTTTTGACCAAATAATGAGGCTACATCCGATAATTTATCCTTCGGCACTGAATTGAAAATATCCTTAATGTTTTCTGGCGAAACATTCTCAAGCTTATTTAGCCAAGACTTAGCAACTTTTTGACGTTCCATACCCGAAATATAAAAAACATCGAATGTGGACATCGGAGACTTAGCTTCTGGAGACAAATAAAATGCCGAACGAGCTTTACTCACGTAAGCTTTCATGTTTCTGAAAGTGTCTGTCGTTGAAAGTCTATCCAATCTGTTTTTATCCAGTTCAATACCGCCCAGACTAGAAGCATGGTCATAAGAAGGTGCCAGATGAATTTTCAAATTTGGTATCTTCGAGGTGGATGAAATTATATTCGTTTCGTTTGTGCAGTTCTTCGTGAAAAGCCGGCGAAATGATGTCATAAGGAAGGCAAATCACCTTCGAAAGGTTTTTAACAAGCGACTTGCTGTAGCGCAAGCCGCGGAATGGTTGGACATCAGCCACTGATTTACTCCTGGAGTAAAGTTACTAGATTAGTTTAATGGAAAAAGAGTATGAGGGCAAGATATTTGATTGATGCTCCTATTTGAACAACTCTTCAATCAACCCTTTGCGGTCCACTTCCAAATAAGAGGCTACATCGTCTAGAATTCCAGCCAGCGTGCCGACCTTAATTGGTTTGTGATGTGGAATAGTGACGTGGTGTTCTTTGATTTTTATAGATGAAGTTAACCTGATATGACTTCCTGTTTGACGTGCGATACGGTAACGAATTTGCTCAATAGATGGGATAGTTCAAGTCCATTGATGTCTCTTGGTAATTTCAAGCAGGAATAACCTCGTCCTTAACAATACGCAAGCGGATGATAGGTGGTTTCTTTAAATTACCGAAATGACAACGTACTGCATCTTGTATATTGGTTTTTAATTCTTCTAATGTGTCGGCTTCTGTAAATATGGAATGCCCGAGAGCTCTGGCTGTATAACCCCCTTCAATTTCCTCTTCCACTAAAAAGATAATTTCTTTAGCCATTTCTATTCTCCGTAGCAGAATTGTACCATTTTGTTGCAAGAGGGTACAGAAATATTATGTCTTTTTACCATATCACCACCATATCCTGGATTGTGTCATCATATCCAGGCGCCATATAGTAATAACCCGGTTTCGGAATGATCGTCTTATAATATTTTAAACCAATAGCTGGATTTGCCTGTTCGTCTGTCTGCGGTTCAAAATAGACCAGCCCTCGGTCGATAGTATTAAAAGCTACAATTACATGACCCTGTCCGCTGACATACCTCAACTCGACCACAGCACAGCGAATGCCGGTTGCCTCGGCGTTATTACAGACATCCTTGGTAAAGTGACTGCACACATACATAGCGAGGTTATACGGTTTTTCATCGGTTTTATCCTTCGCCAGGAAATCCAGTACTTGCGCCCAGGTCGGGTCATTGATGGTATAGCCGTGTCCAAATCCAGCGGTTAAACCCGTGTCATAACCGGCAGTCTGACCTTCACTGTAACCATTTTGATATCCTTGCAGGGTACCCGTAGCTAATCCGGAGGTATACCCGGATTGATAACCATCCTGTTTACCCTCGCCATATCCATCTGTGTAGCCAATCTTTTTACCCTCGATCATACCCTCGTCATTGCCGTTCTGATAACCCTCCAGATAGCCATCCCTTTGCCCGCTCTGGTAACCCTTGTCCTCTCCAGTTGAATACCCGGTATCATAGCCAGTTTTCTCGCCGGCATCAAAACCTATGGAATAAACCTTGTAGCTTCCGAATCCAATGCCCGCGATAACAATAATTACAACTAATATCCACATTAGTTTTTTCATCGTGGTCTCCCAAATAATTTCTGCGTCTCGAAACGCTATGTTATAATTCTAGCAAAAGCGAGGATGTTTGCGTTTTGCCTGACAAAGAAATTGCTCAGAAACGTGTTGCAGAACTCCGTGAAAAGCTGAACTATCACTCGTACCGGTACCATGTGCTCGACAGTCCGGAGATTAGTGATTCTGAATACGATGCAATGATGGAGGAACTGAAGAAGCTGGAGTCGCAATACCCTGAACTGGTGACGCCAGATTCTCCTACCCAGCGTGTCGGTGCAGAACCCTTAGCAGCCTTCGGAGTAGTTGAGCACAGGTTACCGCTCCTATCTCTTGGGAACGCTTTTACGAACGAAGACCTTTATACCTGGCATAAGCGAACAAATCGACTACTTGGAGTTGAGCAATTCGATATGGTCTGCGAGCACAAAATCGACGGTCTTGCCGTGGCTTTAGTCTATGAAAACGGTCAGTTCACGCAGGGTGCCACGCGTGGTGATGGCTACCGTGGTGAGAATATTACCCAGAACCTGAAGACAATCCGCAGTATTCCTCTATCTGTAAAAGGCGATATACCATCAGTTTTCGAGGTCAGGGGAGAGGTTTATCTACCCATTGCCGGCTTTAAGAAACTAAACCGTGAACGGGAAGAAGAAGGGCTGCCCGTATTTGCTAACCCTCGTAATGCCGCCGCTGGCTCTGTGCGTCAGCTCGACCCGCGTGTATCAGCCAAACGCCCACTCGATATTTTCATATATGCACTGGGCTGGGCAGAAGGCAAAACCATGCCCGATACCCACCATGAAACACTGGATTACCTGAAATCGCTAGGCTTTAAAATCAATCCTAATATACGGCTCTTAAAGACGATTGAAGAAGCGGAAGAATATTATCAATCATGGCTGCATAAGCGCGAAGCCCTGCTTTACGAGGCTGACGGTGTGGTCGTTAAGACGGACCTTTTGGAATATCATGAGCGCTTGGGAGAAGTGGGTCACGAACCGAGATGGGCAATCGCTTATAAATTCCCGGCAATACAGGGCACCACCCAGTTGAAAGAAATCGGTATCAGCGTGGGACGGACAGGGACTTTGAATCCTTACGCAATTTTAGAGCCTATCCGTGTAGGTGGTGTGACTATCAAGCAAGCCGCCCTTCACAATGAAGATGACATACGACGTAAGGATATTCGTGAAAGCGACTGGGTTCTTATCCAGCGTGCCGGGGACGTTATCCCTGAAGTCGTCGGTCCGATTTTAAGTCGTCGCACCGGAAAAGAGAAAGAATTCAGCATGCTGGACAAGCTCATAAAAAATGAGCAGGGGAAACCCGTCTGTCCTGTTTGTGGTGGCGAAGTTATCAAGCCTGAAGGCGAAGTAATGTATTACTGCTCGAATGCCGCCTGTCCGGTGCAGGTGCGGAGGCGGATGGAGCTCTTTGTATCCCGTGGTGCCATGGATATCCGCGGGCTTGGAGAGAGCTTGATTAACATGCTCTTCGATAAAGGTTTTGTGAAAGATATTGCTGACCTCTTTACCCTTAAAGAAAAGCGTGATGAACTTATAAATATTGAGCGGATGGGTGACAAGAGCGTCGATAATATACTGAAAGCTATCGAAAAGAGCAAATCAGTGAGTTTGCCTCGGCTAATCAGTGCCCTTGGTATCCGTCATGTAGGCGAAGAGACTGCCAACCTACTAGCGGAACACTTCACCGACCTGGATGACCTTGGCAAAGCACCGATTGAAAAGCTGATGACAGTCCCCAGCATCGGTCCGAAAATCGCTGAAAGCATCGCTGCATTCTTCCGGCAAGATGATAACCGCCGTATTTTAAACAAATTGAAGGCAGCAGGTGTCTGGCCAAAGCGGGAAATCGTAAGGACCGAGAGGCTACCACTGGCAGGAAAAGAGTTCGTCATCACAGGTACCTTGAACTCATTTTCACGCGAAGTTGCCCACGAAAGGATCAAGGCAATGGGCGGCACCGCGAAAGATAATGTCACCCGCAACACCACATACCTGGTCGTTGGCGAGGATCCGGGTGAAAGTAAAGTCACTAGAGCCAATGCCCTGGGAACGCAGCAAATCGACGAGGAGCAGTTACTTGCCATTCTGGGAGAATAAAATATAGCGAAGAACATTATTATAATCATTCCGATGTTGTTAGCTTAAAAAGCTAACATCCACGCGTAAATTAGAGGTGAACAAGATATGTATTCAAATGAAAATTCGGCTCACTACATCAAGATTTTGAAAGATGAATTAGAGGAAGCGCGCTCTATGATCATCCGATTGATGCCCAGGGAGATTAAGGATTTATTTGAAGAATATATTCGATTTAGATCAAGAGAAGAATATAATAAATGGCAATTTGATGTTGTTAACCAGGTAATCACAAGAGCAAACGTGATTCCAGAATACAAAGGTTCAATACTCGGTGATCGTGGATTTTGCCCATTATGCGGGGAAGGAAGCTCAGATATGTATCTAAGTGGTTTTTCACTTCCAGAGGGGCTTAGGCGTCACCTCATTGGATGGGGGCATATCATTTCTAGGTGTAGCGTTATGACGGCAGTATTCGGTTTAGCAAGAGATTATTTACAGTATCGATTCGAAGAGCAGGATAAAGTAGAAGCATTTCGGGAAAACGAACGCCGAAAGTCCGAAAGCCTTTTTATAATAGACTATGGAAGTAATCCGCATTTGATTGATGAGGCGGTATGGGGGACTGCTCGGACGCCTGAAAGTCTTGCATTTGCTGAAAAACGTCTACGCGAATTAGGTTTCTCGCTGAACACTGAGGGAAACATTAAGTCTTATACGTTAGATCGAGATAATGTCCTTGTCTTTGCCGATCCGCGTGCTGAAGGTCACATTGATTTTAAAATATATAAAAAACCTTTACCAAAAAACGCCAGCAGTTTTGGGTTACGTTGTCACACCTTTGGATTTAGGGACAATTGGAAAATAAAACTTAAAGAAAAGTTTGAGCAACGAATTGCCGCGTCAGAAAAATACTTGTCTTAAACAGTAAACATGGAATGGGGAGTATCGGAAAATTAGTTTGAGTAGAGTTTATTGAAATAAGGAAGGATACGGATTATCAGTGCAGGTAGATGAACCTGCATCCTATTCGAGGAGTAGTTACTTGCCATTCTGGAATAAAAAAACTGAAAAATGGCTGATCGTCGGGCTGGGTAATCCGGGCGAAAAATATGCCCGTAACCGGCATAACATCGGGTTCATGTGCCTCGATGAATTCGCTCGTGTTCATAAGATTTCTCTCGCTCGTAGCCGATATCGAGCTAAGACCGGCGAAGGTAAAATCGACAGCACCGAAGTTGTTCTCGCCAAACCTCTGACCTTTGTAAATTTGAGCGGAGAAGCGGTTGG
>Ga0315281_10002093_pt1 | contig 29648 bp, 43 predicted proteins | sample YL17G07_0_MG_FD_204540 | JGI IMG/M metagenome (GOLD analysis project Ga0315281, IMG submission 204540) | Sediment microbial communities from Yellowstone Lake, YNP, Wyoming, USA - YL17G07_0 | ecosystem: Environmental > Aquatic > Freshwater > Lake > Sediment | place: USA: Wyoming | collected...
CAAACGGAACAAACAGGGATCAAAAAACGATCTGAGGAATGAATGACGCGGATGCGTTCATGGCTCAGATCGTTTTTTGAAATTCGATATTTTCTCGGGAGGGTTGGGCGACAGACCCATGATATTGATGTGACTGATTGGCTCTCTCCTTCCAATCTGTCGTATTTCTTTTAAAGTTCGTATCCGTTCCGGTCTGTCATCTTGACGTTATAATATAGCACTTTTAGCTCATCTTGTCAAGTCACTTATATACAAACGAAAAGTGATAAAGATCGTAGCATATTCATGGAGAAAATACCTCGATCCCTATCACCTTTATTTGGGGTAGTCCATTACTAGGCTTTTTATGGGATCGATGTTTGCTCTCTCCTTCAAACACCGCTTATTTGTAATGTTCTGTGCCGTTATGTCTTTTCTTCCACTTCTCATCTTACTCAAACAATATAGCATAAAACAGCAATTCTGTCAAGGCTGCTAGGCACGATTTTTAGCCAAATTTGCTAAGCTAAGGCTTATATCATAATAGGCAAAAATATGTCGTTTCTTTACAGAATTTCAGTACCAAAAAGATCAGCCAAATCAGCTATGTGAAGGATGGCTAAAGAACCGTCGTACTCCACTCTTTGGACCCTGAGCACCTGCGATGATAAAAGTGAGGATATCCCGCTCGAGACATTCACCACCTTCACCGTATCGCCCGGCAGAATCGTCTCAATGGCGTAGTTCGCGTTCACTGTCAGCACCGTCTTCGTTCGTGGATCTTTCAGCCGTGCGATCTCGCCATTGCCTTTCGCATCGGCCGACCCGCCGTTCTGAATCCCTGAATCCGTAAGCGCTTCGTCTCGATGGCCGAAGGCGGCTTGGCTCGTCCCATCAGAATAGACGGCATACGTCGGGCCGCTCCCCCATCCGAGGCGTGCAAGATTCTTTAAGTTCAGAATGGACTTACCCGCCTGGATCGAGTCGACGTGCTTTCCAAGCGCAAGCGAATGCGTCGCGGTAACGTCGGCGTATTGCTGAAGATCAATTTGACCATTCGCTCGCACGCGCCAGTACCACGTTGAGCTCAGGAACTCAAAAGCGGACTGCAGCGCTTCAAGATGCGTCTTCTGGACGAAATTCACAGTGACCGACAACGCTGGATTCCCGAGGCTCTTAGTGAAGAACGAACCGTGAACCGCGTTTGCATCGTCGATTCCATCAGAAAACATCGTATCCACGTCTGCGCCGGCATACGCCACGGTATATGCGGTGCCAACCCAAAAGGCATTCCCCAGTAAAGCATCGATTGGGAAGATACGGAGCGATACTCCGTTGTCCGTAGCGTCGAAGTGCGTCTCAATCTCGGTGATGTGTCCTTGGTAGACCAATAGACCATCAGGGTTGGCGTCGTTCACCGCGTAGACCTTCACCAGATCGAACAGGTTGATTGTAGACCCGTACCCGAAACCATCCCACGGCAAAGCAACGTCCAGAGTAATCTCCCCTGCTGGCTTGTTTACTTCACGAACGATTCGCGGAACCGACAGCAGGATTCCGCTATCCAAGACGCGCCGAAAAGACCCGCCGGAGCTGGAGTATATTTTAGCGAGAAAACGCGCGGCCTTTGGCATACGGGACTACGTCTTGATGATGAAGTTGAAGGTGTTGTACGGCTGCAAGTTGTTGTGGGCTCCGCCACTTCCCGCAGAGCCGGATGACCAGCCGCCTGCGTTCTGCGCGGTCGCTGGTGGGTATCCGCCGGACGTTCCTGACGCGCCTGGAATGTTGTGAGTGTGAGCCGGCATTTCCCCGGTCGAAAGGGTGTGCGTTTTCGCGCCTCCGGTCTTGCCCAAGGCGTTGAATTCCGTTTGCCCGGAATCGTAACCGGCAGGGACGTTTCCTTTCATGTTCGGCAGGTTGAAGGTCGTGGATCCGTCACCAACCCCGTATGCGGTGCTGAGAATGGCAAAAAGAGCCGCGTAGGTGGTGCGTGATACGGCGGCTCCATCACAAAGCAGCCAACCCGAGGGAGCTGACGAACCTCCGTAGGGAGCCATGATGCCTGGAGGGAGCGAAGCAGCGGCCGTAGGCGAAGCTTGGAAGCCTTGGGTCACTTTGGTCAGATCCCACTTCGTGTCGCTGCTGTGATAGCGGAATTCAAGATAGTCCACGGTCGAGACGGCGGACGTGACCACATAGGAGGGGATGTCATTCGAAAATCGCGTCCCTCCCGCCGTATTCAGAGCGACGGTCTTGGCTGCGGAAGCGTGCTGACGGAAGCGAATGAAATAGCTCTCCCCGTCCGTACCGTTTTGCCATGTGACTTGGGTGATATTTTCCGTGAGCGTGCATTCGAAGAAGTTCGCGGTCGAACAGTCGCACGTCAGAACGCCGCCTGAAGATGACACTGAGGCGGTGACATCATTCAGATAGCGCACGTTGCCCGAACTGTCGCGCGTATACCATCCGCCGTTCTTTGCCCAAAGGAAAAGATAACCGGCCGGAGGGTTGGATGCCGGAGCGGTCGTGACTTGCTTGATGAGGCCGATGTCGATTGCCTTGTTGACCGACTGGTTAAATTCGAACCCCGCGTTCGTCACCGTTCCCGATCCGGGCAAGCCATCGCCCATGAGCGTGATGGTCGTGGTCGGGTTGGAATACGAGACGGCCGTAATGATAGCGCGATACCAAGTCCCGGCGATTTTGAACAGATAGATGCGTCCGACCGTGAAGATGGCGGTCTTGTCTCCGCTGATGGTGTGGCTCGTGGCCGATACGACCGTCGTCACCGCGTTTTGGACGATGAAACCTCCCTCATCAAAACCGGCGAGGAAGTCTTGGAGCTGGTCGTGGTTGCCCTTGGTGAAATGGATCTCGCACGTCGCGCCGGAGGCGTGAGTCGCGGCCGTCGTGCTGTCATACCCGCGCGTATCGATGGTGCAGGTGACGACTCCACCCGAAATCGACATGGCGGAAAGCAAAATCTGCTCGTTCTCGATGGTGAGCACGGCTTTGTAGCCAGCTGGCATGTTCCACGATTGCGTGCCCAGCGCGGAAGCTGATGATCCGGTGAAGGTTCCGGAGGTCTGCGACGAAAGGAGTTGGGCATCCAACAGAAAGGATGCACGGTCCAGGACGAAAAGTTTTTGGTACGACATATCAGTAGAAGCGTGAGTAATGAAGTTCGGTTACAGAGATCGAGAAGCCAGATCCCGTGAGAGTTATTTTGAATGCGTTCGAACCTGACACGATTTTCGGCAGTACGCCGGTGTAGTCGATCTCGACGCCGTTTTTGGTGACACGTCGGTTCTCGCCATCGATCACGATTTGATCTCCGTTCGAAAAACTGGAAGGGATGGTCACCTTGTCGCCGTTCGTCGTGTTCTCCCAGACGATCTGCGAAAGCGTTCCTGCCGTGACTACGGTGAGATACGCGAGCGAGTCGGCTTCGGCCGTTCCGGCGTTCACGAATTCCATAGTGGTCGGCGAAACGGCGATAGGCGTCGGGACATCGGTGACCGTCCGTCCCCCGCTTCGGCCGAACGGCTGCAGGGCGACGAGTTCGACCTCATACGGGCACATCGTCATGTGATAGTGGTCGCGCTCCTGAAAAATACGGTCGAGGCCGATGGCGTAACATTCGTAGTAGCGAGAGACTCCGGCCCACGGGATCTTGAGGATACCGCCGAAGACAGCGAGATTTTTTCGAAGCGTATCCATGCGCGACTCCATGTCCGTTCGGCTTGAACCTTTGATAGTTCCCCGCAGGATGAGATGCGTTTCCCGCCAGTAAGCAGTTTCCGCATATGCGCCTTGCGCGCGCGGGTAAGCACGTTTCTGTAGGTCGAGAATGGGCGCGGAGAGCTTCACGAAACGAGTCAGAATGCTCGTATTCTGCAAACCGTAATTATTGAACGTGATCTCGTCGGTCGATGCAGGAGAGGTCGCCGAAGCTCCGTCCAACGTGACGGTATCGAGTCTTGCGGAATCAAATTGGTAGACAGACATAAGCTACATTTGGGCGGCTAGGCCGAAACGATTACCTTGGAGCACCTTGGCGAGTTCCTTGGCAACGGTACGCGCAAGCCTTGATTCGTCGGCCTCGTTTGAGATATTCAAAACCGCGCCTTCCATGATGGAGACGGAAATCGGCTGTCCGCCGAGGGCAGATCCCGAGCGATTCAATGGAATAACGGCCTCTGGTCCCCTTTCGCCGATGAGAGCGATGGTTGGGCGGGTCACGATGCCGCCCGCAGCAAGATGGGGAATCACGGCCGCACTCCCACTCGGAGATGACGTGATAGCGCTCCGAGCGGCTTGGATGGCCTTCAGGGTCGCCTCGGCCTGATCCTGAATGGCTTTGAGTTCCGATTGTTTGATCTTGGATTCAGCGATGAGTTTGTCGTACCCCGTTTTGTATTCCTTTAAGAGTTCATCAAAACGCCGGACGGTCTCTTCCTTGAGTCGTTCGGTTTGTTTTATATATTCGTCTTCCTCTTCTTGCATCCGCTCCTTGAGCGTGACCATCTTCTCGTCGAACGCCTGCTGGTCGGCGAGGATCTCGGCCCCGTGTTTCAGACGCAAGCGCTCGAGATCGGTCGTGGCACGATATTTTTCTGCATCCGCCTTAAGCGTTGCGTATTGGTCGACGATAGCCTGTTCCGCATCGAGCTGTTTCTTGGTTTCATTTACCCTTCCTTCGAGCTCGGCACGCCGATCCGGATCGTCTGCTGTCTGTAGATCTTTTTGCAGGCTCGCAAATTCCTTTTGGGCTTCCGTCAGCTTGTCCTGGTGCGCCATGAACAGATCGAGGCGCTGATCTTGGTATTGCTTCTCTCTGTCGGCTGTCGACTTCGCAAAATCCTCCTGGAGATGTGACATCTCGGCGTTGATCTCGGCAACCTTCTTTCGGTGGTCGTCCAATCGGTCGTTGGACTTCTGCGTGTAGTCACGGATGGCGTCGGTGAGTTTGGATTGGGTTTCTACGACCGCATCCTTGAACTTGCCGAGCGATTCCTTGGCCTTGTCAGCCGCTTTGGCTGTTCCGCCGCCCACGGCATCCATAATCTGTCGTGCCACATTCGGTGCGGCGTTCTCGATGGGCTTGAAGCCTTGCTGTACCACACCCTCCTTCATCGCCTGGCCGGCTTGGATGAAAGCGTAGTCCATGTCGGTCGCAAAAGAGCCGAGAGTCTTGTTGACCTGCTTCACCGTCGCATTGAATCCGGAGAGATCAAAAGCAGAGACGGCTTTTGCCAGAGAATCCTTCGCACCGGCAAAGTCCCCTGTCATCGCCTTGGCCAAGGCTGCAAAGACATTCTGTCCGATCTCCCCGATGCGTTTAAAAGATTTAGCGACATCGGACGCGAAGGCGACCGCTTCAATCGCTCCCCCTACGAGCAACGTGCCGAGCGAAAGCACGGCATACGCTAAACCCTTCAGGACGTAGCCGGCTGCCTTCGCGCCAGAGGCGAGGCTATAGAAGCTGCGGGACCAGCCATCATTCTTGGTCGTAGCCTCCTGCGCTCCTTTGGCGGCACTCAAGGCATCATTCACGAAAAGATTGAGCGCAGGCAGTACCGCCTTGCCGATATTCTCCTGCACTTCTCCGAGCGCATTATTGAGCTGCTTTATTTTTCCTTGATAGGTATTCGCGGCAGCTGCGGCAGAGCCTCCGAACTCGCGGTTCAATTCCTGCAGGATGATCTTCTGCGCTTCCATGGTCTTTCCAGTCTCGACCAAGGTTTCAATTTGCTTCTTCTGCTGGTCTGTAAAGGAAACGCCGACACGGGTGAGAGCGGTAAGACCATCAATCGGATTGTTCAGTGCTTTGCCGAGCTGGACCACGGAAGACTTCAGATCCTGCCCCATGACGGTGCTGACGTTCAAAGCCGCTTGGATCGCATCTGGAAAAACATCCTTCGTGACTTTGGTGAAAGTCAGCATCAGGTTCTCAGCCGAAAGCACCTCGTCGTCCGTGAAGGTCGAGAGGTTGGCCATCTTGCTTGCGAGATCGTTTGCCATCTCTCCCGTGACCCCGGCCGCCATTCCCGTGGATTGCAATACGGCCGCAAGCTGGGCTTGGCCGGCTTCCGCACTGCCGGCAGCCTCAAGAGTGCCCTTCAGGAAATTCCCCATGGCGTTGAAAGCGGAACTCGCAGCGTTCGCGGCAAGGTTCCCCAATCCGATGGCTCCGACCAGTTTCCCGAAACCGACTCCCGACGTGTTGGTAGCGGAAGACACGCCGCGCAAATCGTTTTCGAGGGACTTCAATTCGCCGGCTGCCTTGTTGGAAGCCTCAATGGCAATTTGCAGCTTAGCGTTGGCCATGGGTGAGAATGTAGAGAAAATCGTCGATCACGTCGGAGGGCGTTCGTTCCAGTTCCTCGTAACTCCAGCCGAATACGCGGCAGAGGGCGAAGGCATCAAGCCTCCAGTGCGCCGACGCCAGATCTTCGGGATCCAGTAAAAGCGAAGAACCCCGTCCTTCGACGAGGTTCTCTAACGCCCTTTTGGGCCGTCTTCTTTGGAACGGAAACCGACCGCCTGCAGGGCAAGGTCGAGAAGCTTCTCCCCTTCCTCGGCGGTGAGATTGGTTTCAAGCGACTCCTTCGTGACAGGATCACTGAAAGACCATGCCACGAGAAACTTAACGAGCAGGTCGGCTGACCAGTCGTTCAGGGCACGAGGATCTACCGATTCTCCATCCTTCGCGCGGGCAAACGGGCTAGCTTCTTGTGCCCGGCGGCGTTCGCCCCAGCTGAATGAATCTTTGACGTCGGCCCATTGGGCGTTTGAGAGGGTGATTTTCATATGGGATCACGATAACGAAAACAATGAGCCGAAAGGCTCCCTTGTCCACAAGCAATCTTTGCGATAAGTTACTGGTCATGGATGCAAGTAAAACAACCTCTTCTTTTCCTCCGGATTTACAAAAAGTCTCGGACGATGCTTGTGATTTTGTCAGGGCAAATAAGAAAGAGATCATCAAAAAGTTTGCCGGTGATAGCTTCCCGTCCGTCGAGCACCCGATTTCCATTTTTATGGCAGGATCGCCTGGCGCTGGAAAAACCGAATTTTCAAAATCTTTGATCCAGACATTGCAAAGCCAGATGAAAGCTGAACCCATCGTCAGGATTGATGGCGATGAAATTCGCGGTACGCTGCCAGGATACACGGGTGCGAATTCGTATCTGTTCCAGCGCGCAATCTCAATCGGCGTAAGTAAACTTCATGACTACGTTCTAGAAAAAAGAAAAAGCTTTATTCTGGATGGAACTTTTTCACATATCGATAAGGCTCGGGAAAATATTAGCCGATCATTAAAAGTCGGTCGCAAGGTTATCGTGGTCTACGTCTATCAGGATCCGCTCATCTCCTGGAAGTTCACGCAAAAACGAGAAGCGATAGAAGGTAGGAGCATCCCGAAAAATATCTTCATCGAACAATTTTTTGCAGCCAAAGAGGTGACCCAGGCGGTTAAAGATGAGTTTGGCGGCCAGATCGAAGTCTGGCTCATTGAGAGAAACCTCGAGGAAAATTACCTCAAACGGAACGTAAATATCAGCAAAATTGACAATCACGTCACTGTGCAGTATTCTAAAAAGCAGTTAGAGGACACCCTACCATTATGATCAAAAAACTACTCAAACGCCTCTCCCAGAAAGGAGAGCCGGCAAAGAAACCGGATGCGTTATATCAGTTCGTGACTCACGCTGGATCGAAAGAAAACGAAAAAATCTTTCAACAGGCAGGTAAGCTAGCGAACGAAGAACAGCGCAAAATCTATTACGGAAGCGCACAAAAAAGCGAGGCATAAGCCTCGTTTTTTGGTACACGCAATTTTGTCAAAACCTTGCGCGATCTTTGCGCGATTCTTGCGCGATTCGAATCATACGATAAACGGCAATGGATCAACGTACCCCTTGAATCCGTTATCAAGTTCGTTCTGCCATCTTGGTGGCCGATATCCGAAGTGCAGATGTGGTCCGCTCGAAAAACCGGTGTTATCGGAAAGTCCGATACGCTGACCGACAGCGACCTGTGCGCCAATACCGACGTAAAATTTGGATAGATGGCCGTAGATGGTTTGCGATCCATCCGGATGTTCAAGACGGATGTATTTGCCGTATCCCCTCACGCCTTCGTCTCTCATTTCCGCAATCCTTCCAGTTGCCGCCGCTATCACATATCGGTGTCCGAGCGGTGAGTCCAAAAAGCGGGTGCGGTAGTCGATCCCGTTATGCCCCTTCATGCCGAATTGGGCATAGACTGCGGGACGCTCCCCGAAGTGCTGTGTGATAACCACCGGATCCATTGGGTGTTTCAGGTTGGGCATAGGACAAGTTTACACGAAAAGAGGCCGCTTATGCGGCGGCCTCCCCTTTCTTTTCGAGTTTCCCTTCAAGCTCAACGATCTTCTCGTTGGCCGTTTCGAGCTGGCGGTTCACCGCCCCGATGACCTGCTGGTCATGCTCTTCGGCGCTCGCAAGTTCGAAGCCGTTATTCAGGTAGCCCTGAAGCTTGGATTCGAGGGCTTCCGCATCGATGTCTCCGATGCGTTCAACGTTTCCGTCCTTCTTGATGAAGCGATACAACATAGGTGTCAGTTAGTGGGTTATGCATTCAGGATAATGAATCGGCCTGGCGAAATGGCCCGGAAATCCACAGGCTGATTAGCTCGTGGTCTTCTGCTGCAAGAGCATCGACATGCGTTCCGTGGCCTGGGTGTTGGCCTGCATGTTCTTGTCGATTTCTTTCAGAACTTCCGTCTGCCCTTGGAGAGCGGCGGAAAAGCTCTCGATGGCCGCGCCATGCTTCTCGAAAATCTGCAGGAGTTTCCAGCAAATGATGCCGATGACGGCAACGGACCCGAGAGCCGGACCGAGGCTTCCAAGATCCTGCAGGAAGGATGTAGGTTCCATATGTTAGGAGGCTATTTTTATTGCGTAAAAGGCAATCACGATTGCGACGGCTCCCACTCCGATAGGAACGAGACAGCCGCGCATATCAGTAGGAGGCGACCGTGTTCCGAACGGTGCCGGTAATCATGGCCGAATCCGATTCCGAATAGAACGCTTTGAATTTGAGTGTCTGGAGCACTACGTCTCCTTTGCCCATGGAGCGCGTGACTTCCGAGAGCAATGCCTTGGCGAGCTCGTAGCGCACGCGCGGGCTAGAAGCCGCACCGATGGTGACGGAGGCGTTCGTGAGATCGATGCGTACCGCTTGAACGGTGTTGGCCAAGAGGTTCGTCACTTGCGATTGGTCGTCGTAGACAAGAGTGATCTCGCCTTCGACCTGGAACAGACGGTTCAGGATGTCCTGCGGATTGGCATCGCCAAGCGCCCGATCTTCTTCCACGTTCTTCGTGACTTTCAGGCTAACCGAACGCACCTTCACTGCCGACGCGCCTGCAAGGCCCGCTAGCGAACTCGCGAAGCGAATTTCGCCATGCGTCGGCAGGAAGATGTTCTCCGCGACATAGGTCGCGGAACGCGATTGCGTCGCTCCTGTCTTGGAGCGGAACCCGAACTTGCCCATGGCGTGTTTTTCAAGCTCAACTGCGAATTCCATGTCGGTCAGCATGGCGAGGACATAATCCTTGCCCGCATTCGCTTCTTTCAGGTGGAGCGAAAGGGATTGGTGCTGATTGGATTGCTGGACCGAATAGACGTGGTCGTAAACGCCGGTCTCGACCGTTGAATCCGCGACGGAACCGAATAAGGCGAGCATGAGCAAGCCGAAAGACTTGTCACGGATGGGGAGGGTGAAATTTCCCTCGCCGTATTTGCCGACAAGCTGCGCGTCCACGGAATCCTCGATCAAGTTCCGGCTGGACTCGTCGACCGATTGCATGATGTGCTCGTCGACCGAAACTTCAGACGGGCGGAGCCAATAGCCGGGCGCAACGGCCGTACCTCGGGAGGTTTCTTTCCCGATCCCGAGATCAATGCGCGAACCGATGAATTTTGCCATAGGTTATGGGTTGGTTAATGCGTAGCGGCGGTTATATTCCGCAACCGCTTCGTCGAAAGATTTGGCACGAATGGTCGTGGGCGGACGGTCTCCATCCGCACTGAAATACCACTCCTCCTGCCCCGCTTCCTTCTGGACTGCAAGGCGACGCTCTTCGCTTTTCGAACGTGGAGCTTGGGAGATGACTTTATTTTCTGCTTTCTCAATCATACGGATACAGCGTAACGGGATAGGTTTCCGGAATGCGCGACTAATCCACAGCTACCCGTTGTCCTGGATCTTCCGGCAGCGGAGCGTGAGGACAGAGACGTAGTGCGGTTTACCGCGCCATTCGATGACGCCTGAACGCGAAAGCGCAGGCCAGATCGCTCCGTCGCAAATGCCTCCGAGGTCACGGTCATGGGCGAATTCGTAGACAAGGTTGTCGAGCACGGCATCGAGTGATTTCTCGGCCGCTGACGCTCCTTGATTCCCCATCTCAGCGTAAAGCAGGATGTCGAATTGGTACTCGATTAAATCTTCGCGGCTCGTAAAAAAAGATCCTTCGCTTGTCGCGCGGCGGAGTTCGGCGACCGGATAGCTGGCGATATCCATCCCCTGCTGGTCCTGTTCGCCGTCGTAGACTTCGCCAAGTACGCCCGCAGTTTTGCGAGCATCGAGCTTGGCCTTGAGGCCGGCACGGATAGCGGTGAATGACATATCAATCTGCGAATTCGGCAATCCGGTCAGGGATGCGTGAGAGGACTTCCTCGAATCGTTTATCGATAAAAGGCTTGGCGCGCTCCACAAGCTTTTCCATGTAGAGCCGAGGCTTGATGTAGCGAGTACCGTAGTTCACATAGGCCGCGTACTCGACCGTCGGACCGATGGCACGAAATAAACGCGCTCGGATTTTTCCTAGCTCGAATGAGTTAGAGAGAAACCCATGGCGATACGGGACGATGCCGAAACGTTTGAGCGAGAGGTTAGAAATAATTCCAACCGCATCGTCGAGTGCGGCTTCAAGCTCCCGTTCTGCATCCGCCGGGGAGCGTTCGACGGCTCGGATCAGGCGGTCAAGATTTTTAATTTCAATGCGGATAGCCATATCAAGGCAGGAATACTCGACGATAGCGGTCGAGGGTTGCGATCTCTTCCGGCTCAAGGTTCTGCATCCAGACAACGCTCGCCTCTCCGGCGGATTCGGACTGCTTGCCGTCGGCTTCCCGCTTCTTGAATGCTTTGACGATTAGGCGTTCGCATAAGTCTGAGAGATCAAATGGAAGCGTGTGGGTCGCGGTGTATGGATTCGTAAAATCAATTTTGTAGCCAGCCGTATACGATGCGCGGATATTATTCGTGCCTTTCGGAACGCCAGAATAAATTCGGATGAGTCCCGAGGATCCATCGCCGACAAGTTCGAATTCACTAGCCAAATACGCCGTCCAAGATGGGTTGTCAGGCGTGCCAAGGCGATATTGGAGACCCGAAAGTGCCGATACCGGGGATTGCTTCAGCATGAGTATCCGTCCCCCGTCGGATTCCATGAGGCAGAGTTCGTTGGAATAGGTATTTTCCTTGAACCGCCTGCCGCAATGCGACTCGATAAAATCCGTGGACGCATCGATCAGGCGTTCTAGAAGCGCGTCAAAACCGGCCGACGTGAGTCCGAGCCGGTCTTTGACCCGTTGGAGAGTCGTGAGTGCGTGGGGAACGGTAGCCATAGAAGCCGGATGGAACCGCCCCGCATGAATGCGGAGCGGATGCCCTCTGGCCTAGACGGAAGCGTCTGGCGTATTTGCAGGGTTCGAATGCGCGCGTCCGAGATTGAACAGGACGGCACATGGGATGGACGGGGTCGTCCCGCCAACCGTGAGCACCGCACGCATGTAGCGCTTGCGGCTCCCGACGCCTAAACCGTTCACGCGAATGGTTTTGAGCTGGTTGTCGGCGGTGATGGCGACCGATGCGCCCGTAATGTCGGCTGCATCCGATCCGTTCGACGCGGCTCCTTCTTGGACTTTCACCACATAGGTTTCGTCCGTGTCCGCGAGATCGATGTCGCCGGCCGAAACCACGACTTCGAGGTTGTCGTAGCCCATGGTGTCGATGACGCCACCGTTCGCGTTCGCGGTGCGAACAGCCGGTACGAGCGATGCCAGGGGTTTGACGTTGTCTCCAATGTTCTTCATAGCAAGGGGTTATGCCGACGCGCCCTCGTCGGTCTTTGGTTTGTTATCGCCGTCCTCTTGGGCTTGAGGCAGGCTCTCCGTGAGCAAGTCACGCAATTCTCCGACCGAAGCGGATTCGTCGAATGCGACGCCGAGTTTCTCGAGCACCGCAATGACATCCGGCTTCTTCAGCTTGGCGATCTCTTCCTTGGCAGGAAGTTCGCCGCCGGCATCTTCCGTATCGGACTTGGGCACGATGGGTTCCAGATAATCCGGTCCGTATGCGGAGGCTTCCGCTTCGGTCATTTCGATTACCTCTCCCCGTTCGCGCCTGCCCGACCAGCCGATGGGTTTCAGGACTTTGTAAGTACCCATAGGGATTAGGACGCGGCCGTCTTGATGGTCGTAAGGGCGGCGGCCAGAGCGATCACGGCCGCGTGGCGGTTGCCCATGACCATTCCGACCTGGCGAGCCAAGGCGATTTCCTTGCCGCCGAACGTACCGGAGTTATAGCGTTCCATTTCCATCTCGCCTTTCATGCCGAGAGCGACAGCCTTGAGGTTGCCGAACACGCCGAACTTGGTACCTGCGGCGGAAGCGCTGTAGGCCGGAAGGTGGCGCACGGTGTAGACCGGAAAACCGAGAATCTCGCCTGCAGGTTTCGGACCACCGTTCCGAGGATTGGCAGACAACAGAGAACCGGCTTGCGGGAGCAAGTAGTTGCCCGCCGTGTCTTTCTGCGCGCGGAACTTCGCCCAGTTGGTGCGGCTGAAATAAAAGGCGGCTGAATTGAGCACCGACTCTTCCACGTTCGCAATCACATCCGACGAATCGTCGACGACTTTGTAGTTCCCGAATCCGGTCGCGCCGGAAGCGAGGCTGTAAGCCGCAACGTCCGCGCTCGACATGATGCCGACGAACGGATTGCCCGTACCGATGAAGACCTGCTTGTCGACCATGTTGGCCAAGGCTTCCGCTGCGAGAGCGATCAGCCATTCCCCGACGGCAGGCGTGGCATCGGCCAAGAGATCTTTGCCGACCACGAACGCGAGCTGCCAAGGCTTGGCCAAAAGACGCGCCATCTTGAAGGTGATGCCCGTGACGTTGCCTGCGGCATCGACGCCAAGATATTCACCTTCAAGGAATGAACCGGCGTAGCTCGGAATATCGAGCTCGTCGGTTTTCATGTCCCAGCGCGCGCACTGACTCATGGCGACGCCGACGGTCGCGGCAACGCGCAAAATGGCGTTGGCGACTTCGGTCGGCACAAGGTAACCACCGCGAGAATCCTGCTCGCCGATGATGGTCTCGTTGGCCTTCACGGCCGACGGGATAGCGATGGACTTCACGAACTTCGCAAACTCCGACTTCTGGGCGTCCGAAAGGCCGGTCTTGTCGTGACCCAGCATGAGTTTTTCGAGACGCAGCTGTTCGACGGCTTCACGCACGATACCCGCGCGCTCGTCACCGATAAGCGTTTTCACTTTCTCTTGGAGGGCGGTATCGAGGTGACCCTTGATATCCTCCGCGAGTTCCGACTTGAACTGTTCCAATTCTTTCAACATAGGGATTATTTTTGACGAATAAAGATTTTGCTCTTTGCGAGAGCGTCCGACGTTGCCGTGTTCACGGCGCGCAAGACCTGCTTCATGAGGAGCCATTGTTTGAAGACTTCCTCTTCGGATCCTGCGCCACTCGACCTTTGTTTCGGGGTTCCGCCATCGTCGGACGTTTTCCCCTCGGAACCCTGCGAACCCGCCGCATCGAGCAGCTGCCGCAAAGCTCCGTTAGCCTGTTCCAAGAGATTGATGGTTGATTCAATGGACTGCCGGCTCTTTTCCGAAAGCGTCCGCCCGTCCTTCTCCTCCGCATCCAGCTCCGCCTTCGTTTCCTCTTCCATGGGTGGAATCGGATCCGGAGCGGGAGGCGTTTCCAATTCTTCCGTCTTTGAGACGAATGCCTCGACCGCTTTCTCCTCTTCCGGCCCGATGTCCTTCACGGACAAAGTGTGGGCGCTCGGATTGCAGGGAACGGCGACGAAACTGATCTCGAGAAGCTCGTTTGCGATCCGTCCGTCCACTTCTTTCCGCTGGAAGCCGACCGAAACGGTGTCGAGGAATCCCTGGACCACCATCTCGTCCGTTTCCCTGGCCGCTTGGGTGATGGCATGGAAAAGCGGTTCGAATAAAAGCTGGCGGTTCTCGGTACGGATGTTTTCGGCAAGTCCCACGATGGACTTCACGGAATAATCGTGGTCGATGAGCAGGCGCGGAGATTTCCGGAAGTTCGTAAGATCCCATGTGTCGATGGGAATGGATTCGCCGGAGCGGTCGACGGTTTCGTCAGACGCGACGACAGTCAGCCGTCCGTTCTCGGATTTGCGTACGAACGCTTTGAGTTGGAGTTTTTCTAGTTGCATAGCGCGTGCCGTATGGTGATAAGCGTAGAGGGACGCATGGGTTAAAAGACTGGATTATCCACAATCACTCCAAGCCTTCGATGTACTGGACGACTCGGCAGCGGCAGTTGGGGTGGAGCGCACCGCCTCTGATCTCCGAATAGTCGACATTCAAAACGCCGCCATCCCGTCCTTGGATAACGTCGCCCTTCTCGTAATAATTTTCTTCGATGCCAACCACGCGGCCGTCTTCCGGTCCGCAGAATTCGCATACGCGCTCGTCTTTCGCCGTGTACCAGACGAGTTTCTTCACTCCGGCTTGGCGATATGCCTCGCGTCCTGCGTCATTGGCGACACGGAACGCTTCCGTGCGAGCGACTCGTGATGCGCGGACGTTCGACGAAAAATCTCCGATGTCTCGGATACGGGTTTTCAGCTTGTCGAATCCCTCCCCTGATTCCGTACTCGCGTTCAACGCTTCGCGTAGAAGCCTCACCGTTTCGTCGTGATAATTCTGTGCGAGTAGCGCCGGCATTCCATCCACGGCTTCCCTGATGCGTGCGAGAGTCACATCGAATGCCGAACCTATGTCGGAGGCGATAGCTTCGCCTTCGCTTCGATACAGTTCGCTCAACGTCGGAGTGGAAACTTGAATGAGTAGTCGCACGTCGTCCTTGCGGTTAAGAAGTTTCGCTAAGTCCACGTCCTTCGATGCTGATTCTAGATTCTCTTCGACACGCTTAATCATTCCTGCCGCGTATTCGGCCATGCGCTTCTTAAGCAGGATCTCGTATGGAGAAACGCGCGACACGAAGTTACGCCATGATGCTTCTTTGCGATCTTCGCCGGTACTTTTCTTCGCTGTCTCGATTTTATCGGCAGCTTTGGAAACGGCGGCGTCCACGGCGCTGTGAATCGCTGAAGACACGGCTGAATCTTCTTTGGCTGCTTTAAGGGCCGGATAGGCTGTTTGTGGCGGCTTTCGCTTGGCTTTGACCTCCTTGGGCGAACCGATAGGTGTCTGAGAATACGGAGCCATGACGGAATCCCCGCCGTCGACTGCAGGCAGACCCAATTCGTCGCGTACTTCGTTCAAGCTTTCATACGGCGCACCTCCGAGAGCTGCCACACGCTTACGAACCTGCAAGTCTTCGTCTTCTGGTACGATATTATCGAAATCAATCACTAGATCCTTGCCGAAACGGATGACGAGGTATGTGTTAAAAAATGCGGCGATGCGGCGAAGGCGTGGCATGACGGTGCGAAGCGCATAGATGTAGTTCGTCGCTTCGGCGGTCGCACGATTCAAATTCTCTCCAGCTCCAAGGCCGAGTACGACATGGGGAGTACGAAGACCGGATAGAATATCGTCACGCGACCAGCGGAGCTGCTCGACGAAATCCATATCCTTCTGACTCCAGCCCATTTTTTCCGGCTCGACACCGCCGGGGAGGATGGCGATCTTGTGTGCGTTCTCTGCGCCCTGATATTTGTCTTCGAATTGAGCGCGAATGGGATCCATCTGCTCCCGCGTCTTGAACTTGGACTTGAGGATGAGGTCGGGTCGGGCGCTGTTACGGAAAAACGCGCGATTCCAAACGCGAGCGGCGTGATCGAGATCAACCGCGTCAGCCATAGCCTGAACAGCGCCGAGTCCGACAAGCGGGTCGTCGGGATTTGATTCCCGGATATGGAGGATCTGATGCGGTTGAAAAACGTACTCCCGCGCCTTGTGCCGGTACTTGTATGAAAGAATCGTGTCAGGGAATCCATCCGTGCGAACGATGGAAACGTGCTGAGGCTTGAGCGGATACAGCGCTTTCGGCTTTGAGGTCGGAGAATCCGCTCCTTCCAGAAAAAGAAAAGCGTTGCCGTAGAAGTCGAGCGACATGCTGACGGCCTCGAATAGTTCCGCATGCGTTGCGTTCGGATTTGGGCGATGCAACAGATCAAGAATCGGATTGGAATCAATCTCGGACCATGTGCCATCCGCTTTGACTTTATACAAACGAAAAGCAGCCGCCCCGACTTCTTCAGCGAGCAGCTTTGCAGCCTTGAATTGCCAGCCGGTCACAGTGGCGCTTCGTCCGTGGAACCATGAAGCCAGCGTTTTGCCGACTTCAGACAGAGACTTGCGGCCTCGCAGTACCGACCATGCGTCCTTAGCGCGTTCGACGATTCCCATGCTATGAGTATCGCGGAACGAGTCTCCGAAACTGTCGCTATATCCACAGCATCTCTGGAATCCAGTTCGCTCGTTTGGCGTAATGGCAGATAGCGAGGGCATCGGCACGGTCCGGTGAACGCAGCCCTCGCTTCTTTGCGTCATCCTTCGATTCGATCTTGATTTGGCCTTTAGAAGTGAGGCCGTACTTAATCGAAGCGAGCTGGTTCATGAGCACGGGGTCGTCTGGAATAGAGATATTTTTCTTCTCGAAGTCTTCGCGTAGATTCCAAAAAATTTCTGCCTTGAGATTAGCAAAACGCTCCGGATCTTCCGCTGCTGAGCCAAAGTTCACGGGTACGACGCTCATCCCCTGCTCGCGCAACATGTCGGTGACGCCGCCACCCACGCCCGTGTCATCAACGGCGACGAACTCCGCACCGCTTTCCTTGGATGCGAGTACAAGCCGGCCAGCAGTCTCATTCGTCGGCCGCTTGGTAACGGCTTCGACCAATTCGTATGTGTTGCCTTTGGATTTGAAAATAACGGTCTCGTCCTCGCCGAAACGTGCCACATCGCATCCGACGGATAGGCGTTCGTCTCCTGCAATCTCGGCATTGACCGCACGTTCGACCCATGTGAGCGGAATGAGCGTGTCAGAGCCTTCCGTCGGGAACTGACCGAGAACTTTGGCTTGATAGAGAGGGCTTTTTTCGCCCCATTCTGTCTTGCGCTCCTCAACCCAATCCTTCGTGACCGCACCGGGAATGACCGTCTCTCCCGTCGTCACGTTCGGATGGTCTAGGCATGAAATCTCAAGCTTATGCCAGATAGGGCTTTTAAAAATATCGTAGAACGGACCGGATGGGCTCGCGGGGTTGCCGATAGCGACGATACGATTGTTCGCACCCGTGGCAAGCGAAGTTGCACCAGTCCAAGTCTCAGGTGGCACGCCCGCAGCTTCGTCCAGAATCACAAGAAGATTCGGGGAGTGAAACCCTTGCAGTTTGGTCGAACCGAATTCGCGCTGGGCTACGCTTTCTCTGGTTGAGATGCCGAGTGCAAAACAATCGTCGGCAATTTTCCATTGAGTCGAGAGCAGTTCTCCGCCAAGCGGGATTCGTGATGAACGATACGCGGCAGCAATCTCTCCCCAGAGCACCTTCTCGACCTGTGTCCACGTGGGAGCGGTCGTGACGACTTTGGACGGCTTGAAGACGGTGAGAAACCAAATAGCAAGGCGTGCCATGAGCCATGACTTGCCGACACCATGGCCAGAACGAACGGTGACGCGCTTGTGACCGACGACGGATTCGGCTACTTCGATCTGTTTTTCCCAGAGCACGGCTTCCGGCCAACAGAGCTTCACGAATGCGACGGGATCGCGTTGAAGCTTAAGTAGGATTCCTTCGGTGCGCCGACTTGCCATAGAGGGAATAGATGAAGTCTTGAAGGTTCTCGACGCTCAGGCCGCCAGACATCTCGACGGATGTGAGCGCCTTGCCAGCCGACTGGTCGAGCAAGTATTTGACCATCTCGGGATTCGGCGGTTGTTCGTACACCTTGCCCGGCTTGCCGTCCTTGCCAGGGGCATAGATCACGATGCCTTTGGCCAAGTCCATGGCGGCATCCATGAGCGGAGTGAAATCCTTCTCGATCCGTTCAATCATGAGCTTCCGGATTTCCAAGCGCTTCAGGGTTTCTGGATTCAAAGTATCCTTGGGTCTTCCTCCCAAGAGTCCGTTTTCCTTGCTGGTCTTTGGCGCAGGCATACGAAAACCTAAGAACCTAAAACTTGGCTAACTTTACAGCAGCCTTTTTCGTGAACTTCTCCCATCGGTCGACAATGACGTCGCAATAGGCGGGATCCATTTCGATCATGAAACACTTTCGTCCGACCTGTTCGGAGGCAATCAGAGTCGAGCCTGAACCGCCAAAGCAATCCAAGACAATTCCGCCGGTCGGACAGCTATTCACGATGGCCTTGGCGCAGAGCCGGACCGGTTTCATGGTTGGGTGTTCCGGAGACTTTGTTGGCCTATCGAAAAACCACACATCACCTTGCTTCCTGCCGCCGTACCACGCATGACGCGTCCAGCCATACAGGATTGGGAGTGCTTCGGCGTCGAGTGCCTGATCCGTGAGCTTTGCCGCCTCATCTGTCGAAAGGCCGTGGAGAATTGGCTCCGATTGGTGCTGGTAGTCGGAACCTCCGAGCGTGAAGCGTTGCTTCGCCCAAACGATGTACCCCTGCCAATGGCCTCCGGCGTCCGTGAATGCTTGCCAGAGCGAATGCAGTTCGCCGTATGACATGCAGACGTAGAATGCACCGGTGACGTTGGCGACGAGGTTAGTCATAACTCGCTGTAAAAAAGCGATGAACTCATCACGGGGCATCTTGTCGTTGGCGATTTCTTTGCGACGTTTTCCAGAACCACCGATATAGCCGATGTTGTATGGAGGATCCGTGAAGCACATGTCAGCCTTGCTGCCTTCGAGCAATCTGTCGAACGCTTCGGGACTTGTAGAGTCGCCGCAGAGCAAGCGATGGTCACCGAGTTGGTACAGGTCTCCCGTCTGCGTCTTGGGATTCTCCGGTAAGACGGGGTCGTATTCGTCCTCGACCGGTTGCTTGAGTAAGCGATTCAAAGCTTCAGTGATTTCCCGTTCATCAAAGCCGGAAAGCTTCCGCGATTCTGCATCCAGCTGTTCGAGCAAGATGGCCAATCGATCCATATCCCATTCACCGGAGATGCGATTGAGTGCAAGATTCAATGCCTGCTCCCGATCCTTTGGAATATCAACCCGAACACATGGGATCTCCGCCATGCCGAGACGTTCGGCAGCCTTAATACGCTGATGCCCGCCGATGACCGTCCCGTCCGTGTTCACAATGACAGGATCGACGAAACCGAACGTGCGGATGGATTCCGTGAGTTTGGAGAGCTCGCGTTCGCTGATCGAACGTGGATTGTACTCGGCGGGTTTGAGCGCGGAGATTTTTACAGATTCGTAATTCATAGATTTTTGAACATCGTTCTGACAAGCTCCTCGACCACACGACTCACCACTCCGTTGCCGCACATTTTATATCGCTGGGTATCGCTCATCTCGACCTCCCTGCCTAATTCATCTATTCCCCACCTCGTCCATTCGTCCGACCAGGACATGAGACGTTCGCATTCGAGGGGAGTGAGGCGTCTGACACGGATGCCGTCGGTGACTCCGGATACCTCGGCCGTCCGATGGCTGTACCCTTTTGCGTATCGTGCTTGAATCGTTCGTGCGGCAGTCGTGAGCTTGGGATTCTTGGTACTGAGATCGATGAACGCGACGCCTCCGGTATTCGCCCCATCGATTGTGAAAGCGTAGTCACCATCAATCTTTTTCTGGTTGCGGTTCAGATACTTGAGCGGACACCGTATCGCGTAGCATCCCGTCTTCGCGCCTATCCCTCCTCCGTTCGCCTTAAGCGTCCGAGCGACGCCATGCTCGGAGTAGACGCGTTCAGCTTGAGCGACCCGAGACGTGATTTCGCTAAGATGCGTTTCAGTACCTTGTGGCTCAAAAAATATTTCTCTGGCACGTTCGCCTCGAGTACCGAAGATAAAGACGCGTTCACGGTTTTGAGGCACACTGAAGTCTCTTGCGTTGAGAATTTGCCACGAGAGAGCGTAGCCTTCTTCGGCCAGCGAATTGAGAATGACGGCGAAGTCTCGCCCGCCGTTCGATGACAGAGCGCCTTTAACGTTTTCCCAGATGAAATGGCGTGGCTTTTTTTCGTGCAGCGTACGGACGTACTCGGCGAACAGACCGGACCTTTCACCTTCAAGCCCGACGCGTTTTCCAGCGATGGACAGGTCTTGGCATGGACTGCCTCCGACGAGAAGGTCAAAATCGGGAACTGCCGACCAATCGATTTTCGTGATGTCTCCATAGTTTTTGGTTTCAGGGAATCTGCGCTTGAGCACGGCGGATGCGTATTTATCGATCTCGCTCATACCGACGCACTTCGAGCGCGGTGATGCAGTACGAATGCCAAGCTCGAAACCGCCGACGCCTGTGAATAGCGAGAAATACCTCATAGGGCGATTACTGCCGACACGTCTTCCCAGGAGCGCGCGAGAACATACGTGCCGCCTGCCTTTTCGATTCTTCGTTGCCACTCGACCTGCTCGGGTGATTGGCGTCCTATTTCGGACTTCACCTCGATCCCGATAAAACGCCCTTGGATGATGCAAACGATATCGGGAATACCGATGTTGAACGGATCCGCTTTGCGGAATCCGACAATACTTCTGCCATTGCGAATCGGTACCGGAGCCGGTTGGCAACGGAACGCGAGAATCCCGCGCCAACGTAAATTGTCGATGATTGCACGCTGGATCTCCGTCTCCTTCATGCGGACAAGCATATGCGCACGAGGGGCTGGGAAGGGGTGGTTATCCACGCTTCATTCGAAGTACGGGCGGTTGAGGTGGCGGTTTGTCGATGTACACCAGGACGGCTTTTGGGACTTCGTATCCCCGATCGACGATATCCGAGAGCCTGCCTGCGAGCGCATCGGCCGTGGTAAGCCACTGGTCGGCCGATAGCTCGAGCTCCTGCGATTTGCAGGCGAGATACCGTTCGTATGCCTCATTGAGAGACCGGACGAGGCTTTCGTTTCGTGTCGGAATATCTTCAATCCACCAGATTCGCTTTCCCGCCCATTTGGCGAGTTCCGCAAGAGAGACGTGAATGGAACCTCGCCTGCGACTGAGCAGGTAGGCGTGGCCATCTGAACCCATGACGAGGATCGAGAGAGCGTCGACTTTCTGAAGGTTGCGTTGGGCTATCATGGTTCATGTTTTTGGAGGTTCGTATTTCGGAATCTTCCGGACCGGAACGAGCCTGACCTCCCAGAGCTCGTTCTTCCATTCGACTGAGATGGATTCGAATGTCCGGCGGTTCGCCTGCTCGGCGAATTTGTCCGCGCTCTCCTTCTCGCGAAAGCGCGCGATGATTTCCTTTCTCTGCATAAATTGTGAAACCGCCGTTTTAATCAAGAAGCCGCTGGAGGCGGGCGATAATTCTGTTCATGCGGTCGCTGTACCAATCCTCGAAAAGGACTTGCGACCCAGAGCGCTCCCAGAGGCGGTAGAGCGTTGAACGTAGACGCTGGCTTTGTGTTGGCGGATGGTAAGCGCGAGAGCGGGCTCGTTCCATCGTTTCTTTTGTGGCGGCTTGCATAGTTATTTCCAAACGAGATTCTTCTTGGCGTTCCCTCCGTAATCGACCCATTCGCCGGTGTAGATACGGACTCGCCAGATACCGCGCTCTCCGTCGTAGTGCGCGAGATCACCTTCGAGATAAGGCTTGGCTCGTCTCATTCCCTTGCCTGGAACGAATACTTTTCCATCACCCCCTTGAGGGGGTAGGGGGAGAATCTTCTTCAGGGGTCTTCTTACGGGTTCTTCTTTGTGTGCCGTTTTCGGTACGGGTGCCTGTTCCGTATTCGGTACTGCCGTGTTCCCTTTTCGGTATTGGCTACTTTCTGTACTCGTACCGTTTTCGGTATTGGCTGTGGATTCTTCTTCGCATCTGACGATGGCGACTTCGATCACGCTTGTGCATCCCATCCGTTCTCCCGAACGGATGAAAATTCCGGTCTTCGGTCCCTCGGTCTGCCAATACTTGAGGGACTTGAAAATACTCTTCCGGTCGCATCCGATCTCGTTCGCCAACGTCTTCGCGGAGGCCGATGTTCGCCCGTGGCTGAGCAGGACGGCGAGCAAAGCCACGTTGATAGCGCCATGGCCTCCGCGACAGACTTGGTTGGGAAGCGCGGCGAAGGGATACGGCACTTTTCCCATATCAAGGGGTTCTAGCGAGCTCGCGTGCGTCCTCGTCTAGGATTGATAAGTCGCGTATCTCCTTCTCGCGCTGACGTGAAACCATGCGGACAACGTCTTCGAACGCCATGCGCGCCAAGTCGTTCTGCTCGCGCACGCGCATCCGCTCGACCACGTTCAAAACCCAGTCGAGTGAACGGATCTGTCCGACCTTTCGTTTTTGCATGAGACGGACGTTTTGCGTCTGCTCACCTCGGCCTACGCGGCGGAACGGTGCCGCGTAGCCGGTTGGTTTGACTTCCTGCATAACGTTCATGGCTAAAACGGGATGTCGTCCAAATTGACCTGGTCGGTCGCTTGGGACGTTTGGTCAGCCGGCTGATCGCGTTGCTCCCGCCGTTCCTCGGAAACAATGATTTGATAATCCGGTTGATTTTCCTTTTCCTTGCGGTCGTTCTTGAAAATTGCGATGCGTATTTCGCCGCGCATATCTTCAAGCACGCCGGAGAAGTATTTCTTCCCGTCCTTGGTTTCTTTGAGCCATAAGGCTCCGATTTTTCGTGACATAGGGTTGGTGGTTAGTCGTCCTTCGCCTTACGGAGTAAGGACGCGATCTCCTCGTAGACGCTCACGGCGAATAGCGATTTATGCGCCTGCTCTTCGGGATCGTAGACGCTCTTCAATCGATGGCCGCCCTGCATTCGAGCGCTCCACGTCTCGGCATCCTCTTTGAATTCCCAGACGCTTGCGTCAACGTCCTTGATAAGGCGCTCGTAGATTTCAATGCGGATTTTCTTGAGCGTTTCCATGGATGCCTTCATACGTCGTTCTCCTTTCCTTGGACGTACTCGGTTTTGAGTGCCGAGTAGTTCTTATGGATCTCGAGCACCGTTCTTCGATCCAAGCCCGAGAGACGGCTGACAGCTACGACATCGAACATGTTCGTGACGCCGGATCGGCGCACGCCCTCGTATGCCCAGAATTCTTCTTTGGTAATAGGCATATGGTTAGAACGATTCTTCGGCGAACGCTTCCGGACTTGTGTCCTCGAGTTCGACGATGAGTGAATCCTTGGCGTGCTCGATGGACTTCTTCCATTCGAGTACCGCGCGGATCGCGCTGAATGAAGCATCTTGGTTATCCTGATGCGCGAGATATGAACTCATTTCCTGCATGAGCGCGGCCTTGAACATCTCTCCGGCTTTTGCTGACTCAAGCGAGAGTTCGTGCGCCTTGGCCTGAAGCTGGTCAAATGTGTAGAAGTTTTCCATATCAGACTTTGGCTAATTCACGTTCGCGTTTCTTGAGTGCGAGGCACGCGAGGAAAGCTGAGGAATCCTTCATGAGTTCGTCCCCTGTGAGCGGATGCGGGTTACAGACGCCCGTCTCTTTGTCGAAGTGCAAGATCAGGGCTCCGTCGAGCGACTTGCCGTGTTCCTCTTCGAACGCGAGACAGTACGCCGCGACTTGGTAGCGCATCTCGGTATAGACGCCCTTCGACGTTTTGTAATCGATGAGCGTGCGCTGGCCATTCACATTCGCTACGGCGTCGACCAATCCGGCAAAACCATGGGTAGGCGAATAGACGAGCTTCTCGGCATGCAGGAATTGCACGTCGTTTGATACGAACCAATTCAGGAAGGCGTTGATTCCCGCGCGGACGCGTTCGTCCGCATCTTCTGGAATCTGAGGCACGTCCTGTTTGGCGATAACGGCCAAGGCGAAGGCTTCGGCATACGCGTGAACCATGCCGCCAATCGATGCCGCTTCGTCTTTTTTGATCTGATGCTGGCGAACAGCTTCTTCGATGATCGGAATGATCTCCTCCATGGAGAACGGTCCGGTGTTGGATTCAAGGAACGCGCGGATGTGTTTTTCAGCCAGGCCGACAGCCCAAGGGATTAGCACGCGCGACTTGTCGATGATTCCCGTGCAGGCGGTGACGGATGGCAGGTATTCCTTCGACCCCTCGATGCGATATCGATGCGAGTCGGGTAAGAATTCGAGCGATACATTACCGTCGTACAACTTTTCGATGATCTTTTCAGCCATATGATTAGACAGCTGCGGCGACTTTGGATCGCGCAGCTTCAAAGGCTGAATTAGGATCAACCGCTGGCTTAGCGCGTTGAGGCGGACGAGCTGCTTCGGCCGGAGCTTCGGCCTTCGGTTCCTCGACCGGCTTCTTGGACCATGCGTAATTGGCAGTGCCGTGAACGGCCTTGATGATCTTTGAGAAATCAGGCTCGATAATTTTTCCGAGTTGGCCCGTACGGTCCTTGGCCGTGAACTTGTCCGATGAAGGATCGACGAAAATAACGCGCTTAGATTCACCGTCGGCCGTTTGCACGACCGTCATGTAACCGACGATGTCGACCATGTTGACGATGTCCTTCGAAACCTTGGTCGTGATGAGCGGACGCAAAAGCACCCGATCTTGGTCGGGTTTGTCGTCCACGTGTGCGACCAAAAGAACGTGCATACCGGAATCGCGGAGCACCTTCACGTAATCGCGCATCGTCTTACGCAGCCATCCCCAACCCGCTTGGCTGGGAGAGCCGTCTTTCTGAATGAGCTTGGAGTCCCCGATGGCCACCATGTGGCGCATGAGCTTTTCCATGAGTTCCCCGATAGGGTCGATGACAGCCGTTTCGTACCCCTCTTTTTTGAGCGCTTCGGTGTACTCGCGCATGTCCGCCCACTTTTCAATATGAGCCACATCGAGCTTGATGCCGCGCAGACCGAAATACTTGGAACCGTTCTCGCAATCCGCCATGAGCGGCTTTGGGGCCGTTGCGGCGAACGTCGACTTCCCTACCCCGCCTTCCCCGTACACAAGCATGACGAGGGGCGGTTTAACCGACGGATCGCCGGTATTGATGATTTTGAGCATATAGATGTGTCCTCTAAGAATGAATTGAGTCCTCAACCGGATTGACCGCCGGCACGGCTCGACCTTGCGAGGAGGGAGCACATCTACATAAATCGGCCACAGGAAAACAAAAACTCCCTGGGGTTAGCCAGGGAGTTTTGCCCGATAAAATGGGGTTGAATGCGACTGTGGAGCTTAGGGTCTAACGCTTTGACCACTGCGGTGCTCTGCGTGCCGACTTGAGGCCCGGCTTCTTGCGTTCCTTTTGGCGCGGGTCGCGTTTCAGGTAACCGAGTTTCTTGAGGGTCTTGCGGAAAGTCGGGTTGAGCACGATCAGGGCGCGAGCTACGCCGTGGCGGACAGCTTCGGCCTGGCCGCGCATGCCGCCTCCGGTCACGCGGGCGCTGATGTCAACAGCCGTATCCTGGCCAACGGCCTTGAGCGGGCTGACAACCTGGCTGCGTAAATCGTAAGTAGTGAAATAATCGTCGAATTTCTTGTTGTTGACCGTAACCATGCCTTTGCCGTTCTTGATCAACCGAACGCGGGCAATCGAAGTCTTGCGGCGTCCGATGGCCGGGATAAAGGAACCGCCTTTGGCAGCCTTGGCCGCAACCATTTGCTCTGCATCCAAAGCCCCGGTCGGTGTCTGTTCCACTTCCGTAGTCTCAGGCTTGGCCTTTTCCTTCTTGGCAGCTTCGGGCTTTTTGGCCTTGGCTGCGGCAGCGGGCTTTTTGGCCGCCGGTTTCTTCTTTTCTTCTGGCATAGTATTCAATTACGAATTACGAATGACGAATTACGAATTTATGACCTGAATTTGGCATTCGTAATTTGGCATTTGGCATTATTTGATAAAAGTAAGGCGTTTCATGCGCACGGCCTGAAGTTTATTCTTGGGCAGCATATACACTACTGCATGACGGATGACTTCTTCGGGCTTTTCGGCGCGCAAAACCTTGACCGGCGTGGTCTTTAAGCCGCCCGGGCGGTTGGAAGTGCGGTAAAAAACCTTCTGTTCCCATTTCTTGCCGGTCAGGATGGCTTTGTCCGCATTCTTGATAACAACACGGTCGCCCATGTCGGTGTGCGGTTCGTACTGCGGACGATGCTTGCCCATGAGCGTCATGGCGACTTTTGTCGCCAAACGCCCGATCGGTTTGCCGGTCGCATCTATTTCTATGGTTTGCCGCTCTGTCTTGGGCAACCCTGCGCGTTTAATCCATGCCATATGTTTATACAAATTGAATCTGAGCGATCTCAGCGCCGTCGCCTTTGCGCGTTCCGAGCTTAATTATGCGTAAGTAACCGCCCTGACGAGTGGCGTAGCGCGGACCCATTTCTTCCAAAACCTTGTTGACCGCCGATTCGATGGTCAGGTACGCGGCCAGCTTGCGGCGCGAAGCCAATGATTTGACCTTGCCCGTGGTAATCAAACGCTCGACAATCGGTTTGATAGCCTTGGCCTTGGCCAGCGTGGTATTGGCATGCTCATACAGGATGAGCGAGGTCGCCAAATTCCGGAACAGCGCTTTGCGCGGCCCGTTTTTGCGGTCAAGTGTTTTACCGGTTCGATTGTGTCGCATAACTTTATGATCAATCAGTTCGTCACGTTTATCACGTGATAAACGTGAAACCTGACGAACGCGTTTTATGAGGCTTCGTAGCTGAGGTTTTTAAGCAGGTTCATGTGGTCGAGCAGGATATCCACGGCGCGGTTGGTGGCTTCCAGAGGATCAACGGTGCCATCGGTTTCGACGTTGAGCACCAACTTGTCGTAGTCCGTCTTTTCTCCCACGCGGGTTGCTTCAACCTGGTAGGAGACATTGAGCACAGGGCTGTACAAGGCATCGATGCCGATCACGCCCAGATCCAATTTTTCCTTTTGGCGTTCTTCGGTCGAGCGGTAGCCGCGTCCCGGAGAGATCGTGATTTCCATTTCCATGTTGGCCTGCTTGTCGGTCAAAGTGGCCAGGACCAGATCCTTGTTAATAATCTCCACGTCCGCATTCTTCTCGAAGTCTGCGGCCGTGACCGCGCGTTCGCCTTTGACGTTCAGTGACAGCTTAACCGGTTCTTCGGCATACAACTTCATGCGCAATGCTTTGAGGTTTAAGATGATTTCCAGCGCATCTTCCTTTACGTGCGGAATGGTGGAAAACTCGTGATCCGCCCCGCGGATCTTGACTGCCGTCACGGCCGCACCGGGCAGTGACGAAAGCAGGACGCGACGGATGGCATTGCCCAACGTCGTGCCATAACCGGGAGTGCAGGGCTCCACGGTCAAAACGCCCTCATTCGGGCGTTCGCCTGCTTTAAATTGTATTTTTGTTGGAAGGAGGAGTGACTCCATAGGAAAGAAGCGTTTTTAGCGCGAATAATATTCGATGATGAGCTTAGGCTCAAATGATTGCTTCAATTCCTCTCCGGCCGGCTGACTGGTGACCTTGACTGACAGATTGGACGGATCAGTGGACAACCACGACGGTGCTTGATGGCCCTTCAAATCTTCAGACATGGTGGTCCAGGGCGCGGCTTTGTGTTTGCGTTCCTGGACTGCGATAACCTGTCCTGATTTCACTTGGAATGACGGAACATTGACCTTGCGGCCGTTGATCGTAAAATGTGAATGCGTCACCAACTGGCGAGCGGCAGCGCGGCTCTTGGCCAAACCGGACCGGAAGATGACATTGTCAAAACGGGTTTCCAAAAGCTTGACCAACGTCACGCCGGAATCGCCCTTGGTTTTGACGGATTTCTTGTAGTAATTCGCAAATTGGGTTTCCGATAAACCGTACAAGCGCTTGGCCTTCTGCTTTTCGCGCAGCTGCTTGCCGTAGTCCGTAGGACGTCCGGGCCGGCCGGGTCCGTGCACGCCCGGAGCGTAAGCGCGGCGGGTAAGCGAGCACTTCGATGACAGACAACGAGCGCCTTTCAAGAAAAGCTTCTCCCCTTCCCGACGGCAAAGTTTGCAGGTGTATGTGGTGATGCGAGCCATAGTAGTTCGGGAGGTTGATTACATGCGGCGTGGCCGAGGTTTGCGACAGCCGTTATGCGGCATGGGCGTTATATCCTTGATCGTCATGACGTTGACGTTGTTGGTATTGAAAGCACGGACAGCTCCTTCGCGGCCCTGTCCCACGCCTTTGGCAAATATGCTCACGTCGCGCACGCCCATTTCCATGATCTTATCCAGGGCTTTGCGCACCACGACGGAAGCGGCATAAGGAGTTGCCTTTTTCGGACCCTTGAAACCGCAGTTGCCCGCCGAAGCCCAAGCCAAAGCGTTGCCGTTCAAATCCGTCAGCGTGACAATCGTATTGTTATACGTTGCCTGAACATACGCGTTAACATGCGGATGCTGTTTGATGGTTTTGGTCTTCTTATTGCGTGCACGGGGCGCAACCTTTTTCTTGCCGCCTTCTTCCGGCGTTGCAACTGCGGCTTGCACCTCGTTTTCCGCGACCTGGGTATCAGTGTTCGTCATACATCTGGAAGATTACGTCTTTTCAAGCTTGCGCTTACCCGAACCCATGGTGCGGCGCACATTGCCGCGGACTGTACGAGAATTAGTCTTGGTCCGTTGCCCGCGAGCCGGCAATCCTTTGACATGGCGTGATCCGCGGAAGCAGCCGATTTCCTTCAAGCGTTTGATGTTGGCCATCTTTTCGCGGCGCAGCTCGCCCTCCACGCGGTATTTCTTTTCCACTTCGTCGCGCAGTTTCTTTTCCTGATCTTCGGTCAAATCTTTGGCGCGTATATTTTCGTCGATGCCCACTGCCTTGCAGATCTTGTCCGCCGTGGTGTGGCCGATGCCTAAAATATACGTCAGTGCGATGACGATGCGCTTATTCGCTGGGAGGACGACGCCTGCAATACGAGCCATAGTAATCAATGCAAAATTCAAAATGTCGTTTAACGAGTATTTTGCACTTTGCATTTTGAATTATTCATAAGTTAGCCCTGACGCTGTTTGTGTTTGGGATTCTTTTTGCAGATCACGACAACGCGGCCCTTGCGGCGGACCACTTTGCAATCGCGGCAAATCGATTTGACGGAAGCTCGGACTTTCATGAGGTTTATTGGGGCTTTTCAGCCTGATACAAATACCTAGAAATCAATCAAGTGGGCTATAATCTAAAGGTTATTCGCCCCTTTGTCAAATCATATGGAGTAATTTCGACCTGAACCTCGTCTCCGGGGGTTAATCGAATACGGTGCATCCTCAATTTTCCTGATAAATGACACAAAATAGTATGCCCATTTTCCAATC
>Ga0315281_10002094_pt1 | contig 29632 bp, 61 predicted proteins | sample YL17G07_0_MG_FD_204540 | JGI IMG/M metagenome (GOLD analysis project Ga0315281, IMG submission 204540) | Sediment microbial communities from Yellowstone Lake, YNP, Wyoming, USA - YL17G07_0 | ecosystem: Environmental > Aquatic > Freshwater > Lake > Sediment | place: USA: Wyoming | collected...
TTGGGGGCGGTTTCGGCAGGGAGCACTCCCTAGGCGCCAGGTGGTCCTTGCCAGTGTCTGCGGTCACAACCCTCGTAGTATCGCCGTAGTACCACCAGTTCAGGAGTTTGCCGCAGATCCAGCAGCGCTTCACGGCATGTGGTTTCTCGTCTGGCATTGTCATGGCTCCAACAACTTCATGCTGGCGTCGGCCATGGCCTGCTCAGCCACCCTATCTTTGAGCACTTGGCCAAGCCATTGGCGCTTTTCGATGGGCAGCCCGATCCGCACGCCAGCGTGTTCCAGGAAAGCAGAGTTGCTTGGTCTGTCCTCCGCGATCAAACGGATGCCGCCATCCAATTCGACAATAGTGACCCTCTGGCCGGTGAGCGAAGAGTAACCATTTCCGTCGCATCGCTTGTGCCCAATGCGCGCGACAGGCAGCCAACGCGTCTGCTCCAGAAGCATGTCGACCGGCCTCAGTTCCTTGGGATTCTCCGACCGATCGCGGCGACCGCCGGCCACGACGACACCGGAGCCGAATCCAAGCAAGAGTGCCATGAAGGCGACAGCGAGCAGGACCATGATCATTCCCTCGTGTTGCGAAGCATCTCGACCTTCGCGCTTTCCCAGGACATCGCGCACCTGTGGCAACTTGGCACGAAGGTGCCATAGAACGCCCCATGGAACTGTTTGAAACGCTCCCTGAATCCGCCGTCCAGGTAGAGGTCGATCCGGTCGTAGGTCCACATTCCGAATGGGCACTTGGAGATCAGCCCCTCCTCGTCCACCAGGAACGTGTATTTCCTGTCCGGCTTGTGGCACCAGCAACTGAACATACCGTATGGCGAGTCCGACGCCTCGAACTGATGGCGTCCGACTGGTACGCTTCCGGTGTCGTCCTCCTTGGCCGCCCGGACATGTGGGATGCCAGCGTCCGCACAGGCCTCCTTGGCCGTCTCCACATGCTTGTTCGTGTGCCACTTGTCGAACGACAAAGCGACATGGACGTTGTCATGAGCGGCCAGGAAACCAATCACCCTCTTTCGCGTCGACGCCGATCCTACCCAGTCCCCGTTTGAGACCAGCCGCGCATGCCCCACGGGAGCAAACAGGGTGGCCAGGATCTCCTCCCAGTCGGGGTTACAGAAGAACTCCCCGCCCATCACGTTCAGGCGGTCGATCCCGTTCGACTTGACGAACTGCGCCACCTTGGCAGCCATCGCCGGGGTCATGTGCTCGGTCCGTTCCGGACCCGACTCGAAGCAGCAGTGGGCGCACTTCTGGGTACATTTCTGGGTGATCCTGATCGTGGGGCGCAAACGTCTCGGGCACACCTCGCGCTTGTCGCAGGTCTCACACTTACAGGTCCCAGGACCGCCTGCGGATAGACACTTACGTTCCAGGCAGATATCGCACGGGGAGAAACCGGGCATCATGTCTCCTTGTCTCTCCTGCGCTTTGCCCGCGCCTTGGCGGCCAGCAGGCTGATCGCCGCCAGGATGATTCCACCCGGCAGTAAAGCGATCATGAGCACCATGAGGATCTTGAGCATCATGCTCATCTCTCCCTGTAGCCGTCGAACCACTCACCGCAGCGCCTGGTCCGTGCTTTCCCAGTCGCTTTGGTACAGGTGCGCCACGAGGTCTCCGGATCGTGGCAATGCGCCTGCGCCTCCTCAAGCGTCACGCGCTTCCGGATCGTCCTGCGCCGCCCGTTGGCGAAGTATCTGACAATGTCGTACAGCACGGTCTCTCCTCCCAAGTGCTCGGTGTACATGACCGCCCCTAGATGCTCGGCGACTGCTCGGCGATCTGCGGGATCGCCCTTACCAGGCGGTGCGTTGGAAAAGCCCGGATGACGTCCATGACATGGTACGCCTTGTCGGCCCGCTTCTTGATCCCGAGATACCGCAGCACCGCTGCGGCGAGCGGCGTGGAGAAGAAGCCGCACCAGCCGTCGCGACTCTTGCCGACGAGCCGTAACACAAACCAGGCGAGATCTTCGCGCGCCCTAGGTTCCGACCAGAACCACTCGCCATCGGTGCGCAGCCAACGCGCCGCATTCGCTGGCGTCACCTGGCACTCCTCGCCGAACATGCTCCGGAAACGCTCCAGGCTGCCGTAGCACGCGCCGTGCTCGTCCAGCCACTTCGCTGTCAGTGTCTTCATGGTTCGCACCTCGGACAGTGTTTGTAGGACGGCCCCATGCCGGGATCCTTGAGTTTGCCGCCGCATTGGACACAGATTGTGGCCCACGGTCTGGTGTTTGCTCGCTTCAACAGATCGGACGTCATCTCGACGACCTCCGCCACCGACAGGACGAAGAACGGCTCCCGCTCGGACAGGGGACAACCTTCCTGGCAGCAATGCCGGCACTCGTCGTACCTGCCCGTCGGCTCCAGCCAGATGCCCTTCGGGAACTCAGCCAACTCCACCCAGAAATGTGCCTTGTCCGGGTTGGGGTGGTTCGCGACAACCCTGGTCACGGTGAGCACGTCGTTCCAGCCCCAGTATTGGGAAAGCAGATCCGTGGCGTCGGCTTGGGACTTGTGGGCTGGCATCAGAATCCCGATGCCCTTACATACACTGTACTGTTTGCGGAACATCGGATTGACCAGCACCCTGTCGCCGACCTGCGGGATCATTCCCCGACCTCGATCTCTGGGTACTGCTCCCTCATTTGAAGCACTTTCTCATAGCCGTGCTTGTTGACCAGATCCCACATGGTCATTTCCAGGACTTTGCCGTCATGTGTTACGGTCACGAAGGTGATGTGCGTACCACCTGCGTTGGTATGACGCACAAAACGCGGAAGCGTCTTCTCCATGGTGGTCTCCTATCGGTCGGCGATCCTCCGGATCTGGTCGGCCAGGTCGTCGCCGGTCTCGTTCACGATCACAGCCGTCCCCCGTTCCGGCCTCTGGAAAAACGGCTTGGTCACCAAGGCGTACGCCAGCCAATGTAGCCCGTGTTCGCGGCTTAACAGGCGCTTGGCGTGCGTGAGGATGGATGGGGGCCTCATCCACACGGGCACGACTTTGTTGCGCGCTGCGTCGTACAGGGGCCAATCGTGCTCGATGGCCTTCACGATTTCCCTGCGGTGCCTCCGCCGGTAGAGCGCCTGCGCCACCACGACATCTTTTTCCCAGAACGCCTGAGCCTGGATCGCCGGAACCAGGTGGTCGTGGGTATAGCAGTCGAGTTCGCCCAGCGACAGAATCTTGAACCGCTCGATCTTCACCATCATCCGGTCGGGGATCGCGTCGTCGCCGTCGAAGAACGGACAGCCCAACTGCCGCGCCATCCGCTCGCCGACATAGTTCTTCCCGACACCCATCTCACCGAACAGCAGATAGATCATCGGCTCACCCTACAGGCACTTGTGGGCGATCCATCCGACCACCAGCAGGATCACCAGTTTCAGGACGGCGTTGATCAGGGATTCGACCAACTCGTCGATCTCCTCCCCTTTCCTGCTTTTGTGGACGTGTGTTGAGGTCACCAGGCTGACGATGGCCCCGATCCCGATCGCCATCGCCAGGCCGATCGGCGGCAGGCCGAGCGGCACAAGGAACCAGCCCCACATGACGCTGAGCACCAGGCCGTCCAGCAGGGCCATGCCGACAACGACTCCGATCGCAAGCAGGACACCGATGATCGCTCCCATGTCATTTCTCCGTTTCCTGCCCGGCTTCCGCCAAGGCGGTCTTTTCCCAACTCCCCCTGAACGCCTGGTTCCAACGGTACTGCATCTCCTCCTCGTCGTGCTCCAGGATCCCAACCCCGGCCAACTCGCGGAGCATGCGGTACAGCGCGTTCCCCACCAGGTTGTTCGTCCAGAAGACGTGCTTCGCTTTGGTGCGGAACAGGTCCGGATCAGGCGGCATCAGTCCTAGGCAGGCGGCCAACTGGAACGCCGCCCAGTCCAGATCCGTCCACTCTGCCAGGCTCTCCTTGAGTTTCAGCAGATTATCCATCGTTTTCCTTTGCGCCCTTGGCCACCATGTCCGCAATCTTGAGGTCGAAGATCCTGCGTGCCCGCTCTTTCTTCTCCCCATCCACCACGCCGACAAGCCTTCCCCTGTAGATCAGGTCGGGACTCCACTCAACCTTTTCCCGCAGGGCGACAACGTCCCTGATCGCCATGTCGCCAAACTCCAACGTCACTACGGGTTTCAAGCCGAGGCAGGCATCGTTGATCACCTGGTTACTGTGTGGCTCCGCCCGCATTCCGGTGGCCTTCATCCCCTCGATCAGGTCCAGTATCCTGTCGATACCGTCCTTTGCCTCCTCCGCTTCCTGGGCTGCTTTGGCCTCCTGCGTTCCTTGGTCAGCCTTTGTCGTCAGGGCAAAGAACCCATCACGCACAGGCTTGCCATCCTGTGGGGAGGAGAGCGCGTATATCGTATCGGAGTTGTCCCCCGGCAAAAGAAGCCCCTCGTCCCGATCCGCCAGGATGTAGTTGGCCAGCCTGTGGTTCTCCTCCTCCAGGAAACGGATCTTCTCCTTAGCCGCAAAACTGGAGTCGGCCGCGTTACAGGCGACCACGACCATAATGAACAGTGCGAAAACCAAGGCAATGGTCATGCTACCTCCAGGTCGCCGTGGCGCTCCCGCCCCTCAGCAGGGCGATGTCATGGTCCACCATGCGGTGGACAAGTTCCTGGAACTTCACCTGCGGTTCCCAGCCGAGGATCTGCCGCGCCTTGGCGCAGTCGCCCTGTAGGGCGTCGACCTCGGCGGGGCGACGGAGCGCGGGGTCGATCACAACGTGCTCACGCCAGTCGCCGATCCCGGCGCGCGCGAAGGCCGCCTCGACGAACTCCTGGACGGTGTGCATCTCGTTGGTTCCAAAGAGGAAATCGTCCGGCTCGTCGCGCTGGAGCATCATCCAGAAGCCTTGGACGTAGTCGGGCGCGTAGCCCCAGTCACGCTTGGCCGCCAAGTTGCCGATGTGGATCCTGTGGCCAGGGTCGAACAGGCAGCGGGCCGCGCCCATTGAGATCTTGCGGGTGACGAACAGCGGGCCGCGCCGCTCACTCTCGTGGTTGTGGGTGATGCCGGCGGCGCACCACATGCCGTAGGCTTCGCGGTAGAGGCGAACCATCCAGTGCGCGGCCATCTTGGCAATGGCATACGGACTACGGGGGCGCATCCTCGTCTCCTCGCACTGTGGAGGAGGGGAGTCGCCCCATAACTCGCTGGTGCTTGCCTGGAAGATCCGGGACTTGAGCCCGAGCAGCCGCACGGACTCCAGGACATTGATGACGCCAATGGCGTCGATGGTGAAGGTGGCGATCGGCTGGCTGAACGAGGTGTGGACGTGGCTCATGGCGGCGAGGTTGTAGATCTCGTCCGGTCTGGACGCCTGGATGATCGACATGACGGAGGCGAAGTCCGTCACATCGCCCTCCAGGATCTCCACCCGCTCCTCCAAGTGCGCGGCGTTCCCTAGGCTCCGGGTCGCGTTTCTGCGGATCATGCCCACGACCCTGTAACCCTTCTCCAGGAGCAGGTCGGCGAGATGCGACCCATCCATCCCCGCAAGGCCTGTGATCAGCGCGGTTTTCATGTCTCTCCTCATGGCACCCCATGGGTGCCCGTCACAGGATTCCCCCTAACTTTCGACCACGTAGTCCGCCTTCACCACGACGGACTCCTCTCCCTTTTTGAACTCGACGCTGCCGTCCATGACATCCGTGCTGTCCCACGGGGCGAACGACATGCGTGGACCGTCATCCCTGACCTTGAGGATCCCCTTCGCCCGCCAGAAGGGAATGTGCTGCTTTGAGTGCGCCAGCGGCACCGTGCGGTAGTAGACGCGCGTGGACACCAACTCCTTGGGCGTGCCGGGCACCGGCGGCGCGAAGCTGATGTCGATCTTCCCGTGGTTCCACGACGGGGCCGCACCCGACGCCTTGAGCCGCCTGCGCGCCACGGCGCACGACATGTACCGCGACATCGCCTCCAGGTGCGCCGCAGTACCGGCCTCCGGATACAGTTTGGCATACCTTCCCAAAAGGAAATCCCGCTGCTCTCTCGTGATCGGCACCCCCATGAGCGGGGCGATGGCCCACCCGGCGGTCGTGGACTCATTGCCGTCGGTGCCGGCCAAGTAGGGGAGCATCAGTTCGTGGATCTCCGCGACAGTGCCTACGAACTCGTCCAAGCCCACTAGCGCGCGCTCTCGGACGGGGGTGAGGAAGCCCGCATAGCCGAGGATCGAGACCATCGCCTCCAGGTCGGCGATGTACCGCTCCGCCGTGGCGGCGATTCCCACGCCCTCCAAAGCGAAGCCCGTCAGGTCCTCGATCCTCATCCTGATCTCCAGGCCGGGCGCGTAGTGCGCGACCACGGCATCTTGGAGTTGGGCAAGGATGCGGAGCGCCGACAACTCGGCCACGTCCACGCTGCTGGTCGACAGCGGCTTTTTCGGCCCGGCTGCGATCAGGATCGGAACCGGCCGGTTCTCCCTGATGTAGTTCCTGGCCACCTCGCGGATCGCCACGAGGCTTTCCGGATTGGGTGCCGCGCCTAGGCGCACCTGTCTGCTGCCGATGATCGTCTCGACCACCGCCTCCATCACCGATTCCGCCTTGGCGGCGGTTTGCGGGAACTCCCGGCGGAGGAACTCCTCGATCTCCGGACCATGGGGATCCCCGGACGACATGAAGCGCACGCCGATTCCGGTTCGCATCCTCTTCTCCTTATATTGCTTCAGGTTTGCGTCAGCCGCCCTTCTCCCGCTTTCGCCGCTTCTCCGGCTTCGCCATGAGGACGGCCCTGTTGCGCTTGATGTGCGCCTTGACCGTGCCAGGGGTAATCTCCACGAATAGTTTGTAGGTGCCTCCACGACCATCCCTCACCGTTTCCCATCGGTCCCAGATGATCGTCGTGACGACCTTGGACGGGGCGCGAATCACAACCTGCGGGGTGCCATCATCGTCGGCGGACGATTTGCTGATCTGCCACTCCCAGACCTCTTCCCCGAAGTGGACCTTTCGCCATGCCATGGATCACTCCTTCCCCATCATGACCGCCTCGACCGCCTCCCGCAACTCCTCCGGCATCTTCCAGCCGATGGACTTGAGCGCGTAGGGGTAGTCGAACGCGAACGGGCAGAGCACACCCTCGCCCTCCTTCTCCGTCCACGGGTGCGACGCCTTGCACCGCTGCCCGTGGCCGCCCGTGTTGTGCGGGCATCCGCTGACATCGCAGCAGCACATGTTGGAGTCAGGGCTGCGGAACAGCCTCACCTCGACCTCGACCGGCTCGGCCAGGACCGGCTCTCCGATCAACGTGCGGCCGGGGCACTTCACTTTGACGATCCTCTCGATGTACGGGTTGCCCATGTCACATCCCCTTGATCGCCTTGGCGATCAGCAGCACGATCGAGACGACCATCAGCAGGCCACCGGCCATCCCCGGCAGCCAGACCAGGAAGATCATCCTCCCGAAACTGAACTCGCCCCTGTCCATCTGTAGCCACAGCGAGCAGGCTGACGCCACTGCCAGCAGCACTCCGAGCACGAGCATCGCGATCATCGTCTCCTCCTAGAAGCCCCAGCGGCTCCGCAGTTCCGCCTGGGCGTCGTTACGGTCGATCATGCCGGCGTCTGCGGCGTCCGACACCTCACAGGTGAACGACCGGCAGTACGGGGGCCGCTTGTCCCTCGGCAGGGAACAGCCGTCCGGTCCGAGGTCCTTACAGTCCCCGCAGCAGCGGCCGCAGGAGATCCGGCAGGTCTTGTCCCTCACGGCTTGGCCTCCTCGGGCAACTTGTTGCCCTTCTCGGTGTTACATTTCGCGCACATCGCCTGCCGGTTCTCCAGGATGTCCTTGCCTCTCCTGGATTTGGGCACGATGTGGTCGCTCGTCATGAGCACCTCGTGCCCATGTTCGTTGATCGCGTACAGGTTGAGATGGGGGCGGGGTTGATCGCTCTGCCTTGTTTTCCTGAAATACCGTCCCCTTATGCCGCAGGTGGCACAGACGACGCCCTTCAGGTAGGTCCTGAGCCTGTCGGTGACCTTGATCTCCTCGCCATCCAGCACCATCAGGGCCTTGTCGCACCACGACCAGCGCCCAGGAACAACGGCTGCGGCAACCAGTACAAGTACCTCCTCGACACCGTATTGCTTCGGATCGTCCGTCCTGATGACGCGGCTCACGGCTCGCACACCGGGCAATGCCTGAAGATCGGGACGCCGGGCACCGGATCCTTCAGCGCGCCGCCGCACTTGGCGCAGGTCTGGGCCTCCGGGTCGGTGTTCCGGATCTTCAGGTCGGACACGGCCATGGCGGTCTTGGCTAGGGACTCCACCGCCGGCATGAACAGCGGCGGTGCCTCCAGGCGATCCGACGTCGCGTGCCAGCGCCCGTTCGCCTTGGCGATATGAAACGTGCGGATGCGCGGCTCCGAGACCGTGACCACCAGCCACGGGCCGTCCACAACCGTATGGATGACCTTGAGCGGCACGCCGAAAATCCCGTCGGTGAAGATGTCATCCGTCTCCGCCATCGCGTTCCGCATCTGGTCCTCGTACCACGGATCCAGCGTGACCTGATCTCCGGGTTTCGGTATCATCCTTGCCTCCTCATGGCCGCGCTTCCTCCTCGGCCTGCGTCAGGTGGGTGTGCCGAACCGTTTCCCAGGACACCATCGTGTGATCCTTGTCCAGGAAATATCGCACTTCCCAGCCCGCGTCTTCCAGTCCTTCGATGGAGTCGGCCAATTTGTAGCCTTCCCAATGATCGTGGCTCACGGCACCCTTGACCCTGACCAGCCAAGCCGTGCGCTCCAGTTTTTCCAGCGGGAGAACCGCCACCGCATCCGCGACACCGAACTGGGTGGCTGTCACATCCACGATCGTGTCCCCGAGCACTACGAACACATGCCCCCAGGTCACCGCCAGCCTCGCGTCCACGATCCCACGCTCCCTCGCGAGCAAGAACAACTGGACGCTGGCCCGGCAACAGTACCCGCACAAGTCCCCGCTGTACGCCCTGCTGAAAGCGGCGCGCACTACCCGCGCCAAGGCAATCAGTTCCTCCATGGCGTCTCCTACAGATAGAGCATCAAGCAGAAGTCCTTGTCATCCATGATGTCGGCGAACTTGAACACCTGCTCGTCGCCGCGCCTGCGACGCCTAATGTACAGGGGATCCGCCAGGATCACCCCACCATTGGCGTCGAGTAGGACATGTAGGTCTGTCACCCATATCCTGCGCCTCCGCAGGATGGCGGCGATTTCCCTACACCTTTCATGGATTCTGTTAGTGAGCCTGCGCGGCTTGTGGTAGAGCCGCATGACCATCGCCCCGCCATTCCCGTCCCTGCTGGCTGGCACCCACTCCAGGACTTCGACTGCTGGCAAACCCATCGCCCGCAGGCGCGAGAGGTACTGGATCTCCTCCTCGGCTTGTCCGTCGTATGCCGTGATGCCTACGGCGACAGTGCCGCTAGCGTACACCCACTTGTACGCGCCTTTCCCAAGCCCGCGCTCAGGCGGATGCCTGGCCAGCACGTCAGCGATCGCAGGGAACCTCCTCGCCATCGCGGCCACCCACGCCGGGACGCGCACGGATCACCTCGCGGTTGGTTTGCGGATGCCGAGGATCACCACCTCCATGAAGTGGCGCGGCACTTCGTTGGCCTCGATCGGAACCATGCCGCGCCCGGTCGGGCGCACCAAATCGATCACGCCGCCGTCGTCGATTGCGGCGCAGATCTCACCCTCGACCCTGTGTAGGACGGCTCCCACCCCTCCTTCGATCAGGGGAAACCCGTCAGCCGCCAGCAGGTCGCTGATCTTCTTCTGCTCGCTTGTCATGGCGTCTTCTCCGCTTGTCGAGACGGAAGCGTTGCGGCCCAAGGTGGACCGTCACCCAGGTCTCGCGCAGGTACTTGCGGTTCGTGTCGGTATACTCCTCTTTCTTCTGGAACACCCAGCCGATCGGAACGGCCTCTTCGGTGCGCGTGGTCATATAGACCTTGCTCACACACCTGCCGTACTCCCTGCGCATGGCGCGGTACAGTTGTCCAGCCTCATCCTCTTCGAAATCCGTCGGCTCCAGCCCTACGCTGTCGTACCGCATGTCGCGAGTGACATCTACGAAGTCCACCGTGACCCAGAGCTTCGCCATCACAGCACGATCGTGAAGACGGGGACGGGGGTGTTCTTGCCGATCTGCGGCGGAACGGTGCGCGTCACCTGGGCCTTGAGTTTCTTGGCCAGGCGGACCGCCGCCTTCGCGTTCTGGCTGATCTTGACGGTATCCTCCGTCACCTTCCCGTCCTCGCCCTTGACCTTCTTGGTCTTGCGCTTGATCCAGCCGAGTGCCTTGGCGAGCCCGGTCGCCGTGAACTTCTCGCCCTTGTGGGCGGCGGCGAACGCCTTGATCTGCTTGGTCTTGCTCTCCACCGCTGCGGCTGCCTGAACGGTCTTGACCATCGTCGTCTCCTGTGGTTGTGCTACGATTGGTCCTTCGGAAGCGGATCGGCCAGCCGATCCCCCACCATCGTCTCTTCGTCGTACTTGAACGGCCACGGCAGCGTCTCGTCCCCTATCCGGAGACAGGAGTCGTCTTCCTCGTGGATGTCCATCTGGGCACCGTACCCAGCCAGGAACTTGTCCCACTCCCTGCCGAGTGCTCCTACTGCTTCCTCAAACTTCTCTTCATCCAGATCCCACTCCTCGTTGCCCTCAGCCTCCAAGCGATCCCAATAGGACTTCAGCGGCTCGATCTCGGTGATCGTGCCACGGAAGCCGGGAGTAATAGCGACATATCCGAGATGCTGCGGGATACGCCCGGCCTGCCAGTCCGCGCGGAGTTCGTCCGCCGTGCCAGGGTAATCCCAGCACCAGTACCGCCAGCCGTACTCCTCGTCGATGAAAACCAGCATGGATCACTCCTCCGGGATCTCGACTTTGCCCAGATCGTCCTTGGCGCAGGCGACGGCGTCCGCCACTTCGCCCTCGATGATGTTCAGGTTGTGCTCAAATCTGGGATCCGGCCGGTCCATCTCCAGATCGCGCACCGTGTCCACCAGGCTCTTGAGGAGTTTCAGCGTTTTGCCCAACCCCTCCTTGACATCCTCCAGCATGTGGTGCGCAGCCAGCAGCATCTGATCCCGCGTCGGCTTCTCCGGCGGTTTGAACGGCCAGCACTCGCCGTCCTCGGGATAGAGTTGCTCGTTGAGCCGGGCGCACGGGGCACACGGGAACTCCCAGAACCCGTTGGGATCGAGATCGCCGGAGCCGAAAGTCAGGCCATCGTGGATCCCGGTCGAGACGCTACACTTCGGGTTGCCGCAGGCTTTGCCCATGATCGCCTCCTTCAGATCTTGTAGACCGCGCTGTACCAGGAGGTACATTGCTCGACGAAGCAGCCGACCGCCTCCAGTGCCTTCCGCATGTCCTCCACGGCTTTGTCGAACCCGTAGTCCCAGTTGAAAGCCGGCGCATGGGCACCGCCGTCATGGACCACGACGAGCACGGACTTGAGGCCGTAGTCCTCGCCGCGCGCTTTCCACTCGGCGGGCGAGTAGAACGCCTTACACCCGCCGGTGTAGGTCATCCTATGCCGCACGAGTTCCGCGACGATCGCGGCGTGCGCCTTCTGGCCGAGTTCGTCCAGTCCCTCGGGGCATGCCAGATCGTTCCTGCTCATGATTGACTCCTTGTTGGTGGAGTAGGTGGGAGTCGAACCCACCCCCGATCGCCGACCTCGACAAAGGCCGGCAATTGGGCGATGCCAAGGTAGTTGTCGCTACCCATTATCGTACCCCGTATGATCCCAACGGGACTTGAACCCGTGTCGCCGGCGTGAAAGGCCGGTGTCCTAGGCCACTAGACGATGGGACCGGTTGCCTAGATCAGGGATTCCCAAGGACGGCTCCCTTCTCCAGGACTTTTGATCAAATTAGCCCGCCGCCACTCGGGCAAGGCACGGCAGTTAAAATGGAGACGCCGGTGTCCAGACCGTGCTCCGAACAAGGGCCACCCGTCGCTGTGGAAGGATCTCACCCCATCATGGCGATCCGCTGTGCCCAGAGGGTCTTGGCCGAACGCCGGGCATGGCTCCCCTTCACTAGCCGATCTTGGGAATCAGCCACAGCCAAGCCAACACATCCCTGTTGGCTGGGAGCGGGGCTCTCCGGGGTTCGAACCGGAGATGCCGGCCTTGCCGTGCGCGCTGGGGATCACCAATGGTTGTGCCGCCCCATCACCGCAGCACCTTCGCGCGCCAAGCATCCTGGCCCCATGTTTATTGTCGGTTCCGTCAGCGAGAAGCCAACCTCTTCAAGGCGGTCTGATAGAGTTGGAACAGGCACAGCGCGTTGTAGTTCTGCGGTGTCTGGTTGTTGCGGCGCCAGGCATTGAAACTCATGCGGAGATCGCTCAGCCGCGAGTCGTAGCGGTGTCCCGACCGGTTGCGGAACGCAGCAAACAGCCGGTTCCTTTCATCGGCAGAGAATGCGCGGTCGATCACATCCAGGACCGCCGCCCTGGTCGCCTGCCCGCGCAGGTCATCCGGACTGTTCACCACGGGAGGAGGCGACGGCCGCTCCTGCTCCACCGTGTTCGCGGCGGCCATGGCAGTTCTGGCGTGTGACACGGTGACGATGGCGTCATCCTCCACCTCCAGAATGATGGTGCGCATCTCGTCTCTCTTTCTGGCCCATGGGCCTAGGCAGCACAGGTCTCCGACTTCATCCTATACCACCGACCGCAACATCCCGTGGATCTCTCGTCCCAGCCTGCCCCCCAAGCACGGCACCGTGCCCCTGTCCGCCCCGTCGCCCTCCGTCGCGTCGATCACATTCCAGGCGACGTGCTCCGGCACCTCGACCTCGCAGGGGAACTCGTCGTCCGGGTTGTCCACGCAGTCCAGGAGCAACTGCGCCGAGTCGTACCGCCCGGCGATCCAGCGGAGTGAGTCCAACTCCTCCTGGCTCATGATGGTGAAACGGTAGGCGGACAGGCGCTCCACGTAGCCGTCCAACTCCTCCCGGATCTCCGCGCCATCCTCGCCCGACACCATCAGGCTAACCACGGTCTCGGACTTCACGACCCCACCTCCATCAGGGTTGGAACCCCAGTAGCGACGCTCGTCCGGGCGTTCTCCATCCCGGAGGCCGCCTCCAGGAGGGCTTCCTCCATCTTCCCCACCTCCTCCGCCACCTCGACGTACGTCCGGGCATCGACATCCTTCTCCTCGATCACCCGGCCGTAGCCGTCCAGCACCTGCACGGTCTCGCCGTCGCAGACGATCTCGACCCTCAACTCGGGCATCGGACGCCGGATTACCATCGTATTCCTCCTAGGCCGCGAAGGCCCCGTTGTCGGGCGAAAAAACCTGCGCGAAAATCGTTCGCTGCAAAGCGATCTTTTTTCGCCATGCTGCGGGCAAAAAAGGGCGCGGAGCAGAGCCCCGCGCCCAAGTCCCCGATCCTACACCTCCGCCCGCGTTTCCGCCTCCCGCCCGCGCTCCAGTTGCGTCCACGCGCGCACCAGCGCCATGCGCCTGTGCCCGATGAACTCCGGGTCACTCCCCGTGATCTCGGAGAGGTGGTGGACCAGATCCCAGAAGAACTTGTCCATCGACGCCGGCGTCCACGGGGACGACTGGCAGATGAACACGTCGTGGAAATGCTCCTTGGTCAACTGCTCCATGCCGATCGACTCCGTCGTAGTTCCGCGCGGCAGGAATGTCCTCCACGATCCGCACGACAGCCCGAACCAGTCGGCATCATCCATGTGGGAGTCCAGGTGGAGGATGTGCGCCTCCTCGTCCGGCCTCACGATGCGGAGGATGTCGGCATGGCACTCGGCCACCCAGAACCCGCCGCCAAGATCCACCGGCCTGGCTTTGCGGAGTTGCTCCAGCCTGGTGAGCCACCCCTCCTTGACCTTCTTTACGACGCCCCTCGACAACTTGCGCGGCGGGGGCGCGCACCAGCCGCAGCATCCGTGGCCCGGATCATCGGCACAGTCACCCGTCACCCAGTCCCAGTCGATCGAGAGGATCATGCGTCACCTCTTGGGAAACGGAATCACCTTGGCGTCCCGATACGGGCTACACGAGCACTCGCCGCCGTCGCGCGTCTCGCATCCTGGTTCGTGGCTTTCGGGAGGAAGCGGATCGTCGGAAGCGGGCAGCAAGCCGCCTCCGAGGGGCGCTCCGAGCATGCTGGCGACTAGGAGTCTCCACGGGCAGATGTCCAGCCTCTCCGCCTCGTCGGCGTGCCCCTCGGCGATTGCCACCGCGTCCTCGTCGGAGATTCCCGGATGCCAAGCCTGGATCGCGGCCAGGAACTCCTCGTTCTCGTCGTCGCTCGCAGCCGCATTGACGTAGTGGGTCGCGTCGGCGGGGCGCCGATCCTCCACCTCCCATCCGTGGAGTTGGGCGAGGTGGAGCATGATCCCTAGGAACTCGTCGACCCGCTCCTGGCTCCAGTATTTGTGCCGGATGCGGACCGCCTTAGCGGCCGGCTCCCCCGCGATCCAACTCTCGAACTGCTCGGTGAACTCGGTCGGCCCCTTGTCGCGGTTGTCGCTCCAGAAGTAACCCTCGTCCAACAAGGAGCACACGCGCTGGAGAACGCGGACCGCCACATTGACGGCGTGTTCGGTGTTCGGGATGTCGGCGAGCACCAACTCGCAGATCGTGCCGCGACGATCGGAGTTCTGCCCTGGTCCCAGCGGCCGGAGTTCGTGGATCACCAGCCTGCGGATCTCGTCGAGCCTCATTTCCCGTCCCTTTCCATGTCGCGGAGCCTGCGGAGTTGCTCGTCGTTCAGGAGCCACATGAGCAACTCCGTGGACAACTTCTCGATTTCCTTGCTGATCTCCTTGTACTTCGCTTTGTCTCCCCCAGACCGGTGCCTCGCCAGCATGTCGATGATGGCTGCGCGCCTGTTCAATGTGGCTCCTTTGGGTGGTGTAGGTTACAGGAGTTTCTCCAACTCCTTGGCGACATCGGTGTCGAACCGCCACATCTTGATCTCCGTCCCCTCCGGCGCCGCCGCCATGAGATCCGACACCATGCGTTTTGCCCTATCCGGGTTGAAACTGTGGACGTTGATCACCTTTGGAAACACCTTGTTCGCCACCATCCAGTTCACCACGTCCATCCCCGTGACCTCTCGCGGGTACGGATCCTGCCTGAGGTCGTTAAGGTCGTGATCCAGCGAGATCACATCCACGCCTCCGGCCACCAGCAGCGCGATCGCTTCGTCGGCTGTGCGAACCACCGTCCACCCGGACGCCGGATCGCGCACCTCCTGGTCGTCAAGCCATACGCGCATACCATCCTCCTACTTGAACAGGTAGCCCTTCAACTCCTCGTCCGTGAACCCCAGCGCCTTGTAAGCGTTCCAGATGCTCCTGCGGAGAAGCATCAACTGGGCCGCGAGGAACAGTCCGTCCGGGTTGTCCGGCCGGGTTGCCCAACCCAGATTGGCCAGCAGGTTCTCCAAGGCTTCGCGGATCGCCAAGGTCTGCTTGTCTTCCACAAGATCCTTCCCGCAAACATGCTCCTCGTTGTTGAGGAGCAGTTCGCCGCACTCGTCGCAGTCGCAACTGCCCACCGCCGTGAACCTGGCCATGGCTACCTCCGCACGGGCAGCGTGTAGATCATGAAGGTGCTGTGATGGTAGATCCCATATCCATCCTTGTATGGACCGGGACCGTCGAACTTCACGCACCAATACTCGCCTGGACGTTTCCGCAGGATCTCGCGGCTAGCCAGCAACGCCTCGTCCGGTTCGATGAGCGTTCCGACATGCCCGGCCACGCTCACGCGGTCTCCGATCTTCCTCATCTCGGCCTCCTTGGCTGCGGCCTAACCGCCAGCCTGAACCGCCGCCCTAGGAACATCGGCCACAGGATCCCGCGCTCCCTCGGCACCAGCAGCATCCCGCCGTTGATCCCTTCGATCTCGTGGTGCGCCAGGTCCCATCCGGGCGGAACGAAACTTCCGCGCTTGATCGCCCGGAACTCCCACGCCCCAAAGAATATCGCCCGGTTCAGGAGCACGAACAACTTGGCGATCAACTCCATGGCTCACTCCCTCTCGTGGACGGGCAACTTGGCCTCGTACTCCTCGACCATCGGCTTTAGCCGCCGGTACTCCTCCGACCCAAGGATCGCCCCCTGCGGTATGGAGATCTGCGGCGGGGGCGCCGGCTTCAACTCCGTCTGACCAGGATGCTTTCCTGGTCGCCGAGGAGGAAGCCACTTCGGCCGCTCCATTGTTAGGAGCCGATCCACCAGGCCATCCGTCTTTCCGAACAGCCTGCCGATCCCCTCATTGGCCAGCCAGCCGGCCCCGTAGACCGCGCCGAGCGGAAGCAAGAGGGCCGCGAGAAACGCCAGCAGCCCCAGTCTGATGGGCCACCCGATAGCAAACAAGGCTGGTGCGTCGGAGTCCACCAACCTTTTCTCGATGTGGTACGCCACCAGCGCCAGCAGCAGGTACGCCGGAATTCCAGCGATCAGAAGTGTCAGCATCATGGTCTCCTACCAGTGTCCGATGTACAGGGGGAGTTCGCCCGGCTTGAGGACGTTGACCCTGGTCTCAACGGTCGGATCGCCGTTTTTGTCCCACTCGCCCTCCCCGACCGACTGCGTCACGATCCGCCCATCCTCCAGGATGCCGATCGAGAACTCGTGGCTGGCGTTGTGGCCAACCTTGTGGAACTCGATTTTCACCTTCGCGCCGTCCACCTCGATCTTCGTGGTGCGTCGGTAGTGCTCGGGGTACTCGGACAGAGTCTCGGAGACGATCCGCTCGAACCACTCGCGCGCATGGCGCACATCGGCCTCCCCTATCTCCGCCACCATCTCGTCGGTCACGGGATCGCAGATGTACAGGTTCCACCGCCCCTCGATCTCGTCCTCGTGCGCCAAGGTGTCCAGCGCACACTCGCCGGTGATCTCGCACGGGGCGTAGCCGTTGTGGTTGTGCCACTCGAAGTTGGCGCGGGTCCCGATGTAGACTGACCCCGGCGAGTTCGAGTCTATCCATGCCACCATGCCATCGGGCAGATGGAGCGTCGGCTTCCTCATGGAGATCCCCTCCTCCGGCTCGTAGTCGTCGTAGTCATGGTCGTCGCCGTAGTCGTCGTCGTCCAGATCCGCGAGGCGGTTGTCGAGGTCGAGATCGTCGTCGTCGTCAAGATCAGGATAGTCGTAGAGATATTCGATGTCGTCATACTCGTCGTCGTACATGGGATCTTCGTCCCACTCGCTCATGTGACCGTGCTCGCGTTCGGCGGCATCCAGGATCTTGTCGGTGGTCATGGTCACTCCTTCGGCTTGATGAACCCGGCCACGCCCCACTTGGCCAGCGCATGGGCGTTCGCTAGATCGGAGATGATCGAGTGGGCGGACACGCCAGAGACGAGGTCTCCGATCCTGCCCGCGCCCTTCATGGGGTTGATCAAATCGGGAGGATTGATCCGAAGCCCCATGTCGCGCACGGCGTCCACGATCCCCTCGGACGCGGCGCGAATCACCTTCAGAGGTATTCGCTCGCCACTCATCGCCAGAGCTGCCATGACTGCGGCAACATCCCGCTCGAACAGACAGATTGCGTCCAGTTCTTCCCGGCTGATCGGGCTGTTGTCCTCCCAGATCAACTGGTCCGGACGCAGCCATACGGTGCGACCATCCCAGTATGGCGCCTGTGGAAATACCTCCACGGTCATGATTGGTCCCTTGGGCTTTTGCCAGTCGATCCGTCCCGTCGGTTTGACTGGGATCGGTATCTCCTGGCGGACCAGCATCGTCGATCCGCGCTTCCTCTCGAAACTGTCGCACGCCTGGTCGGTGGGATCATGCTCAATCCCTTCCCTCATGTCCTTGGCGCATTTCCATCCGGGGCGCGAACCTAGGATGATGGACGAGAAGAACCGGCACTCCGCGCACATGGCGTCGATCATTGGTTGCCCTCCGGCAGGATGATGATTGTACCGTTGATCTTCTCGGCGTCGTTCATAGCCTCCACGATCACGGACTCCAATAGGCCGTCGTGGTAGATCACGATCTTCTCGCTCTGCGTGCCGTCTTGGAGCATCATCGCCAAGTCGATCCTGTTGAACACGGGCTGAGCCACTGATTCTCCTACAAGGGACCGCGCCTGGAGAACAGGTCGATCCCGCGCTCCAAGAAGAACGGCTCCCATCGGTAGATGTGGATCACGTCGTCGCTCTCGTCCCCCGCATCCCTCCACATGTGCTGGATGCGGAGGCTGCGGAGCATCGCGCCTAGGATCTCCAGCATGTTGGGTTCCCCTAGTAGGTCGAGATGTTGTCGCGCTCGAACCTGTCGAAACTCACATCCTCCGGGTAGGTCGGCTGTGGCGAGGTGTGGGTGTTCACCGTGGCGCGCAGGAGGGTGTCAATCGCCGTCCCGAACTCGCGCGGACCGATCCCCTCACCCAAGGTGACCCAGTCCCTCTCCGCCTGGTTGTTGGCCACGATCGCCTTGTCCTCCACCCACTCCTTCGCCTCCTTCAGCCCGAGCCCGGTGAGCTCGCGCAGAGCCCTGATACAGTGGAACTTGTGGCTCGCCAGGACGCGCCGCCTCACCATGATCCGCCAAGTGTATATCGACGGCAGCGATCCTAGGCGCACGACCTCCGCCTCCAGTTGGCCGATCCGCCGCTGGGCCTCCCCGGCCCGCCGGATCGCGTCGTCCCGCATCTCGTGGGCGCGCCTGTTGGCCATCTCCTCCGTGTAGTCGAGGATGCCCTTCAGATTCTCGTACTCGCTCCGGAGCATCTCCAACACCATGTCTAGCGCCTCGCGCCTCACACCCGGCAGTCCGACAATCAGCCCCGCGAGAATCTTGATCAGCCTGTCCATGCGGATCTCCTCTTCGATTCGTTGGTCGGGATGACTGGATTCGAACCAGCGGCCCCTTGCGCCCAAGGCAAGTGCGCTACCAGGCTGCGCCACATCCCGATAGCCGGTTTCACCAAGTCTTTTCAGTCGGATCCGGGCGGAGACCTCCGGCAAACTCGCCAACATCGGAACCGACCGGAAAGCGGGATTGATCGCCCGCCTTCCCCATCTGGGCGCCTCCACCAGTCCGTTTTTCGAGGAACGGACAAACCAATGGACCCGCCGGGGATCGAACCCGGGTCCGCAATGCCTGGACCGCAAAGTCATTCACACGCTTGGCTTCCTTTTACTGTGCCAGCCAGGTGGAAGCATACCCATGCTGGACAGATCCATTGAGGCAATTTCCGGTGGAGGTCTCAGGATTTGAGTAGCCTCCGTAGTAGCCCCTTCCTACGATCCCCGTTCGATGACGCCACTCCCCCAGAGTCACAGGGCGGGAGTCCAAGGGTGACGGATGCTAGGCCGAAGCCTGCATCTGGTTTGCGTTGTAGTTCGCAGTTGTTGTTTGTACCAGTCTATCAAGGGGGTCCGGTACCTCTCCCTGCGTGCGCTTCACTCTCCTAGCACCACGTCGAAACCAATCGGGCCCGTATTTGGTGCCGTCCGCGATGGGGGACAGGCGGCACCACTACAAACCTATTGGTCCCCATCTCCAGGCGTCCCCAGTAGTCTGCTATGGGATTGACCGCCGGGCGTCCCCGGCCCCGGATCTTCTAGTCCCAGCCTAGGCCAGCGTCCACGTCCGCCTGACGCGAGCGCAGGCAATCCGCCACCACCTCCTCCACCCCGCCGTCGCACGGAACCAGCCTGTCGGCGATCCCGCAGTCGGCCCCCGACATGATCACGGACACGGCCCACAGGCTCCGGTGCTCCTGGACCTGTACGCCCCACCGCACCACGCCGTCCGTGCCGAGCGTCCGCTGCCACCGGGTCCACAGGCGCTTCGCTTTGATCGCCGCCTTCACCTTCTCGGCGGCGGCCTGTGCCTCCGACCGGGTGGAGAAGTACGGTACGTCGTCCCATCCCTCCCTGCGCTTGATGATCATGGTGCCTCCTGGTCTCGGGATCTGACCTGGGGGCCGGTGCCCGGAGGAGCCGCGACCGGACTGTAACGATCGAGCGGCTCAACCCCATCAGCTCGTTGTCCAGGCTCGCCTTGGACACCGGCCACCAAGTCAGCCCCCGAGGGGCTGTTTGTGCTGCTCTGCGATGTGTGCCCCGAGGACTACTCGGCGGCGGGCTGCTCGGCCTTGCGCTCGGTGGGGCGATCGGTCGCCCACTCTTTCGAGCCGTGGGCGGTCAGGAGCACGCCGAGCTGGAACGTCACCAGCGTGCCGTTGACCTCGATCTGGACCTTGTCGCCGTGGTGGAAGCCCACGCTGCCGGTCGAGAACTCGCGGGGGATCCCGCTGCGGCCCTTCAGGATCGACTCCGCCACCATCGGCGCGGAGGCGAGGATCGCCTGCTTGGTCGCCTCGTCGAGCACCTGCTTGTCGTTCTCGATGGCCGTGAGGTTCAGGCCGAGCTGGAACTTGTAGCTCGCCTCGCCGCACTTGACCATGATGGCGCCCTGGCCGTAGAACCCGACCTTCCCGCTGGAGAACGTCTTGGGCTCGAGGATCGTCGCGCCCACGACCTTCCCGAGGTTGAGGGGCTTCGCGCCCAGCACGTCGCTCTTGAAACCCTGCTGCTTCGCCTTCATCTTCCTTCTCCTCTGCCCCATGAGGGGCGTCGTGTCACCCGGTCAACACCTGCCGCCGGCACCCGCCGCCAGCACCGCCGCCGGGAACTTCCTCACGCGGCACAAAAGCTCCGCGAAAACCATTCGCTGCAAAGCGATCTTCTATCCATCGCGCTATCGGACCACCACCTTCGCCAGCGCGATCCAATTCTTGTAGTACGCCACACCCCTGTCGCTGTTCCAGCCGGTCAGGCCGAACTTCATCCCGTCCCGCTCCACCACGCGCGGCAGCGCCACAAAGGCGTCGTGGTCGGCGCAGTCGGTCTCCAGCACCCGGCAGTCGGCCGTGCTGTAGTCCGCCCTGATCGCGATGTGGTCGCGCACGATCCTCGCCTCCATCCGATCCTCCCCCGCCGCCTCCGCCATCGCCGCGTCGATCGCCTGCTCTGCCATCGCGTCCGCCAGGCGGGGATCGCCTGCGGCCTCGCCGGCAACCTCGTCCCAACGCTCTCTCGCCATCGGATCCTCCTAGGCTTGGGGCCTATCCAAGAGACTCTCTCACAGCCTCTTGGGCAGGCCCCAAAGGCACCTGCCCTCTGTTGGGCGTCACCACCAACTGGTATAGGTGCGCCCGGCTTGGCAGCGCGCGCTCCGCGCTGCCTGTAAGGGTTCCATAGCCCTCCTTTTCGCTCGGCTTCCGTTCCGTCGGGAGCCTTCCAAGGAACCTTCCGCACTGATCCCTTGGACGGCCCCCGATGGCCGCCCCCGCCACCTTTGGCGGCCCCGTTCCCCTACTTCCACGCCTTCTCGGCCGCCTTGGCGGCCTTCTCGGCCTTGTCCACCGTCCGCTTCGCCGCCGAGATCCCGCTCTGCGTCGGCTTGGCCTTCCAGATCGTGTACCCGCCCACCACCGCCAGGGCCAGCACCACCAGGACGATCAACTTGCCGAACGTTCCGCGCTTCCTTGCCATGATCTGCCTCCTTTGTGCGACCCCAGGGTCGCATGTTGATCTTCGTGAACTGCGAACTACTCCTCGGTCGCGGGCTCCACCGTGAGCAGGAGCGGTCCCACATCCGCCTGCGGCGTTGCCGGTGCCGCGAGCAACTCGGCACGCTCCTGCTCCAGTGCCCTGATCTGCTCGTTCGCCGTCGAGAGTTCCTCGGTGAGCTCACCGATCTTGGCCTGCGCCTCCTTGAGCTTGTTGTCCTTGGCGTCGCGAATCTTGATCTGCTCCTCCAGGCCGGTGATCTTGCCCGCGAACTTGGCGCGGATCTTCTCCACCCTTCGCTTCGACATGCGCTCCTCCTCGTAAAGTGTGTGTGGAACAGTGGGACCGCAGGGACTTGAACCCTGAGCCAATAGGTTAAAAGCCTACTGCTCTACCATTGAGCTACGATCCCGTTGCCCTACTTGCTCCTTCGCTGCTCCGCCAACTGGTCGGCGGCGTTGACCAACTTGATCGCCGCCATGCGCTCGCTGTTTGTGAGCGCAACCTTCTCCTTGCGGAGCAGGCGCTCCAGCAGATCGGCCAAGGTCCTGAGTTCGATGTCCGTCATCTCGCGCCACCTCTCGTTGCGGGAAAAGAGTTCCGCCGAATCTTCCCGCTGCAAAGCGATCTTTTCCCTACAACTCCGCCTCCTGCGACAGTCCCATGGCTTCCCGAAGAAACCGAACCACTGTGTCGTGACCGCCATGGGCGGCCCGATCCAAAGCGTCGCCACCCCATGCCACCAAGTCCGCTCCGAACGCCACTAGGATCTTCACTGTCTCCAGGTGTCCCTTTCCCGCCGCCCAGCGGAGGGGCCAGTCCCCGATGACATGGACGTCCGCCCCGTACTTCAGCAGGAAATAGACGATATCGTGGTGACCGCCATAGGCCGCCTGGCGCAACGCCTCGCCGTTGAAGGCGTTGGCGTCCGCCCCACAGAGCAGCATGAACCCCGCCACGTAGAGGTCGCCCTCCTTGGCGGCTTCGACCAACGCGCGGTTCATGGCACCACCCCCTTGGCCGGCACCTCCACCTCCACCTCCTTGGTCAGCCTGGCGTAGCGGATCATCACAAACCGCTCGACCCCGATCAGTTGCCGCCGGTTGACGTACTTCCCCCACCACGGCCCCACGCTGGCGATCAGAAAGTCCTTGTTGGCCTCGAACGCCGCCTTGACTTCCTGGATCGATTTGTAGTCCTTCCCGTAGGCGGGCTCCAAAGTCATGGTCTTCTCCTAACGTCCGCAGTTCGGACACACATCATATCGATCATCTCCGCGCTTCTCGGTGGGAATACAGCACCAGAAGCATTCCTCCCGCCCGTCGTTGTTCCTCGGCTCCGGACCGTCGGGTTTGGTAGAGAGGAACAGCGGGGGAGAACCCGGCGGCAGCGCATGGAACCGCCCCTCGGGCAACCGGATGCCGAACCCTATCAAACTCCTGCTGCCCTCGACCCCCACCCAGACCGCCACCTCTATGAAATCGGCCTCCAGGCTGGAGGGCTCGATCTCCGCGACCTCCAGATCCTCCCCGCCCCAATTCGCCCACCGACCGCCCATGTCCTCGTGGCCGCTGCCCGCTGGATTGAGCCGCACGATGTCGCCGACCTTCGGGATCATGGTTTCATCTCCGGACACATCTGCCGTAGCGGACGACGCACTCGCCGCGACCGCAGATGTCGAACCGCCAGCAGTCCTGATCGTTCTGGACATCCGGCACCACCTTGATCGGCACCATGTCCGGGCAGCCTGCCTTACACTCGTTGGCAGCCATGTCACACTCGGCGACACAGGCCCAGCCGGTCAGGCAGTGTGCCCGGCAGACATGCCCTGTGGAGTTGCAGCCGTGGAAGCACTGCCTGCCTTGGATGCTGGTGGGTTGCCACTCCACATCGCTGATCGGAAAGCATCCGGCCAGCATCAAGATCGCCAGAACCATGAGTGCCCGCATGTCAACCCCTCCGCGCCATGTAGGCGTACAGGTAGTCCTCCATCGTACCGACGTGAACGTCCACGCCGTCGATGTCCTTCGGGTCAGTCCCCTCCGGCACCATCCCCAGCAGTTTGGGGGGATCGTAGATCCCGCCCTCCCACGCCAGCGTCAGCGGCTTCGGCGCGATCTTCGGCCTGGCCTTCGGCTTGACCGACCGCGCGGCCTCCGGGCTCATGCTCGCAAACCCGCCCTTCACGGCCGCACCTCGTCCGGCGCGACCTCGGGGGTCGCCTCGACCTCGGCCTTCGGGATCAGGAACCCTTGGGCGTCCACGACGCGGGCACCCGCCCCCGCCCTCTTGGCGGCGATCTTGGCGTCGCCCTCCCGCTCCCACAGGCTGATCACCCGGAGCGAGGGCTCCACCACCACGGCGCACAGCCCGAGGTGGAGGCGCTTGCTGTACGTCTTCCCAAGCAGATCGGGGAGCAGTAGCGCCAAGGATTCCCTGGTCGCGTCCCCGTACCCGTCCAGGACCGCGCCCCCACCTTGCACGGTGTTTCCGAGATTTCCAGCCGTGGAATCCGAGGCCCCCCGCTCGTCCTTCGGCACGTCCCCACTCGCGGGTCCTGCGGACCCCTCCACGGTTTCGCGCGTGAACTCCCACCATGCCCGTACCAGCGCCCCGGCGTCCCCGCGCCGCACGCCGAAGTGCGCCGCGAGTTGGTGGTCTACGAGCTCCGCCACCTGCTTGACATCCATGTCGGGGACCGAGAGGTTCTCGGGCTTGCCCTTCAGGTACTCCCCGCCGTCGGTCGCGTACTCGGTCATCTGGATCCGGATGCGGCGCCCACCCTTCGGGCGGGCCGTGCCGGCCCCGATGGCGGCCTGATGGCGCTCGTCGGCGATGCGCTTGATCACGGAGAGGACGGCGCACACCGCCGCCGCCGTGATGTCGGGCACCCGGAAGTCGTCCGACTGGCCCTTCACGTAGTCGCCGCCGATGTAGGTCGTCAACTGCACTCGGGTCTTCATGCCCTTCTCCTGTATGGTTGCGTCCCGGAGGGACGATTCGATGCTCTCGTAGTGGCTGGAGGAGCCGGTGCCCTTGGCGGCCGTGGCGGCGCTTCCGTCCGTGCCGAGCTGGTCGGGCGGGGGGGATGCGCCAGGTTCCTCGGGCACCGGCTCCCCCTCCGGCTGCGGGGGCTCGGAGCCGGGGGCGGGATCGGTCGGGGTGGCGGGAGGCTGCTTGATCGGGAAGCCCCACTCATCGTACTTGGGGCGAAACGGGGGCTCCGTGGGTTTCCTCACCAACGGCTTCGGGGGCTCCTTGTTTTCCTCGTCCTCGTCCTCCTCCGTATCCGTCACCCAGGATGGCCTGCTGTACGAGGAGGCGAGAAGATCGGCGACGGTCGCTTCCTTGGCGTCGTCGGCGGCCTGGAGGGCGATCTCGGGGTCCACCTCGACGGCCACCTCCGCCAGGAAGGTGGTGCGGCGAGCATCCGACAACGGGCGCTCCACGATCTGGGCTCCGCAGCACTCGCAGTGAAGCACCTCGACCCCCAGGTCGGGGAAAGGCGCCCACTGGAGATCGCCCAGCGTTCCGTGGACGGCGCAGGGCTTCTCCTTGGCGCAGAAGGGACACGAGAACCCGACATCCTCGAACCCGATCACCACCGGCTCCTCCGGCGGCAGGGCGGCGATCTCCTCCTGGACGCCGACGATGAAGGCATCCACCTTGGCGATCAGGGCGTCGGTCTTCGCCTCCATGGCGTCGAAGGCGGCGAGGATGATCTCGGCCGGCGGAGCCGAAGGCTCCGGGGTCGTGGGCTTCGGGGGCTCGGGCACCACCACGCGGTCGCCCCGCAGATCCCACGGGTCGCGGCGCGTCGCCTTCGGCACGGGGGCGGACATGTAGGACATGACCTCGCGGAAGAGGCGCGCCGCCCGCTCGGGGTCGATCGACTTGGCACCCTCGGCGATGGCACCCGCCTTGCCCTGCGCCATCTCGGCGTAGTCGGTCTCGCTCCAGGAGGACGCCATCCAGCCGTTCGCCCGGTCGCAGGTCGACTCGGTGGGGTTGCGGATCTCGCCCTGCGGCTTCGTCAGGCAGCGCTCCGCCACCCACGCCTGCTCGTCGATCTCCTCGGCGAGGTGCGGACCGGCGATGTCCACCCACCACGCCTCCCTCCCCGCCACGATGTCGCGGTCGGTGAGCTGGTCGCGGACGATGTAGCCACGGATGGTCTGGTGCATGTCTGCTCCTCACGGGCCCTGCGGGCCCGGCTGCTCGGTTGCCCCTACAGCGTGCCCCACCGCTTCGTGGTGTTCTGCTTCCGGACCACCCTCCCTGGCTCCCTGTCCCTGATCACCAGGTCGTGCCGCATCGGCGGCGGCTTCGCCGTGTCCCCCTCCTTGAACCGCCACGGCCTCCCGTCCCTGACACACACCGGGTTCCGGCACTCGAAGGCGTCGCCCGCCTGGCTGACGCCCCATCGCTCCCGGCAGTTGGGGCACTTGGGCATGGCGTCCGCCACCCCGTACACCGCCATCAAGTCCACTCCCTTGGATGGCAGCCCCACCCATGCCTCAACGGCGCGCTTGACATGCTTACAGTCCGCCTTGGAGCACGGCACCCCGCCTGGCTTCTTGCCCTCACGGCAGGTGGCCGACACCACCACGCTCCCCCTGATGACCAAGGACACCAGGTGGAAAATCGGGAACCAGGTGGCCTGCCCGCACTCCCTCGGCTCCTCCACGCACTTGGAGCGCCCGCACTTGGAGCAGGTCGGCATCCAGTCGGACACCGTGTAGGTGCGGCTCCCGTTCTCCGGAGCCTGCGGCTCCACCTTCTCGGGGAGCGGCTGCCCCTTCGCCTTGGCGATGAGCCCGTCGATCAGGCTCACCGTGGCGGCCATCTGGGCCAGCAGGGCGGCGGTGCGGTTGACCATCGTTGCCTCCTCGCGGGTTCGTCTCGCGGCGGGCAAAACCTCCGCGAAAATCGTTCGCTGCAAAAAGATCTCTTTCGGTGCCAGGGGTGGGACTCGAACCCACGCTCACCCCTTTCGGGGGCTCAAACCCTTGCGGGCGCCAGCACCCCACAGAGGCCGAAGCATGAGGGGTATCCGGGCTGGCCTTGGCATAAGGCCCCGTACGGGGCCGGTGAAGCAAGTCGGATGGTCGGTCCCCTATTCGGGAGGATGCGAGCCGCGATACACTTGACCTCCTTGGGCTGTCCGGTGGGCCCTGTAGGATTCGAACCTACGATCACCCGGTTATGAGCCGGAGGCATTGAACCGCTATGCTAAGGGCCCTCGGTCCTACTCGATCACCTCGACGGTCGTCGGGGCGACCACCTCGGTGTCCGTGCTGTGGCTCGCCAGTCGATCCACCTCGAACGGGATGCGCTCGCGGAGGTCGTCGGCGATGCGGTCGATCTCGCCCTCTAGCCCCTCCAGCGTCTCCAAGGTGACGGTGATCAGGATGCGGCGACGCGCGAACATGCTCCCTCCTTACTCGATCGGGTTCTCGAAGTCGGCAGCGGTGAAGTCCCTGTACTCCTTGAGTTGGGGGTCGTCGTCCTCGCCCCAGCGCTGGTTGAGCCCCTCCTCCCGGAACAGCCCCTCATCCTCCCTCGCCCACTTGAGGGCGGCGGTGACGGTGGAGATGCCGTGGCCGGCCAGGTCCTTCACCAGGTCCTTGTCGTCCAGGCACTCGTCGATGCGGGAGCAGGTCCCCCTGCCGACCACCAGGTCCTTGCGGATGGCGGCGATCATGGCGGCCATGGGGATGGCCACCAGCCAGGCGGCGATCAGGGCGCAGCCGTCGTGGCAGTCGCCGAACACACGCTCGACGCTGTCGCCCTTCGGGCAGGCCGGGCAGGGGTGGACGGGGTCTTCGGTCGAGCACGCGCAGGCCAGCGCCCACTGGGGGCCGTGGCCGGGCAGGAACCTTCCGCACTTGGCGCAGCGCATCGTGGATCTCCTTGTACGGTGTTTGGCCGTTTTCCAGCCGTGGAATACGAGCCCCCCAGGGGTGTATTGGGGTCACCCCCTACATGTAGGTCCTGGGACCCCATCCACGGTTTCGGAACAGGCTATGACTTCGGTGTCACACCTCTCGCGGGACCTGCGGTCCCTCATTGCTGGAACTTCGTTCCCCCAAGGTCCCTGTTGTCGTTCTCCACCCTCTGCGTTTGCCGGGGCTTGGGACCCGCACCTTGCGGTGGCCGCATTGTGGAGGGCGCCTTCGGCGCCCGGATGGGAGGGGTGATCTTCGCGGTGGAGCGACGGTTCGCCTCTACTCGGCGGCGGCGGGGCGCTCGGCGGGACGCTCGGCGTCCCAGTCCTCGGAGCCGATCGCCGTCACGTTGCAGCCCACCTGGCAGAGGTGGCCGTTGACCATCGCCTTGGCGTTGAGGTTGAAGCCCACCTTGCCGCTGGTGAACACGCGGGCCTCGCAGAGGGCGCTCTCCAGGCCGAGGTCCTTGAGGGTGACGGGCTTGCCGGCGAGGAAGGCGGCGCGGATCTCGTCGGAGATGCGCTTGGGGTCGCCGGGCTTCGAGTGGGCGAGGGTGATGTTGAGGCCCACCTGGAAGGGGTAGCGCTCGGCGCCGCACTTGATGGTCGCCTTCCCGTTGTGGTTGAGGCCCACGCTGCCCGTGCTGAACTCGCGGGGCTCCATGACGCCGATGCCCAGGTCCTTCAGGTTGACCGCCACCGTCGCCAGCACGTCGCTCTTGTAGCCGGTCGTCTTCTTGGTCGCCATGCTCGTCGCTCCTGCGGGCCCTTCGGGCCCATCTGTGGGTTGCGCCCCTCTGCGTTCGTCCGGACTTGGGACCGGCGGTCCCACTATAGGACCGGTCGCATTAGCGCTGGCGGGGTTGAGTGTCAGAGCCCCCGCCGGGCTCCAGGGTTGGGCCAGGCTGTGCGCCCCCTTCCAACCACTTTGCCCACCACACAGGCGTCCCTGTGGGCAGAAGTCCTACTCGTCGTCCCCCTCGGCCAGCCCCCGCATGATGCTGACCAGATCGCCGACCGCCTTCTCGCGCCGGGCCCGCAGGGCCCTGATGGCGTCGTCCATGGCCTGGAGCTTCTTGGAGGTGGCGCCCTCCTGGGCGGCGACCATGATCTCCGTGGACATGGCGGCGAGGCGGGCGTCGAACCCCTCGATGCGGGAGCGCAGGATGTCCATCCTGATCGCGGGGGTGAGGTGACCCGCCTTCATGTCGTCCGTGTTCTCCACCCCGCGCCCCACGGCGGTGCCGCCCACCAAGTCCGCCATGCGCTCCGCAGCGGCGTCCTTGATGTTGCTCGCCCTGCTCGCCGCCCTGCCGCCCCGCGCCCTGACCACCTGCTGCTCGACATAGCCGAGCACGATCTTGATGTCGGTTGCCATCACACCTCCTCTTGCGTGAAGGCGGCGATCGCTGCCTGCCGCCTGGCCATCATGATCCGCCTCGCCTCCTTGGCTGCCCGCCGCTCGGCCCGCCGGTCCTTCCGCTCCTGCCATCCGTCCTGCCCGCCAAGCCCCTCCCGCACGCGGGCCTTGCGCGCTGCGCGCGCCGCCTGCGCCTGGCGGGAGAGAGCGGCCTGATCCACGATCTCACCGCTCGCCGTCGGGCTCTGCGAGCTGTTGACCGTGACAGCCGTGGGACAGGACGGCGGGTACACCGGATCGTCGATGTACCGCTCGACCGGGTTCATCGGCTGGATCACACCCCACCAGCGGGGCGTGAACAGCCTCACCATGATGCCCACAGTCACCGTGACACCCAGCGGCATTGTCTCTCTCCCTCCTGGCCCTCCCTTGCCTCAAGGCGCAAGGTGGCCGGGGAAAAAAACCTCCGCCAAAACCGCTCGCTGCAAATTTTTTTTTGGCACGGAAATTGCTAACTCGGACCAGGGGGGGGAAGCAGATCGCGGTCGTATGTCGGCGCGCGCAGCGCGCTACATGCTACGCACCAAATCGGTAGTTATGGCTAAGACTTCAAAGTCATAGCATTTCAATGCGCTATGACAATTTTGGCACAGTCGGCTATGACCTGCACGCCTGTGCGCGCGACTGCGCTATGACAGCGGCGCCACACCACCCCACCTCCCCTACAGAAAGTGGGAAAGGGGCGTGTTGGCGCGAATCCTT
>Ga0315281_10002095_pt1 | contig 29627 bp, 31 predicted proteins | sample YL17G07_0_MG_FD_204540 | JGI IMG/M metagenome (GOLD analysis project Ga0315281, IMG submission 204540) | Sediment microbial communities from Yellowstone Lake, YNP, Wyoming, USA - YL17G07_0 | ecosystem: Environmental > Aquatic > Freshwater > Lake > Sediment | place: USA: Wyoming | collected...
CATGCGCATCACCGCGGCTGTAGTCCTGATGAACGCGTTCACGATGTTCGCCTGGTGGGGGCTCAATCTCTGGATCCCGGGATATCTCTCCCTCCCCCGAGACCAGGGTGGGATCGGCCTCAGCCCGGGCCTCATGTCCGCCCTCGTCATCTTCATGCAGGTCGGGATGTGGCTGGGTTATCTCACCTTCGGATACATCAGCGACGCGGCGGGAAGGAAGAGGACATACGTCGTTTACGTGCTGACCGCTTCCGGCTTCGTTCTGCTCTATTCCACGGTCCATACTCCCCTCCTCCTGTTCTTCCTCGGCCCGTTCGTCGCCTTCTTCGGGACCGGATACTTCTCCGGGTTCGGCGCCTTGACGGCCGAGCTCTACCCAACCCGCATCCGGGCCACAGCCCAGGGATTCACCTACAACATCGGGAGGATCGCCTCGGCGGCCGCGCCCATCGCGGTCGGGTCATTAGCGCAAACGCATGGCTTCGGAAAGGCCTTCCTCCTGACGTCAGCAGCTTTCCTTATGGCTGCCCTGATGTGGCTCTGGATCCCCGAAACCCGCGGCAAGGCCCTCGAGTCGTAAGGTCTCGCAAGAGATCCGTCCCTGCCTTCATCTTCAGTGCTTCCGTAAGATGCCGGCGACCGCCAGGGCGATCGCGGCGAGGGCCGCGATCTGAATGGGCCGGATCGTGTTTCCGAAAACAAGGGCGGAGCAAACAGCCGGATAAACGATGGACGAACCGTATTGAACGGGCCCCGTCCGCATCATCGTCTCGATCTTGTAAGCGAGCTGGAGAGCGATGAAGGCCGTCAGGGAGAAGAACAGGTAAAGGTAAACATAGGGCGAATGGAGGTAATCGCCGACACGAAAGCCATAGAGCCCGACCAGGACCTTCATCAGGACGAGGACGATTCCCGTCGAGGTCCCCGAGACCGAGGCGAACATCACGGCCCGGATTGTCCGGGCCATGCCTTTGATGAAAGCCGTCGCGAAGAGAAGCAGAGGGAATGCCGTGACGCCCGCGAGAAGGGGAATGTTCAAGACGTTCTTTCCCGGAGACGGCTCGTAAATGTTAAGCAGAATGATGGACAGAAAAATGGCGGCGGTGTAAAAAATGTCCGAGCGGTGAAGCTTCTCGCCGAGGACGGCCGCGGCCAGGAGGACCAGGACGACGACCCCGAAGCCCGCGAACGCCGCCACGATATGGGGTGTCAGCGTCTTGAGGGCCATCAAGCTGGGGACGACGTAGAGGTTGGACAGCAGGAAGCCCCCGATCCAGGTCCCAAGGTCCCTCCGCCAAGCCTTGTCCTTGGGGCCCTTATGTCCGATCCAGGCGATCCCCTTCTTCATGAGGACCATGCCCAGGGAAAGGACCCCGTAGGCCGTGAGGGCAAGAAGCGCCGCGACCGCTTTAGACATGCGCTTATTATTCCAAGCCGTTCAGGCGGCCGGTCCGTTAAGGACCGCTGCGAAATCCAGAATGGCCTGCTCCTTGATTTTCGATACGCTCGCGTCGATCTTGGAGATCTTCTTGATGATCGCTTTTTCCGAGCGAGTTGAATTCCCCCTCCGGACGATGAATCTACCCTCCTATCTATACCGGAAGTATATCGCCGGCCGCGCGGAGATGTCAAATACCGCGAAAAGCGTGCCCGAAGTGCATATTGGGGCAAAAAACACTCTCCCCTATGACGCCGTGAGCGATGTCAACGAACTTTCGGACGAGATCGATTTTTCGCGTTCGCGGAAAAAGGTGGACCCGGGTCCGCGGGCTTACTGATACTTCCCCATGATGTAGTTTTCCAGGTGCTGGATCGTCTCCTTCTGCTGGGAGATGATCGACTTGACCACGTCCCCGATGGAGATGACGCCCGCGAGCTTGTCCTTCTCGATGACCGGAAGGTGGCGGATGCGCTTGTCCGTCATCAGGGCCATGCACTCTTCGGAGGAGCTCGAGGGGTGGACACAGTAGACTTGGATAGTCATAATCTCCCTGACCGGCGTGTCCTGGGAAAGCCGGCCCATGAGGGCGATCTTGCGGGCGTAATCCCGTTCGGAGATCATGCCCACGACGGCCCCCTTCTCCAGGACGATCAGGGCACCGACCTCTTTCTCGGCCATGAGCTTCAGCGCGTCGAATACCTTGGCGTCCGGGGCGATCGTCCAAACGGTGCTTCCCTTTTCCTCGAGCATTTGCTTGACGTCAATCATTTTCGGTCCCTCCATGTTGTGGTCCGGTCCAGGTGTATGATGAGAACGTTCACCGGCTTTCCGCGCATTCAATTTATAAAAATCACCGGACGTTGTCAAATGCCTGAACTCGTTCCCTACCTTAGTGATGGTAGGGCTCGATGAGATTAAAGGGAGGCCGGTCAGAGTGACTTCCTCCGGAGAGACCTTGACCGGCATTGCGGTTGATATCGACTCGGACGGGGATCTTCATGGATTGTGGTTTTGCCCTCAAGGCCGCGGCATCCGGACGGTGAACGTGCTTCCTGAGCCCGGCTCGCTCGTAACGCCGATGGTGCCGTTATGGGCTTTGACGATCTTTTGGACGATGGATAATCCGAGTCCGGTTCCCTTCATTTTTTTCTCTTCGCCGCGGTGGACCTGATAAAACTGGTCAAAGATGAACGGTACATGTTCTTTGGCTATTCCGATTCCGGTATCTTCAACGGCCACAGAGACGGATTCGGCGTCTTCCTTCAGGCTGACCCGGATGCGGCCTTGGGGTTTGTTGTATTTGATGGCATTGCTGATCAGGTTCGTAAAAACTTGTTCCAGGGTTTGTTCGTCTCCCAAGACAAGGACAGACCCCGGCACCCGATTCAATTCCAGCGTCACTCCGAACCCCTCGGCGAGCGGCCGCATGAATTCCAAGAGTTTCTCTAAGACTTTTTGGATGTCCAGGGGCTTGAATTTATCGACGATCTGTCCCTTGTTGATGCGGGCGAGATCCAGCCAGTCATCGATCAAGCTGAGAAGCCCATCCAGCCGGTCCCGGGCCTTGAGGATCATCTCCTTGAGGTGCCCATCGATCGGCCCCATGATCCCGGCCAGGATGACTTCGAAATATTGTTGAACAGCCACGAGCGGGCTCCGGAGCTGATGGGAAACCATCGTGATGAAATTCTCTTCCAGGAGTTTTTTCTCTATCCGCAGGGCCTCGGCTTCAAGGATGAGCATTCGTCGCTCATGAGCCCGGCGGATGATGATCCGCAGTTCCTCGGGGCTGAACGGCTTGGGCAGAAAGTCATAAGCTCCCCTTTTCATGGCTTCCACGGCGGAATCGACGGTCGCATAACCGGTGATGACGATGGGAATGACATTCGGGTCGATGGCTTTCAAGCGCTCCAGGACATCAAACCCGCTAATCCCCGGCATTTTCAAATCGACAAGAACCAGATCCGGTCCGAGTTCTTTGATTTTTTCCAGGCCTACAGCCCCGTCTTCGGCCGTCTCTGCGCGGAAGCCGCTTTTGAGCAGGATTTGGGTGCAGGAGTCCCTTATCGCCTCTTCATCGTCGATGATAAGCACCAGGGGTTTTTGTTCCATCATGGATAAGCTCAAGATCTATTTTTTCAGGAGTTTTTCGATCCGGGCCAGGAGCACGGCCGGCTTGACGGGCTTGTCGAGGTAATCATCCGGACCGATCATGCCCTGCTCATCTCTCTTGAAGTGGAATCCGGAGCCTGTAATTTCCTTGACGGCGGAGACTAAAATGATCGGCGTGCTCTTGACGTCTGCGTATTCGGGGGACGTTTTGACGGCGTGGCATAGAGAAAAGCCGTCAAAAAGACTGTCCATCATGATATCCAGGAGAATCAGATCCGGCTTTTCCGATAGAATTTTTTGCCGGCCTTCGGCGGAATTGGCGGCGGTCATGACGTCATACAGAGCTGATTTCAAAATGGGGGTGATGGCCTCCCTGAAATCCGGGTCATCATCAATCAACAGAATTTTTAGCGATGGTTTCGTCATGCGTTTGTCCTCCTTTTCTCTTTAAAGGCGTTTTCAATAGCGAGTTTCAGCTCGTCTTTGCCGAAAGACTTGATGAAATAGAAGAAAATATCCTGCGCCCGGACCTTGGCCTCCAAGCGCTTTGTGTTTTTCCCGGTGGTCATGATGATTTTGATCTTGGGATCGAGGTTCTTCAAGACGGAAACGGCCTCGTAGCCTTTCATTTCGGGAAGGTCGACATCCAGGATCAAGCAGTCGAAATATCCTTGAGATATTTTCTTGATCGCTTCCGTCAACCTTCGGCCCGTTTCGATATAGTAATTTTCATTCTTCAAGAACGTCTCCAAATCCCTCCGAACCTTGGCGTTGGAGTCGATCACCAGGATTCTCTTTTCTGAAACAGCAACCATCGAATGACCTTCGATAAAATTTCTGCAATTATTGTGCCAAGTCGGTCCGGCCGGAAAGAATCTATTGCCCTCTAACCAATTGATAATAAATATATTATTAATGCAGGACAGCCACGAGTAAGTGATGAGATCGTCCGGGGCAGAAACTCTGAGGAACTTTTCCCCGGTGTTGTTTCCTGAGGCGACAGCCATGAGGCTCGCGCTGATTCAGCTTTCTCTCAAGATTTCCTCAGTTTTTCAGCCGTTCAAGGATTTGTTCCATGGCCAAAAGGACGGGCTCGGACATCTGTTCGCCGTCTTCGAGCGAAGCGGGTTGGATGCCGAGGATATAAGAGTTCTTGAGCTGGTCGAAGCTGATGCGGTGAGTGACCAAGGGCAAAAGCCTATGGCTGAGGACGGCATTCCAGGCCGCGTGTTGAAGCGGTATGATGGTGATTTTGCCGGGGCGTTCTCCGAAGTCCACCGCATCCACGAAGAGCAGCGGACGACGCTCATCCATTTCCCAATCGGCCGTTTTCTCCAGCGTTTCATCTTCGATCCAAACATCTTTGACTCCCTGGCTCCGGAGTCGGCGGGCCAGCTCCAGCCCTGCGCCATCGTCGGAATGACCGGCCGATCCGATGCCGACGATGACCGGAGAGACGTCCGTTTTGATCTTTGCGATTTTTGTTTTCCAGTCTTCCTCGGGCGCCCTTCTAACCTGGACCGTATGCACTGAGCAGCTGATGCAAGGGTCAAACGACCTAATGACCAAGTCCATCCGATCCTTGATTTTTTCTTCCTGTCCCGACTCGAGCAGTTTCTGGGCGGTGATGTAGCAGTAGCGTTCGATATCCTCCGCATTCTGGGCCGTGGGCGTGATGATATCCGCATGAGAAACCAGGCCTTTCGTCACTTCATAGGCGTGGAACAGGGTGCCGCGGGGTGCTTCCACGGCGCCCGCCCCCTTTCCGTTTTTTTGGCCGTAGGGGATGATCGATTCATCGGGAAGCATGAGGGCTTCCTCGATGACCTCGGGGATTCTTTCGAAGGAATAGGCCAGCTCCAGGGCCTGGGCGGCGTTGTTAAACAAGGGATTCTTTGTCCAGCGAGCGTTGAAATACTTCTTATACATTTTCCGGGCTTCGCCTTCGAGCCTTTCTCCGAGACAGTTCACCCGCGCCAGGGCGCCCACGGAATAGGGCTTGCCTTTATACTGACTTCGTTTGCAGAAAGAATGGGAGACGATAAACTCGTTGGTCAGGCGCTTGTAATCCTGGACGTCGATGATGTCGCCAGTGGACAGGATGATTTCATCGCCGACAATCCCGTATTTTTTATCCGGCGGGTTGCAGCAGGCGTAGAGCGTCTCCGATTCAGGGATGTCGGGGTAGGGAAGTTCGGCGAACAATTTCACGGTCTTCATCACAAAGGGCATGAATTGAATGGCGCGGCTTTTGATCCAGACGAGTTCGTCCCGGCTTGGGAATTTTCCGAAACCTCCGATCACGGGATTCTCTCCGTGGATATAACGTCCGCTCGTCGTCTTCATGATGTGGTTGCCGAACTGTTTCATCTCCAGGGCGATCTTGACTTCGAGGGGGAACTTCGAAGCCATGGCGATCGCATTCGGGAAGCCGACATAGTCCGGGAGCGCCAGGTAGAACACATGGAGGGCATGGCTTTCCACCATTTCTCCAAGATGCATGAGCTCGCGGAGGAGCTTCACTTTCGGCCCGACTTTGACGTTCAAGGCCTTTTCCATGGCCCGGATGGCGGCATATTTATGGGATAGGGTGCAGATCGCGCAAATCCGGGGAACGAGGTTGACGTCCTCTTCGGGCGTTTTCCCCAAGGTTAGACGTTCGACGAGTCGCGGCCCTTCGTTCACCGTAAATTTTACGTCTGTGACGACGTTCCCGTCGATGGTCGCCGTGACGCCGCCGTTCCCTTCAACGCGGGCGATATGCTCGATGACGATTTTCTTCATTTCTTGTCTCCTTTGAACTGGGCGAAAAACTCAAAGATGCGCGTTCCGCTGAAGTTGGCCATCTTGTTTTTAATGAGGGCCGGGTCAAAACCTTTTTCGAGCAAAAGACGGTATTCCGCCGTTCGGTTGGCTTCTTCCGACGGTCCCCAGCACCCCACGCAGGGCAGGTTGTGATTGACGCAGACCGCGCCGCAGCCGGCGGCCGTCAGAGGCCCCATGCAGAAAATGTTCTTATTGAGGAGGCAGTCGTTTTCATGCCACTTGCACTCCATACAGACCGGGAACCGGAAAAGCTCCGGAGGGTTGCCGGCTAAAAGCCTGGCGAACGTCGAGAGAAATTGTTCCTTGCCGATCGGACAGCCCGGCAGGTAGTAGTCCACCTTCACGAAATCACCGACCGGCTTGGACGGCAGGGCCTTGGAGTGGATAAATTCCGCCTCTCCGTAGACGGCCTTAAAGTTTTTCGCCCAAGCCTCGTCGTTCGAAAAATTCGCCTGCATTCCGCCTAGGCCGGCGCAGATGCCGATGGCGATGAGCGCCTTGGACCGTTTGCGGATCTCGATGAGCTCTCTGAGCTCTTTCTCTGTCGAAACCGAGCCTTCCACCAGGGCCACATCGAGTTCGATTTCATCGTTGTTGTCGCTTTTAGCCATCAGAAAGGCTTCGATGTTGGCGGCCTTGAAGATATTGACCAACTCTTCTTCGCAGTCGAAGATGAGAAGGGCGTCACCGGCGCAGCCCGTGAGTTCGTAGATCCCGATTTTCAGTTTGTTGTCTGGCATGGCGTCCTCCCTAGATGAGTTCCCTCATGTGAAGCACATCCCAATAGGTGAAAACGGGGCCGTCAAGGCAGGTGTAGATATAGTCGATGGCGCAATGGCCGCATTTGCCGATACCGCATTTCATCCGCCGTTCCAGGGTCATCAGGATCTGGTTTTTCGGGATGCCCAGTTTGAGCAGTTCTTTGATGACGAACTTGTACATCACCGGCGGCCCGCAGACGAGGCTGTAGGTCGCGTCCGGATCGACTTTTTTGAGGCGGGAGAAGAGCGTCGTAACGACCCCGATGTTCTCCTTCCAGGCTCCCGTATCGTCCCGGTCCACGGTCAAGTGACAATCGAGGTCGCCTCTCTCCTTGAGCGAAAAATATTCTTCCCGAAAGATCATCTCGGCCGGCCTCTTGGCCCCATAAAGAACGGAAATATTTCGGAACTGGTTTCGGTTATCGAGACAGTAAAGGAGGACCGAGCGCAGCGGCGCCACCCCCAATCCGCCGAGGACGATGATGATGTCTTTGTCCATCATGTCGTCGACGGGGAAGCCGTTCCCGTAGGGGCCGCGGAGCCCGATCAGCGAATTTTCCTTGAGCTTAAAGAGGGCTCCGGTCACGGTCCCCGCCTTCCGGATGCAGAACTCGAGCAGCCCCGGCCGTGAGGGAGTGGAAGAAAGGCAGAAAGGAGCTTCGCCGGTTCCCAGGACCGAAATCATGGCGAATTGCCCCGGCCTGTATTTAAACGATAAGGCTTTTTCCATGTCGACCAGCCGCACCTGAAAAAATTTCACGTCGTCCGTCAGCTGGTAGGTGCGGATGATGCGGGCCGGCTCCGGCAGGAAGGGGTTCTTCTGTTCCAGACTTCCATGTTCGGCGTTCATTTTGTCACCTCAAGGCTCATTTTTTTCCAAAAGGCATCGACCTCTTCTCCCTCCAACGCCCGGGCGATGGTCTTGACGTTGATGCTCACGGGGCACGTGGCGATGCAGCGGCCGCAGCCGACACAGCTCGGCTTTCCATATTTGCTGACATAAGCCTGAAGCTTGTGGGTATACCACAGCTTTAGCCGGTCGGAATTGTGCTCGCGGAAATTCTCCCCGCCCGCCACCTCCGAATATTCGGGGAGCGTGCACGAATCCCAGGTGCGGATTCGTTTGCCGGGCTTTCCGCCGAGGAACGTCTTGTCGGCAACGTTATAGCAGTTGCAGGTGGGGCAAACCATGCTGCAGGAGCCGCAGGCCAGGCAGGCGTCGCCGGCTTCCTGCCAAAAAGCAGCCTTATATTTGAGCTCCATCAGGTCGGGCAAGGTGACGAAATCGATCTCCGTCTTGAAGGCTTTGTCCTTGTCATTTTGCCATCGGATGTAAGTCTGGATATCTTTGTCCGACAATTTTTCGTCGAACTTGTCCGGCGCGAGTTTCACCAGGTCATCGCCCTGGCTGGAGCCGATCCAGACCAGGAAAAAGTCGTTGAGATCGGTGAAGAACAGATCGTAGCCTTCTTCGACGATATTGGTCCGAGTGGACTTGCAGAAGCAATTTTCATCCGGCCAGCAGGAAAGCCCGAGGATGAGCGTGTTCTGCCGGGCGCCCATATAATATGGATCAGGGTATTCCTGAACGAACAGTTTGTCCAGCGTCAAGAGGCCGTGGATGTCGCAGGGATGAATGCCGAACAGGATCTTTTTGGAGATATGAGAAAAATCCTCGTTATAACCGGCGTCATGGAAATCAAACATATTGAACAACGGCGGGACCATGATCTTTTTCGGCGGAAGGATGGTTCGCGTCGTCTGCAGCTCGATTTTGGCAAAATCATCCACGTGGTTAAAGACATATTTGTCGCCTTTTTTTTGGGGAGCCCAGATCTCGGCTTTTCTGGAAATGGTTTCCAGGAATGGAGACAAATCCGCTTTTTTAAGCTTTAGAATTCTCATTGTGTTGTTCCTAAATCCTTTCTTTTTTCTTACTGCAAATTCCATGCCTGTTTAGGCTTCGGGGTGGTGCAGCGTGATTTTTTTTAACTCATAGAAAATAAAAGGGTTATCAAAACATAACTTTGAAAACAGACGTGTTGTTGTCCGGAAAAAATAACAAAATGTGGAAATATTCCCCAGAAAGTGTTCCTTTTTGACTTATCCCAGGTGATGTTTCTTAATTTTGGCCCAGAGTGTTTTGCGGTCGATCCCCAAACTTTTGGCGGCCTTGCTCCTGTTCCCCTGATGGTCCCGAAGGACGGTCTTGATGTATTCTTTTTCCACATCTTCCAGGGATTTAAATTTCCCGCCGGTGAAACTGAAATTGGATGAGGCGGCAATAATTCCATGATACATGATGTCTTCCGTGTCGATACCGTTCCCTTTAAAGAGCACGACAGCTCGTTCGATGGTATTTTCCAGCTCCCGAATATTCCCCGGCCAGTCGTGGTCCGTAAGAGCCTTCATCGCCTGAGGGGAAAATTCCGTTATGTTCTTCTTGGCTTTTTTGTTGTATTTATGGAGGAAGTGCTCCACCAGCAGCGGGATGTCTTCCTTTCGCTCTCGGAGCGGCGGCAGGTGAACGGGAACGACGCTCAAGCGGTAGAAGAGATCCTCGCGGAACGTCCCTTTGGCTACGGAGTGGGCCAGGTTTTCATTCGTCGCCGCTAGGATGCGGACGTCCAGTTTGATCGGTCGGGAGGTTCCGATGCGGGTCACTTCGCGCTCCTGGATGACGCGCAGCAGCTTGGCTTGAATGTTCAGGCCGATGTTGCTGATCTCGTCGAAAAAGATCGTTCCGCCGTCGGCGACTTCGAAGCGGCCGTGCTTGGTCTCATGAGCTCCCGTGAATGATCCTTTGACGTGCCCGAACAGCTCGCTTTCGAACAGAGTTTCGACCAGGGCTCCGCAATCGACGACGACGAACGGGGCATCGCGCCGGAGGCTGTGGTTGTGAATCTCCCGGGCGATGAGCTCTTTGCCGGTCCCGCTCTCTCCGGTGATGAGCACCGTCGTATCCGTGGGACTGACCCGGCTGATGACGTCCAAGACTTTCTGCATGGCCCGGCTTGTGCCGATGACCATATCGAACTCGCTTTTGGCCTTGAGCTCGCTGCGGAGATACAGGTTTTCCAAAGACATTTTTCGGCCCTTCAAGGCTTTTCGGACGGTGAGGCGCAGCTCCTCGGGCGTAAAAGGCTTGGCTATATAATCAAAGGCGCCGATCTTCATCGCTTCGACAGCCGATTCGATCGTGCCGAAGCCGGTGATGACGACGACGGGTGTCTCCGGGCTTGCATATTTCATCTGGCGCAGCACATGGAGGCCGTCGATGCCGGGAAGCTTCAGGTCCAGAAACACGGTATGGAAATGTTCCTTTTGGAAGAGGGCCAATCCTTCTTGCCCGTCTTGAGCGTCCCGGGTTTGGTAGCCCTCTTTTTTCAGGACCTGGCGCATGGAATCCCGAAGGGCTTCGTCGTCGTCGATAATCAGGATTTGAATGGCTTCGCTCATGTCGTCTCTCGCTTCAACGGAAGCTTAACGGTGAACGTGGCTCCGTGCCCGGTTTCACTATGGATCTCGATCGCTCCCCTGTGTTTTTGAACGATGCCGTAGCTGATGGCCAGCCCGAGGCCGGTTCCCTTGCCGACTTCTTTGGTTGAGAAGAACGGCTCGAAGAGCCGCTTTTTGTCTTCTTCCCGGATGCCGTGACCGGTGTCCGTAAATTCGACGCTGATCGTGTCCCGGCCCGAAGAGATTGATGTTTTAAGGGTCAATATTCCATTCCCGTTCATCGCCTCGGCGGCGTTGAGGATGATGTTGATGAACACCTGCTGAAGTTGGGCGCCGTCAGCGAAGATTGTCGGCAGGCCGGGCTCATAAAATTTCCAGATGGCGATGTTCTGAAACAGGGCCTGGCGTTCCATCAGCGAAAGGGATTTATCCAGGAGTTCGTTGATATCAACCATCCCCATTTCGGGTTCTTTCGGCCGGGCGAATTCGAGAAGGCCCTTGACGATGTTCTTGCACCGCGTCGTCTCTTTCACGATTTTTTTGAGGTTTTCGTAGTGCGGGTTGTTTTCGTCCGTTTCCTCCAGGATCAGGCAGCTGTAAATGAGAATGCCTCCCAGGGGGTTGTTGATCTCATGGGCGATGCCCGCCGCGAGCTTTCCGATGGAGGCAAGCTTTTCGGACTGGACGAGATGGGCCTGGATCTCGACGAGTTCTTTGGTCCGTTCCTCGACTTTATTCTCCAGGGTCGTCCCCCAATCGATGAGCGCCCGATTGGCGTCGCGAAGATGGTCGGTCATCTGGTTGAAAGCATCCGCCAAGGTCCCGATTTCATCCCGGGAGTGCACATCGACTTTATGAGTCAGGTCTCCTTTGGCGATTTCCTTCGTGGCCCGCACCATCCTGTGAAGAGGACGGATGATCCGGGTCGTGGAAAAGTTGAGAATGACCAGGAGAAAAAGGATGAAGAGCGCGGCGATCAGGATGAAGGTCAGCATAACCCGGTCGGCGGTGTCCTTATAGGGCTTTTCGAGCATTCCGACGTACAGGATGCCGATGATCCTGTTTTCGACGTTTTTGATCGGTTCGTAGGCGGTGACGTACCAATCGGTGACGACAAAGGCCCGGGCGAGCCAGGGCTGGCCCTCTTCGAGCACGGCCCTTTTCACTTTCTCGGACAGGAGCGTGCCGATGGCGCGCTCGCCCTTTTCGTTTTTGACGTTGGTCGAGATCCGGAGGTCGTTCTGGAAAATGGTGGCGGTTCCCGTCTCCCGACCTTTGTATTTTTCGCCCTTGAAAACAAGGTCCTTGATGCTGTCCACGATGTCGTAGTTCCGGTTGAGAAGAATGCCTCCGTAGAGAACTCCGAGAAGAACCCCCGTTTCGTCCGTCACCGGGGCGCCGGCTTTGAGCATCATCCCCAGTGTTTCACGGTTCTCGGCTCTGGGCGCGGCTTTCGGCGTGGAGACGAACTCCAGCACGGCCTTATCGGCCAGGTCGTGTCCCTCCTTGAGGAGCTCGTCCCTGGAGAGAAGCTGGGGGGAGGCCGCGATGTTCTTTTTTAAAACCTGCCGAACGATTTCGTCGGACGATTCGTCGTCTCCGGTCATTTCCGGATTCCTGGTTCGGAGAAGGACGACTCCTCGCGCATCCGCCAGGGTCAAGATGTCCAGTCCGTTTTCGGTTCGGACGCGGCCGAGATATTTAAGGAGGGTATCTTTCTGGTTTTTTTGAACGGCTTCCCGCAGGCCTTCTCGCGCCGCGGTCAGGCTGACGATGACCTTGATATCGTTGAGCTTGGCGTTGAAAACCATCCAGGCGGAAGACAGGTCATGGCGAACCTTGGCCTGAGCTTGGGAGATGAGCGTGGTGCGAATGATCCGGGAGCCGATGATCAGCGTAAAGAAGCCGCCGATGATGATGACGAGGAGGAAGCTCAAGCTGAGCTTTGTCCGCAAAGAAAATTGAGGCGCTTTCATGCCGCTTGCTTTGGACCGGCCCTTTCGAAAAATGGCGCCGATCGACAACGCAGAGATTCCTCTTCGTTAATTTTTTATTATACCAAAGAATCGCGCTTTCCCCTAGTTGAAGAGGAGATACAAAGAGGTTTTCTTCTGAGAATTGTTAAGACGGGAAGAAGAACGCCTCCACTCCGAGACGGACGGCTGGGGAGAGAGCGGCGCCAAACGCCGTAGCTCCGGACTGGATGGCCAGGACCTTGAACACGAACGGCCGGTGAAGACGCAAAAAATCGGTGACGGCACGGAGGGAGAAGGCATGGGTGCTCACGCCAGCGGAATCGATCCGGTCCTCATCAACCCATACGATCTCGCCAGGCCGGCCGCCGGCCGGCCAGAGAGACGCGGAATTCCTCAAAATTCATCCGTCGAAACGATCCTTTGGCGGCACTTAGCGCAGACGATCATGATCTGGTCCTCGCGTCGGATCGATTCCTTAGGCTTGGAGGGATTGACCTCCGCGAATTCCGCTTGGCTTAGGAGGAGAAAGTTGGGATGGGCGTAAGCCTTGGCGCCCAGCCGCAGGTTGATCCAGCGCAGGTGGTCCCGGCAAGCGATGATTTCGCCGCAGCCCTCACAGAGAACAAGTTCCTTCTCGATGGTCTCGAAGATCTCGGGGGCCTCGACGTCGGTCACGGCCAGCGAATAGAAGTTGGTATTGGCGATCCCCTTATCGGTGATGCATTTTTCCTCGCATTGCCCGCACTGGATGCAGGAGCCGTAGTCGACCTGGAGCGTACGGACCTTGCGTATCGGGTCATCGCTCATCTTGATGGCTTGGGAAGGACAGACTTGAGCGCAGGCGCCGCAGCCGACGCAGTAATTTTTATCGTAGCGAGGCATCCCTCTGTAGCGTTTCGACTCGGTATCCGGTTGAGCGGGAAACTTCGTCGTGTAGGGCGCGGAAAACAGGGAAACCAGGGCTTCCTTGATTTCTCGTACTTTGGGCAGGATCATGACGTCATTCCTCCTTGAGCTCGCCGTCGGCCTCGTAAAGGTCGACGACGCTTTCTTTGGCCAGGGGGATCCGGCCGCGATGGGCGGCCCGGGAGATGGCGTGGGCGGCGACCGGCGATGTGAAGAAGATGAAGGCGATTCCTAGAAGAGCTTTGAAGCCGAAGCTGGTGAACCCCTTAATAATGAAGGCGCCGAAGAGCAGGCCGGCCGTGCCGAAGGTAATGCACTTCGTTGCCGCCTGAAGGCGAGTGTAAACGTCGGGCAGCCGAACCAGGCCGAGCACTGCCAGGAAATCGAAGGCGATCCCCACCCAGATGAAAACCATGCCGATCGTTTGCCTAATCATCGAGGCGTCTCCCTTCCAGAATCTTAGCGAAAGCCAGCGAGGCTATGAAGCTGAGCAGGGCCCAGATCAGGGCGATGTCCAGGAAAAACCCCTGGTCGTAAAAGAGGCCGAACAAGGCCAGCATGCCGACGATGAGGACCCCCAGGATATCCACGGCCACCACCCGGTCGGCCGGCGATGGGCCGTAAACGACGCGGAAGAGGACGAAGAGGGAGCTGAAGAGACTGACGTTAATCAGCTTGACAAGAAGCGGGCCCTCAAAGACAAAGAAATTCAGGGTGGCCAGGCTGCCCAGGACGGTGGCGCCGATGAGCCAGCGAGCGACTCTCATTCGAAGACCTCCTTGATCAGGCGTTCAAACTTCAGCCCGATGTCCCGGGTGTTTTGCTCGATGTCATCCGACTTGACGGTTAGGCAATGGATGTAGAGTTCCTGTTTGGCCGGGTTGATATCCACAGTGAATGTGCCGGGCGTCAGGGTGATGGAGTTGGCGAGGGTTGTCAGCGCGGCGTCTGTCTTCAGCCCCGTCCGAATCTTGATGATCCCCGGCCTGATCGGCCGCTTCGGATGGAGGACGATGGCGGCAACGTTCAAGTTGGCTTTGATCATTTCCCAGACGAACTTGAAGAAGAAAAGGAGGCTGAAGACAAAGCGCCGGGGCCAATGCTTGGAATCGGCTTTCGGCGCGGCTAATCGGCGGAAGCGCCCGGCGATAAGAGACGCGGCTAGGGCCATAACAAGACCGGCGACGATTTCCTGCCATCCCCCTCCGGCGGTCAGGGCCAGCCAGATGAGAAAAGTCACAAGGAAGATGATCATTATCGACCTCCCAGAACGGCGGCGGCATAGCCGGTCTTGTTCATAATGGCCGCTACCACGGGATCCAGGACCGATTCCTTGATCCCGGGGACGATGAGGAGACTTGTGAGGATGCAGAGAACTGCCAGAATGATCATGGCTGCCTGCATGCCCCAGCCCGGCCGAGCTTGGAGACCCTTGACCGGGTTTTCACCCCGGATGCCGTAACGTTGGACTTTCATGAAGGTGGCCAGGGTCAGCAAACTGCCGACCACGGCCAGAAGGGCGTAGACCGGCTGGTGGGCCTGGACGGCGGCGATGATGATCAGGAGCTTGCTGAAGAAACCGTTGAAAGGCGGGATTCCCGAGATAGCCAGCGAGGCGACCATCGAGGAGTGAGCCGTGATTGGCAGGAGGCGGGTGATGTTGCCCATCTTTCTCAGGTCCCGAGTTCCGAGGCCCATCTCGATGGCGCCGGCATTGTAAAACAGAAGGGATTTGAACAGCGCGTGGTTGAGCAGATGGAAGAGCGCGCCGGCTATCCCTAGGGTACTGTTAAGGCCAATGCCCAAAAAGATGTATCCAACCTGGCTGATGCTGCTGTAAGCGAGGAGCCGTTTGAAGTCCCACTGACCGATGGCCAGGATGACGCCCAGGACGATCGATAGCGTGCCCAGGATCATGAAGGCCGTCAGGAAAACCTGTGGCGCCCCTAAGATGTTATAGAAGATTCGGACCAGAACGTAGACGCCCAGGGTTTTGATCAGAACCCCTGAGAGCATGCTCGAGATAGGCGCGGGCGCCGAAGAGTGGGCGTCGGGCAGCCAGGCATGAAAGGGCATGATCGCCGCTTTAAGCCCGTAGCCGGCCAGAAACAGGGCGCCGATCCAGATTTTCAGCCCAGGTCCGACGCTGGACATGGCGACAGAAATATGGGCCATGGTCAGCGTCGATGTGGCGCTGTAAACAACGGCGATGGCCAACAGGATTAGCGAGGAGGAGACCGAGGCCATAACGGCGTACTTGAAGGCGGCCTCGAATTCGTGGGCCCGGCCGCCGTAGGCGACCAAGCCATAGGCGGCGAACAGAGCAATCTCGGTAAAGACGAAGAGGTTGAAGAGGTCGCCGGTGATAAGGACGCCATTCATGCCGCCGACCAGGATCATGAACAGGGCGTAGTATTTCCAGTCCGAACCGAGGTGCCGGATGTAAGACACAGAAAACAGGAGCGAGGTCAGGGAGATCAGCGCGACAATGATCAACATAAAAGCGCCGAAAGGGTCGAGGACCAAGGCGATGCCGTAAGGCAGCTTCCAGCCGCCCATCTCATAAACTCTGATCCCGGCGCCCAACTGGAAGAAGGTGATCAGGGAAAGAACGAACACGGCGACCGTCGCGGCAACAGCGAGGAGAGGTCCCCAGAAGTCCTTCTTCCGGCCGACAAGGGATATTAAGAAGGCCGCGGCCAGGGGAATGATGATGAAGATTGGAAGTGTCATCCGCGGAGCCTCCTGATCTTGGTGATGTCGAAGGTCTTATATTTATTAAAAAGCCTGATAGCCAGGGCGACGAGCATCGCTGTCGTCCCCAGCTCGATGACGATGGAAGTCAGGACCAAGGCCTGGGGCAAGGGGTCAACCATGATGGCCGCTTCCTTGCCTTTCTCTAAGATGGGATAAACGGCCCCCCGACGGTAGCCGAACAGGACGATCATAAGGTTGACGGCGTAGCCCATGATGCCTGAAGCCAGGATGATTTTGATCAAATCCCGCTTGACGATCATTCCGTATAAGCCGATGAGGAAAAGGGCGAAACAGAGGAGATAGATGATCATGGGTCGTCTCCTTTCTCCGGGTTCCATTCAGTCAGAGCCCAGACGGCCAGGAAGAGCGACAAGCCCACCTTGACGCCGATGATGATGTTTAAGGGCAGGATGAAACCCGAGCTCCAGAGGTCGAAGAGGCGGCCTTTGCCCAGAGTGTTGAGCAGAAAAGCGCCGCCGGCGGCCAAACCGAGAAGTCCGAGGGCCAGGTAGAGCAGCGGTCCGCTCGATTCGACGCTGTGAAGGACGCGGATGTTCAACCATTCTTGGGCGGCGGGCCTTCCGTAGGCGAGCAGGACGCTGAGAAAGCCCAGGGCCAGAATGACGCCCCCGCCGAATCCGCCGCCGGGGCTGAGGTGGCCGTGGAGGATGATGTAGAATCCATAGAGAAAAATGACCGGCAGGATGGCCCGGGTGACGGTCTTGACGATGACGGTCAATCCTTGCTTTTCGGACATCACTCCTCACCCCCTTCCTTTTTCGCCTTGCGGACCCGGAGGATAGTGAACACCCCCAGAATAGCCGTGGCCAGGACAGTCACCTCGCCCAGGGTGTCATAAGCCCGGTAGTCAAGAACGACGGACGAGACGATGTTGGCCGACCTGATCTGTTGACCTGCATTGTCAATGTAATATTGGGCCGTGCTGAGAATCGGTCGGCCGAACTCCGGGAGGCCCTTGAAGACATGGATGCTGAAGGCAAATACGGCGATGAGCGTCAAGGCCGTTAAGGCGGCGGTCAGGCGGTCGAGCCGTGCGGGTTCCAGGCTATGATAGTCCTTCCGGATGAAAGCCCGGACAAGGATGATCAGGGCGAAGATCTCGAAGAGGAACTGGACGATGGCCAAGTCAGGCGCCTGGAGGAGGAGAAAAGCCGTTGAAACGGCCAGGCCGACGACGCTGATGGTAACGATGGATGACAGGATGTCGTTGATCTCCAGAGCGACGATCGATCCCAGGATCATGAAACTTAACAGGAAGATGAGCCAGATATCGATGGGCATGAGGTCCTCCTTTTCACAGACTCAATGTCAGAAAAGCTAAAAGCCCGAGGACGATGAACAGAAGGTAGAGCGGGAGAAGACCGGAGTGGGCTTTCTGCAAGCCATGGGCGACGCCGAACGTGGCCCGAGCGCCAAGGTCGTAGACGTCGAAATATTTTTTCTCGGCCCAGGCGTAGAACGTCTTAAGAGGCTTCATGGCCTTGATCTCGTTGTAGAACTCGGTCCCCACGATCCGGAAGGACTCGGCCGGCCGCCGGCCTCCGAGATAGACATCATCGAATCGGACCTTTCTGGTCAGAAGATAGATAATCAATCCGGTCAAGAAGGCTCCGGCGAAGAGGATGAGGATGACTTGGGGATTATAGAGGCCGGAGGCGGCACCCACAGCCAAACCGTTTTCCTCGAGGACGGGATTGATGAACAATTGGACGGGGATTTTCCTGCCGAAAACGCCGAAAACAATACAAAGCAGGGACAGCAGGCCCGTAGCCACCCATTGATTGACCGGCGCCTCTTTTACGGGATTGAAGCGTTCAGGACGCTTCCCCAGGAAAGCGGCATGAAGTAACTTCAGGAAACTGGCCAAAGTGAGGGCGCTGCCGAAGACGGCCAGGATGAGGCAGGCCAGCAGCCAGATCTTATAGCCGGCTGCCAGGCCCGGGGCGGCCATCTGTTCCAGGAGACCCTGGTAGATCATCCATTTGGAAAAGAAACCGTTAAAGGGGGGAATGCCGGAGATCGACAGCGACCCGACCAGGGTGATGAGGAAGGTCGCCGGCATGACCTTAGCCAGGCCGCCGAGCTCGTCGAGGTTGCTCGACCCAGTCCGCTTCTCGACTGAACCCAGCGATAGAAAAAGGCTGCTTTTGTATAGGGCATTGTTAACGAGGTGGAAAAGCCCTCCGGCGAGGGCCAAGGCGGAACCGCTTCCCACTCCCATGATCATGTAGCCGACCTGGCTGACGGCATGATAGCCGAGCAGACGCCGGCCGTTGTGCTGGACCATGGCCATCATGACCGCTGTGATGACGGTCAGGGCTCCGAGCGTGATGATGGCAAGATGAATGAAAAGACCCGTCCGGAAAATGATCGTCATCATCCGGAGCAAAAGGTAAATGCCGAGAATCTTGTCCAGCGAGGCTGGAAGCAAGGCGGCGCTTTCAATCGGCGCATCCCGGCTGAAGTCCGGCACCCAGGTGTGTAGGGGGAAGCCGCCGGCCTTGGCCAAGGCGGCGATCAGGAAGCAGACAAAAGCCCCGAGAGCCGCCCCCTTCACCGCGATCGAGGGGCCGCCGAGCGTCCAATCGCCCGTTTGGAGAGCAAGGAGGGCCACCCCCAGAATGAGAAAGGCATCCGATCCGCCGACGATAATGAAGGTCTTTTTGGCCGCGGCCGGGGTGCCCGGACCTCGACCGAGTAAAGCGAATCCATATAGAGTCAGACCGGAGAGGCTCCAAAAAATCAAGAACGCCAGAGCGTGACGGCTGACGACGGCGCCGTTGCAGAAGGCCAGAGTCAGCGGATAAAGAACAAAGAATGGTTTCGCGATATCTTTCTCCACTCCGGAAAGGCTGAAGACAAGAATGAGGAAACTCAGGAGCTGAAGGAAAATAAGGGCGAAAAGGGACGTCTTATCCGCCGAAGCGACGGCCAGGCCGAAGAGGGAAACGGGTTCAGGCGTCTGGGTGAAAATTCCGTACACGCAATAGACGCCGAAGGAAACGCTCAGCAGAGTCACGAGCTTTCGCAGCCCGATCGGCAGGAAGAGATTGATCAAACCCGCAGCCAGAGGAATGAGGACGATGAGGACGATGGGGTTAGCCATGGATGTCCCTCCGGAGGCGCTCAGTTTTTTCCCGCGACAGGCGCAATAGATCCATGTCCAGAGGATCGTTATCGGGAGTTATGACTCGGATCGCCCTCTCGGTGCAGCAGTAGCATGGGTCGACCGAGGCCAGGGTAATGAGAGCGTCGGCCACCGGGACGCCTATGCAGGAGGCGGCGAAGGTGGGGATATTGACGTAACTCGGCGCCCGAACTTTATGGCGGATGGCCCGGTTGGTGCCGTCGGTCCGGATATAATGGAAGACCTCGCCGCGCGGGGCTTCATGCCGGCCGATGCCCTCGCCGATGCCGATTTCCTTGACGTTGTTGAGGATGGGGCCGGAGAGGGTTTTAAGCTTCTCCAGGCATTGCCGGACAATCTTGATGGACTCGAGAATTTCCAGGACGCGCAAGACAAGCTTGTCATAGACGTCGCCGTTCGGCAAGACGATGGCCCGGAAATCGACCCAGCCGTAGGCGTCTTTGGGCTCGTCCTTGCGGACGTCGATCGGGACCCCGGAAGCCCGGGCCGTCGGGCCGACGGCACAGAAATCGATCGCCGCCTGTTTGGTCAGGACGCCGACCCCCTTGAGCCGGCTCTTAAGGACCGGGTCGTCGGACACGGCCTTGGCGATCATGGCCAGCTTGCTTTCAATCTCGTTCAGGATCTTTTGCAGGCCGGGGATATCGTCGGGGTTGATGTCTCGGGCCACGCCCCCGACCCGCATCATCCCGTAGTGGTTGCGGTTCCCGGAAATCGTTTCGAACATCTGAAGGACGGGCTCGCGCCATTTCCAGGCCCACATCCAGACGGTATCGTAGCCGATGAAGTGTCCGGCCAGACCCAGCCAGAGGAGGTGGCTGTGGATCCGTTCGAGTTCCCCGATGAGGGTTCTGATGTAGGCCGCCCGCTCCGGGATCTCGATATGATCGACGTCCTCTATGGCGTGGACGCAGGCAAGGGGATGGGACGTCGAGCAGATACCGCAGATCCGTTCGACGAGGTAGATGGATTGGGCAAAGGTCCTGCCCTCCGACAAGTATTCATGGCCGCGGTGCAGACAGCCGATATCGAGCTCGACATCGACGACGGTCTCTCCGTCCACCTTGAGAGTGAAGGATTCGGCTTCTTCGAGAAGCGGGTGGAAAGGGCCGACGGGGATAACGGTCTTGGTCATGACATCCTCCTGAACCGGAACGGCTTGTCCAAGCGCTGAGGATGGTCCTTGCTTAAAAGGCGCTCGGGACGGGGATGGCCCTCGAACGTGATGCCCCAGAATTCAGCCATCTCCCGTTCGATCCATTCTGCCCCGCGGATGACGGGCGTTATCGACGTCACCCGGGGATGGACTTTATCGGGTATGATTACGCGAGGACAGTAATACCAACCGGTCACGTCGTGGGAAAAATGATAAAGGACCTCGAGGCCATGGTAGGTTTCCATTGCCGTGGCTGTTGTCAGCCGGCAACCCATGGTCCGGAAAAGATAGACAGCGACCTCGGTCAGGTTCTTATCGGCGACCTCGAAATACAACCGGCCCGGCTTTTCAACCGTCCGGCCGATTTTCGGGCCCATAGCACGCAGGAAATCGTCTTTATTTGCCACGGAGCACCCCCATGAGTTTGGCTAAAGCTTCGATCATGGCCTCGGGTTTGGGCGGACAGCCCGGGATGTACACATCGATGGGAATGACGTCCTCCCTCCGCGGGACGATGTTGTAGCTGTCCTTGAAGCAACAGCCCGAGGTCGGACAGGCCCCGACACCGACGACAAAGATGGGTTTGGGCGCCTGCTCGTAGAGGCGCTTGACCATAGGCGCCACTTTTTGGTTGACGATGCCCGTGAGAAGGATGACGTCGGCGTGGCGGATGGAACCCACCAGCTTGACCCCGAAGCGTTCGACGTCGTAGCGCGGCGTCAAAAGGTCCAGGATCTCGATATCGCAATTATTGCAGGGCGAAGCGCTGACGTGAAACACCCAAAGGGACTTAGCCAGGCGTTTTTTGGACCAGCTCATATCAGACTCCAAGAACGGCCAGGACAACGGCCAGGAAGGCGAGCGGTGAGGCGACCTTCCAGAAGAAAGAGATGGCCGTGTCGATCCGCAGCCGCGGGTTGGTGTTTTTGATGATGATCATGACGACGATAATCCCCAGGTATTTGAGAAGGGCCCAGAGAATCCCCGGGCCCTGGAGTTTGAATCCTCCGAGGAAGAGAAGAACGAGGAGAAAGGGGAAGATGACGTACATCATGAAATGGCCGAGCTTCCAGAAGGCCAGGAGCGGTCCGCCGTACTCCATGAACGGTCCCCCGACGACCTCGGTCTCGGCATCCGGGATATGGAACGGCGGGAGGGTCATCTTGGCCTGGATGCAGAGCAGGCCGATGACAAGGGCGATCGTCCCCGAGATCGACCCGGCGACGGCTCCATGCCCTGCCTGGTAGGCGAGGATTGCGTCGAACCGGAGCGTGTAACCGGTTTTGATGACGGCGACCAGGCAAACCAGGATGAAGGCTAACTCGTCGGCCAGAAGGAGCTTGATCTCCCGGCCCGCCCCCAGGCTGGAAAAGACATTTCCGGTCGAAGCGCCGCCCAGGACGACCATGACCGAAAAGAGCATGAGAAGATACATGACGACGATCAGGTCGCCCCCGAAGCCCGTCCCGAAGAAGAGCGGCACTCCGACCAGAGCTGAAACGACAGCCAGCATGGCCAGAGCGCCCAGGGGTGCGGCGATGAAGACTCCCGACATGGTGTCGCGGATCAGGATCGTTTCTTTGGTCAAGAGTTTGAACAGATCGTTGAAGTTTTGGAAGAACGGCGGACCGACCCTGAACTGGAAGCGGGCCGAGACCTTTCGGTCGAGCCAACCGGCCAGAAGGCCCAAGACGGCGGTGAAGAGAAGACCTGGAAAGACGAACAGGTAGAGAAGATAAACGACCTTCATCGTTTCCCCTCCTTGACCAGCCAGTTAGGGCTTTTAATGGCCAGATGTTCGCCGGCGAAGAAGAGATGGGTCTTGGGGTCTTCAGCCCCGACCTCCTTCATCATAAAAGTCCCCGGCGGGGCTGTCTTGACGCATGCGGGCTCATAATCCGGATTCTCGACGAGCTGGTTAAGGCAGAAGTCGCACTTAGTCGAGACGTAGTTAATGACCTCGGGGAAGATCGTCCCAAAAGGACAGGCCAGGACGCAGCTCTTGCAGCCGACACAGCGCATGTTAAAGCGCTTGATTACTCCCGTCGCCTGCCTCTCCAGCGCTTCCTTGGGACAGGCGGCGACGCAAAAGGCCTCCAGACACTGGCGGCAGGTGACGGCGAACTCGGCCACTTCGAGGAGCGAAAAAGCCCCCGGATTGCCGCGGTGAAAAAGGTACTCACACTCGATCTTATCGGCCGGGACTCCCGAGGCGATCAGGGCCGGGATGTCGATGACCAGCTTCTTCAATCCCATATGGCCTCCTCATTCTTGATCTGGGCGTAGGTGAATACCGGCCCGTGTTTGCAGGCATAATACTCGCCCATGACGCAATGACGACACTGCCCGAAGCCGCAGTACATCTTCTTTTCCATCGACAGGTAGATCTGGTCCTCCCGGTAACCCATTTTCAGCAGGTCCCTCGTCCCGAATTTCATCATCACCGGCGGCCCGCAGACCACAGCCGGGTTGTGCGCCGTGTCGATCTGGATCTTCTCCAGGAGTTTAGTCACCAAACAGACCTCCTCGTCCCAGTTCTCGCCGGGAGGGATGACATCCACCGCCCGAAGGAAATGGACGTTGGGGTATTTTCGCCAGCCGGTGACCTCGTCCTTGAAGATGCAGTCCTGAGGCGTTTTGGCTCCTGCCAGGAAGGTGACGCTCCTGTATTTTTCGACTTCGGCCAGAAGGGTCAGGAAGAGAGACCGGAGGGGGGCGAGACCGCAGCCGCCGCCCAGGATGAGGAGGTCCTTGCCTTCAAATTTTTCAAGGGGGTACCAGGTCCCATAGGGACCGCGAAGGCCGATCCGATCGCCGACTTGAGTCCGGTGGATGTGTTTGGTGACATAACCCGCTTTCATGATCGTCACGTCCATGATCTCAGAGACGAATTGGGAAGAGGACGGGGTGAAAGGGCCTTCGCCGACGCCCGGGATGCTCAACTCGATAAACTGTCCGGTCCGAAAGGGGATGGGCCGGTCGGGCCGGAGCCGCAGCGTCCTGATCGTCGGCGATTCCTGGATGACGTCATGGACGGCGGCGGGGATGATTTCGTAGGGATTACGCATGAGCCACCTCCGCGCCGCCGGCCGCCGGCTTGTCCAGCAGGTTTTTTAGCGCCGACCGGAAATCGATCCCGGCCGGGCAAGCATCGATGCAACGGCCGCACCCCGTACAGCCCAGACGTCCGAAGTCGCCCTGCATGTAAATGAACTTGCAGAGGTAGCGGTTCCGGAAACGATCGGTCATTTTGGGACGGGGGGTGGCGCCGCCGGCGACCCGTGCATAGCCTTGCCATTGGCAGGAGTCGTAGCTGCGGACTTTGACGAATTGCCCGGAATTGCTTTCGTCGTTGAGGATGAGGCAGTAACAAGTCGGACAGATATGGGTGCACGCTCCGCAGCCGACGCACTCGGCCGATTCCTTCCTCCATCCGGTCTGTTCGCGCCGGCGCAACGTGGAATAATCGGGCGAGCGTTCAAAGGCTGCGTTTTGCCGTTTCAGGTCATCAACCAGCCGGCCGCGCCGGCCGGCCGCCTCCGCCCGGAGCCCGGCGTCGTCCGTTTCGACGGGGAGGTAAGTCTGAACGAGCTCGAGCAGCGCTTTTCCCTTGTCGCTTCCGGGTTCGAGTAGAGTCCGGTCCCCCGCCCAGACAAGGTTGAGGTCGAAGCCCGCTTCGGAGTAAGGGGCGCCGCCGGTCAAGGTGCAGTGGCAGGTCGGCGCGATGGCCGTGCAATCGGCACTGACGATGACGGTGTTCTCCCGCCACGCGGCATAAGCGGGGTCGATAAAATCCTTGTTGATCAACGCTTGATCGAGGAGAGCAAGGGCCCTCAGATCGCAGGCCTTGATCCCGGCGATCATCCGCGGAGCCGGTCGGGCGGTCAAAGGATAAACCTGCTCGCGGACGAGATAGAAGAGGGTTTTCAGGGGATCGACTGGACGGAAACCGCCCAGAACATAATCTTTTTCCCCTTCGAGACGCGTCAGTCGAGGCGACGAGTCTTTCTCGGAGGTGCGGGCGGGGAGAACGATCTCCTTGAAAGGGCCGATCCCCTCTTTGACGCAGCGCTTTAAGAAACCTAAAAGATCAGAGGTTTTAATGTGCACCTACCACCTTCCCTGCATCGTTTATCATGGCCCGAGGGCCTGAGGCCGCAGGCGGACGCTGCCGCTTCAATCGATGACTTAGCTGACGGCGAACGCTCGTGGCCGGAGTGACCGTGAAATCGCCTCGGTGCTGTGGAGAGCACTCTCCTGCGGATAGGCAGGGCAAGAAATCTTTCATGACAACATGAGGCAAGGAGGGGAAAAACGCCGCAGGATAAAAATGTTTATCTTTAAGGATAAGGGCTCTCAAATCCTGATGTTATATAGAACTTCCTGTTAATTGTCAAGGAAAAATTAAAAATTTCAAGGCAACGTGAATACTTCCGCTTTTCTTAAGGGTTAGATTCTCTTCAGATAGCAGTTATGGTGCAGTTGGGAGGGGGGGTGTACTGGCCTTTCCTCTTTTCCGGAGCCTTCTTCTCTTCCGGTGCGGGCCGTGGCCCCGGTTTTACGTCTTCTTCATGACCCGCTTCCGGGTGTAGGCGATGAGCCCGCCGGCGTCGATGATGGCCTGCCGCGCCTTCGGCAGGGGAAGGGTCGCGAAGCCCTTGCCGGTCGTCGTGTTCACGACCTTGTCCCCGGCGAACCCGAGCTCGTCCCCTTCCGACGCCTCGATATCGGGACAAACGATCGTGCGCAGGCCGAGGTTGATCGAGTTCTGGAGGAAGATCCGGGCGAAATTACGGGCCACGATCACGAGCTCGTAGCCTTTGAGTGTCGAGGCCGCCTGCTCGCGCGAGGAACCGCAGCCGAAGTTCTTGCCGGCCACGATGACGCTCCCCGCCGGGATCTCCTTCCTTCGGAGCTTCGCGTTGAACTCGTTATTATCGGCGAAGGCAAATTGAGGGGTCTCGTTTGGAAGCACGGTCGCCATGTAGCGGCCGGGATAGATGATATCCGTGGAAATGTCGTCACCCAGCTTCAGGACAACCTTGGCCATGTCATTTGCCTCCTTTCCGCGGGTCGGTGATGATGCCCGTGAGGGCGCTCGCGGCCGCCACGGCCGGCGACGAGAGGTAGACCTCTGCATTGGGGTTGCCCATCCGGCCCTTGAAGTTCCTGTTCGTCGTGGCCAGGGCGACCTCACCGTCTCCCAAGGCGCCCTGGTGGACGCCCAGGCAAGGCCCGCAACCCGGGTTCATGACCACGGCGCCGGCCTTGATGAAGTCGGCGACATAGCCGGCGTCGAGCGCTTGCTTGAATATCCTGTAGGAGGCCGGAAAAACGAGCATGCGCGTCCCGCGGGCCACTTTTTTGCCCTTGACGATCTTCGCCGCGACCGCCAGATCGTCGAGCCGCCCATTGGTGCAGGAGCCGATGACGACCTGGTTGATCTTAAGGCCCGCGACTTTGCCGACGGGCTTGACATTGTCCACGGTGTGCGGGCAGGCGACCTGGGGTTCGAGCTTAGAGGCGTCGATTTCGACGACCTTATCATAGGACGCGTCCGGGTCGGGGCCGATAACCTCGATCTTCCCCTTGACCTTCGCCTCTTCCCTGAGGTAGCGGAGCGTCTCTTCATCCGGAGGAACGATGCCCGAGGTCGCTCCTGCCTCGACGGACATATTGCAGACCGTCAGCCGCCCGGACGTGGACATGCTCTTGAACGCCGGGCCGTGGTATTCGAGGACCTTGAAGTTCGCGCCTTCGGCCGAGAGCCTCCCGATCAAGTGGAGAATGAGGTCCTTGGGCGCCACGTATTTGGAGAAGCGGCCCTTGGCGACGACCTTGATGGTCTTAGGAACCTCGACGTTGAGGGCGATTCCCAGCGCCCAAACAGATGCCATCTCGGTCGCCCCGATGCCGAACGCAAATGCGCCCAAGGCGCCGTGGCTCGTCGTGTGGCTGTCCGTGCCGACCACGACTTTGCCTGGAAGGACATAGCCGCTTTCCGGCAGGATCTGGTGGCAGATGCCGCCCTCATCGCCGCGGATGTCGTGGAACTTCGTGATGCCCTGGGCGGCGACGAACTCACGGATCCTCTTCTGGTTCGTGGCCGTCTTGGAGCTTTCGGCAGGGACCCTGTGGTCGAAGATGATGGCGATCCTGGAAGGATCCCAGACCTTCGCCTCTTTTCCCGTGTCCTTGTAGACCTCGCGGAACTGATTGATGACCAGGGCCGCGTTCTCATGGGACATAGCCAGGCCCACTTCGGGCTCGACCACGTCCCCGGCCTTGACTAAGGTCCGGTGAGTCGCCCCGGCCAGAATTTTTTCGACCATCGTCATGCCCATTTTGACCTCCGATCCGTCATCCGCCGTTCGTCGCCCGTCCTATTTTTTGAATCTCCGGCTTGATGACCCGCCAACTTACCGGAAGAACGGCTTGCCGAGAAAGGCCCCAGCCAAGCCGTAGATGAGGAATGTTTTACCAGAAGACGGGGAAAAAGGCAAGCCGAATCAGAGGGGTCAAGTCTTAACATTTAACAAAAAAGTGTTAAATGTTAAGACTTGACCCCTACTTCTTGAACTTGGAGATGAACTCCTCGACCTCGGGGATGCCGCCCTGGAGGATGAGATAGCCGTTCGACGGCTCCCGCTCCGTGATCTCGCCGGCGATGGGCGTCAGCATGATCTTTTTGACCTCTTCGTAATCCGTCGCCTGTCCCAGGGCCCATCCCAGCTTGACGTAGGCCACCTCGGGGAGCATGTTGGCCGCCGGGATGACCCCCAGCTCCATCATGTCCCGGCCGGTGTCATAAACGTACATCTGGACGTATCCCCAGAGGGTCTGGACCGTCATGAAAACGGCGATGCCTTTGTCTCTGGCCCTCTTGAGCGCCGGGTAGAGCGGCTTGTTGACGTGCCCCAGCCCGGTCCCCGCGATGACGATCCCCCGGTAACCGTTGTCGATGAGCGAGTCGAGGATGTCCGGCTTCATGTTCGGGTAGTAATAAACGATGCTGACCTTCTCCTCGAAGGCCGTGTTGATGACGACGTCCTTGTCTGCCCGCCTCTTCTTGTAATCCTGGCGAAGGGGCGTGATCTTCTCCCGGCTGATCATGGCGAGGGGGATGTCGCCGATCGTCCGGAACGTGGACCTGTAGCTCGAATGCATCTTCCGGACGCGGGTGCCTCGGTGCAGCAGCCCATAGAGGTCCGATGTCGGCCCGAACATGCAGATCATGACCTCGGCGATGTCGCTCTCGGCCGCGGCCTTGACGCTGTGCATCAGGTTGAGGGCGGCATCCGAGGACGGCCGGTCGCTCGACCGCTGGGAGCCGACCAAGACGATGGGCACGGGCGAGTTCTGGACCATGAAGGAAAGGATGGCCGCCGTGTGGTGCATGGTGTCCGTGCCGTGACCGATGACGATGCCCTGGACGCCCTTGGCGATCTCCCTTCCGATGGCTTCGGCCGTTCCGCGCCATTGCTCGGGCCCCATGTTCTCGCTGAAGACGCCGTAGAGCTTCTCGGTCTCGAGATTGCAGATATCGGCCAGCTCGGGCACCGAACCATAAAGCTCGCCCGGCGAGAAGGCCGGAATGACCGCGCCCGTCCGGTAATCGAGCCGGCTGGCGATCGTTCCTCCCGTGCCCAGGAGCTTGACCCGCGGTTTTTTCGGATCGTAAGGAAATTCCTTCTCCGGGATCTTGTAGTGGGCTTCCTTCCGCCCCTGGATGTCGACCGCGGTGATGCTGTCGGCCAGGACCCCGACGTTATATCCGGACCTGAGCTTGAGGACGACGTGCAGGGAGTCGGCCGCTTCGGAGCGCGGCAGGATGATGCCCGTGAACTCTCCCCCGGTGGTTGTGATCCTGACGTCGCTCCAGACCCGGGCATTGAAACTCTTCAGAATGTCCAGGGCCCGTCCCTTGTATCCTTTGTAAAGATTCTCTTCCATCATCGGGAAGTCCCTTCGAGCGCTTCTTTGAGCCGGGCCGCCATCTCCGCGCCGTCGACCCTCCCCCGCCATTCGTCCATGAGCCGTCCCATGGCCAGAAGCTCCCGCGCCGCCTCTCTCCGAAATCTCAAGCCTTTCATGCTCTTCACGGTCGCCCGGACGCTCGCTCTGACCTTCGCATCATCAGCGGGAGATGGCCAGAGATCTTCGACCTTTTTCCGGTCGGCGAGCGCCCGTTCGAGGAGCGGCAGGACACCTTCCCTGTAGATCCTCCGGTCCTTGAGCGCGGCGAGAACGGAGGTCATGGCCGCCTCGTCGAGTTCGTCGGCGGGAAGGCCTTTCCTTTTCAGCCGGGCGGGGAACTGGGCAAGGACGACGGATACGAGGACGGGCTTCATACCCCATTCCTCGTCCGCCTTCTCGAATAGGGAGGCGAACGGCGAGATGGCGAGCTTTTCCACGAGGTCCGCCGGGACGCCGATCTCCCCGTAGCGTTTTTTGCGTTTCAGGATGTTCGGGGGCAGCGAGGCCCTGATCCCTTCCAGCCGTTCTGCCGTGATCCGTTTGGCCGGAAGGTCGGTGTCCGGGTACATCCGGTCAGGGCCCGGCAGGATGCGCTCGAAGCCGTTCGTTCCGTCGATGTGAGCCTGCCTTGTCTCGGAGGGTATGCCGATGGTCGCCTCCCTCGCCCGGGCGATGATCTCCTGGGCGCCGAGCCGGGCATCCGCCTCCGGACCCCAGACGATGACAAGCGTGTCGTCGGGCCCGGCGTTCATCGCCTTGCGGACCGCCAACCACTCCGAGCCGGCCAACGTTTCACTGGGGCTGTCCGAGTGAATGATGTTCGGGAGGGTGGTCAAGCAGGCGATGACGCGCACCCGGTCGGAGATCTCCCGGGAAAAGAACGTGTGGGTCTGTGTCTGCCATCTCAGAAGGCCCCGGAACCCGATGAGCTGGACGCCGTGGACGGTCATCCCGCTCGCAACCGCCGATCGGACCGGCTGATATTCGGTCCGGCGCAAGACGTTGCCGACGTCTTCCGTGGAAGCCTTGAACGAGGCCGTGACGATCCCCCGGCGGGCCAGCTCGTCCCGCAGCCGCAACAGGTTCC
>Ga0315281_10002096_pt1 | contig 29616 bp, 18 predicted proteins | sample YL17G07_0_MG_FD_204540 | JGI IMG/M metagenome (GOLD analysis project Ga0315281, IMG submission 204540) | Sediment microbial communities from Yellowstone Lake, YNP, Wyoming, USA - YL17G07_0 | ecosystem: Environmental > Aquatic > Freshwater > Lake > Sediment | place: USA: Wyoming | collected...
CCAACGGCGCGGCGCAGGTGCTCGGCGGGGCCGTGGTTGGCGATCAGCCGCTGCTGCAAGTGGTGCTGCTCCTCGTGGTAGAGCAGCGCCGCCAACTCCCGCAGCGCGCCGTCGGGCAGGTCGTGCTGGAGCAGGTTCCGCACCATCGCCTCGGCGATCGCGGTCTCCCCCACCGCGTAGGCGAAGAGCGCGTCCGCCAGTTCCGGCACGGCCCACGCGGCCTCCAGCACGGGCGCGGGTTGCTCTTGGGGACTGTACCCGGGCGGGGCGAAGGTGGGCGGCACGGCCCGCGCGGACGATTCCGCCATCAACCCGTAGTAGCTGGAGGGCCAGCGCTCGCGCAGCACCGCCCAGGTGCTGCTGGCGGCGGCGGCGCCGGTCTGCTCCTGGCTGCGCGCCTGCCAATAGTGGAAGCGCGCCAGGGTCTCCGGCCCGAACGCCCCGCCGGCGGCGATGGCCTTCTCGCTCCAGGCCTGGGCGATGTCGAACTCCCCCCGGGCAAAGTGGTTCCAGACCAGCAGCCAGTAGGCCGAAGCGGCGATCTGGCTGCCGGGAGCCTCCGCGATGGCCCGTCCGCACCACTGCAGCAGGGCGCTCAGGTCGCCCCGCTGCTGGTAATAGCGCGCCAGATCCAGGTAGAAGCCCGCCAGGCTCTCTGGCCGCGGGGTGAGCGCCTCCAGCCGGGTCAGGCTCTTGCGCGCGGGCCCAATGGACTGGCGCCGCAACTCGATGCGCACGGCGTGCTCCAGGGACTCCTGCTCGTCGAAGGCGAAGCGCGCGCGCACCGCGGGGGACTGGATCTGGGCCGCGGCCTGGCGGTACGCGTGGTCCCGCAGCAGCGCGGCAAAGTACAGCCGTCCCAGCTTGCGCGCCGTGGCTGGATCCTGAGGCGCGCCCGCCTCCCGGGCCTCCACTTCCGCTGCCAGCAGGCGCGTCAGCCGCAGCTCGGTCAGGCGCCGGGCGCGCTCCAGGTACTCCGCATCCGTGGGCTGAAAGGGCCGGCCGTCGGGCGCCTTGCGTCCGCTCCACTGCCGGGCGGCGGCCTCGTCCTTGGGCTGGCGCCAGAGCAGCAGCGGCAGCTTGCGCTGGAGGGCGGTGTCGCCCCGCTGGCGGGCCAGGCCCAACAGCCGCTCCAGCAGGTCGTAGTCCTCCGGCTCGGGCGCCACGTAAAGTTGATAGGTGGCGAGGTAGTCGAACAGCTCCGCGCCGCCCCCGTCCGCGGCCGCCCGCTCGGCGAGGCTCTGCCGCACCAGGGGCGTGAAGTCCGGCACGGCACGCGTCTGGAGCAGCGCCTTGAGCGCCGCCAGCGCCTGGAAGGTGCGCCCCGCCTCCATCAGGGCGCGGAATTGGTGGTAGCGCCACAGATTGGGCAACGGCTTGTGTTGTTCGATGCCTTGGCGGAAGATCGCCTCGGCGGCGGCGTATTCGTGGCGCTCCAGGGCGCACTTGCCCGCCAGAAACAGGCGCCGGGCCGCATCCTGCTCCGGGGGCAGCAAGTCGGGCCAGGCTTCGGCCTGTCGCTCCGGCGGGGCGGCGCAGGGGGACTCCGCCGGGAGACCGGCGGCCGGACTGCTGGAGGCGGTGCTGCTGGAGGCTGTGGGACCGGGTTCGGCGGCGCCGAGGGCCGTGCCGCCGGCCGCGGGAGCGGTGGGCCGCGCCGGGCCTGCGGCCGTGGGCGTCACGGCCAAGGTGGAGCTCGCGCTGGCCGGCCGCCCGGGCCAGGAGGGGAGGCTGTCGGCGGCGAGCGGAGCGGCCCACGCCGCCGCCGCCCCGGCGAGCAGCAGCGCACGCCGCAGGGTATTCAGGAGACGGCCGCGGCGGTTCATCGGCACCGGTGTTGCTTGCCGGGCTCGTGGGTGCCTGGGGTGCGCGCCCAGCCTGGTATCAATCGCCCGGAGAGAATCCATGTCGGCCCAGGATGACAAGCGCGGCGTGCTGTGGATGTTCGAGCGCCGGCCCAGGGACGGCGCGGAGCGCCCCGGCAACGGCTTGGCGGACCCGGATGCCGACCTGTACCGGATGTTCAAGAATACCCGCAACCCCTTCCTGCAGCGGGCCATCGTGCCGACCGCCCCGCGCACCGAGCGCTCCGAGCGGGAACTGAGCACTCTCGCCGGCATGTTGGCCACCGGCCAGCCGTATCATGTGGGGCCGGCCAACCGGGCGCAGCCCTTTCAACGCCGCCAGCTGAAGCACGCCCCGCCCCCGCCCGCCGCCGACACGCGCTACCAGGAGCCGGGGCGCCTCACCGCCAACCTGGGCCGCCTGCCCCTGCTCGTGGACGAGTTCTTCCAGAACGTCCTGACGCGGCTGGCGGAGGATCCCGACGAGTTCTTCGCCATCGTGCAGGAGCTGATCGCGCGCTTCCGGGAGAACGAGATTCGCATCCGCATCTACGACGCCTACCACACCTTGCAGGACTGGGACGACCTGCTGGACACGCTGAAGGAGATCGCCCGTTATCCCTCCCAGCAGACCTTCGACCTGTTCTGCAGCGCCCTGTTTGCCTACCACGATCTGGTGAAGCCCGCGTAGGCCCGGTCGGAGCGCGGGTGCGCGGGCCATCCGGGAGCGCGTGGGGGTCAGGACACCCGGGACGGCTTTTCCGGGTCCGCGGCGGGCTCCATCCCCAGCCAGCGCCGCCAGTTCAACCGCGCGGAACCCGGCGCGGCGGGCTCCTCGCGGAACTGCATCTCGTACAGCTTCCGGTACAGGCCCCCCTTGCGCAGCAGGTCCTCGTGCCGGCCCTGCTCCACGATGCGGCTGCGCTCCAGCACATAGATGCGGTGCGCCTTGCGAATGGTGGAGAGGCGGTGCGCGATCACGATCGTGGTGCGGTTGCGCAGCAGGTGCTCGATGGCGATCTGCACCTCCTGCTCCGATTCGGAGTCCAGCGCGGAGGTGGCCTCGTCCAGGATCAGGATGGGCGCATTCTTGATCAGGGCGCGGGCGATGGACAGGCGCTGCCGCTGGCCGCCGGAGAGCTGCATCCCGCGCTCGCCGATGACCGAATCGTACCCGCCCGGCAGCGCCAGGATGAAATCGTGGGCGTTGGCCGCCTGCGCCGCCTGGACGATCTGCTCCCGCGGGCAGTTGATGTTCCCATAGGCGATGTTGCTGGCCACCGTATCGTTGAACAGGAAGACGTCCTGCGTGACCACCGCGATCTGGGCCCGCAGGGAGGACAGCGTCGCATCCTGGATGTTCCGGCCGTCAATGAGGATGCGGCCCTCCTTCAGGTCGAAGAAGCGGGGGATCAGGTTCACCAGGGTCGTCTTGCCGCTCCCGCTGGTGCCGACCAGGGCCACGATCTCGCCCGCCTCGATCTCCATGCGCACATCCTGCAAGGCCGGCTCCTCGTTGCCGTCGTAGACGAAGCGCTCCACCTCGATGGTCAGGCGCTCGCGGATCGGCTCCAGATGGGTGGCCCCCGGCTTGTCCGCGATTTCCGGCGCGACGTCCAGGATCGCGTACACCCGGGTCGCGCTGGCAATGCCCTCCTGGATGCGCAGGTTGAACCCGTTGAGCTTCTTGATGGGCTCGTTGAGCGTGAAGAACAGGAACAGGTACGAGGCGAAGTCCCCGACGCCGATGTGATGGTGAATGATCAGGTAACCGCCCAGCAGGAAGATGCAGGCGCCGCCGATGGCCCCGATGGTCTCCAGGATCGGCGTGGAATACGAGCTGATGCGCAGGGTCTTCACGTTCTTCCGGTTCAACTCCTCGTTGGCCGCGTCGAAGCGCTTCTGCTCGTAGGCTTCCATGCCGAAGGCCTTGACGACCCGGATCCCGTTGATCGTCTCCAGGAGCAGCGAGGTCATTTCCCCGAACGAGGCCGTGCGCTGGGTGGTCAGGGTCTTGGTGCGGCGGGCGAAGCGCGAGACCAGGGCCAGGGCGACCGGCAGGATGATGAGGGTCCCCAGGGACAGCTCCCAACTGCGGTAGACCAACATGCCCAGCAGCACGAAGATCAAGGGGATGTCCCGGATCGGGCCGGTCACGCCCACGCGCAGGGCGTTCTGCAGGTTGATCAGGTCGGAGGTGAAGCGCGACACCAGGTCGCCGGTGGGCTGGGCCGCGAAGAAGGAGAAGGAGAGCTTCTGCAAGTGGGCGAAGAGCTGGCTCCGCAGATCGGTGACGATCCGCTCGCTCACCTTGCCCATCAGGTAGTTCTGGAAGTAGAAGAACACGCCGCGCAGGGCGAAGATCAGGACGATCCCTCCCCCCACCAGGGCAAAGCGGCCGAGCGCGGGAACCTCCCCATGCTCCAGGGTGTCCACCACGTCCTTCATGTACCAGGCGGGCGCGGCGGTGAACAGGCTGTAGCCCGCCATGCAGACCAGGCTCAGCAGCAGCGTCGTGCGGTGGCGGGCCGCGGCCTTGGCCAGCCGGGTCCCGATCCGCAACATGTCGGCTTCCACCGCCAGGCCGCCCAGTTTGCGCCCGAGGCGCCAAAACGAATTGCGCAAGGTGGGTCCTCTCCTGTCCCAGAGGTGTGGGGGGGTAGGGTTGCCCCCGGGGGGCTCGGCATCGGGCGGCGCGCCGTGCCCGCGCTGAAGTGTTGATGCTATCAGGTTCGCAACCGGTGTGGAACCCTGCGAATCCCGTGCCGCAGGGCGAGCGCAAAGTCGAATTGAAGCTGGAGGGCATGAATCGGGGCAGACGTTCCCCCGTCCCGCGCTACGCGTGGCCTCACCCAATCCCTCTCCAACCCCGCCCAAAGTGCCGGGCGGGGGAGAGGTCTCGGGAGGCGGTGCCCGCAGGGCCACCTCTCCCCCGGCCCCCTCCCCCTAGGGGGAGGGGGTGCCCGCAGGGCGGGGGAGAGGTCTCCGGGTGCCCGCAGGGCGGATGAGGCCCGAAGCAGGCGGGAGCGGACAAACAACTTCCCTCGAACACCGACTTTGCGGTTGCCCTGTCCCGTGCCGCCGACCCCGCCCCCGGCGCTCCGGGCGACTGTTTTCTTGCCCCCCGGGGCGCTCCGGGCGTCTGGCCATTGCCCGAGCCGTGTGGGATCATGCCCGTGGACCTTCCTCCAACCCAGAGCGTGGCCGCCATGGACGTGACGGGCTTTCATCCGGCAGTGGCCGCCTGGTTCGCCCGCACCCACGGGCAGCCCACGCCGCCCCAGGCGCGCGGTTGGCCGGCGATCCAGGCCGGCCGCCACACCCTGATCGCCGCTCCCACCGGCTCCGGCAAGACCCTCGCGGCGTTCCTGGCGGCCATTGACGGCCTGGTGCGCCAGGGCCAGGCCGGGCCCCTGCCCGACGCCACCCAGGTGCTCTACGTCTCGCCCCTGAAGGCCCTCAGCAACGACGTGCAGCGCAACCTGCAAGCGCCGCTGGCGGGCATCCAGGGGGACCTGGCCGCGCGCGGCCACCGGCCGGTCGAGATCCGCGCCCTGGTACGCTCGGGGGACACCCCCGCCTCCGCCCGCGCCGCCATGCTGCGCCGCCCGCCCCACATCCTCGTCACCACGCCCGAGTCGCTCTACCTGCTGCTCACCAGCGCCCGGGGCCGCGCGCTGCTGGCGCCGGTGCGGACGGTGATCGTGGACGAGATCCACGCCCTGGTGGGCAACAAGCGCGGCTCGCACCTGGCGCTGAGCCTGGAACGGCTGGAGGCGCTCACCGGCCCCCAATTGGTGCGCATCGGCCTCTCCGCCACGCAGCACCCGATCGCGGAGGTGGCGCGCTTCCTGGTGGGCGGCTGCGCGGATGGCGGGGCCGCGCCGCGCCCCTGCGCCGTGATTGACGCCGCCGGACGGCGCCGGCTGGACCTGGCCGTGGAACTGCCGGATTCGCCCCTGGAGGCCGTCATGGCGGGCGAGGTCTGGGGCGAGGTGTACGAGCGCATGGCGCGCCTGGTGGAGCAGCACCGCACCACCCTGGTGTTCGTCAACACGCGGCGCATGGCCGAGCGCGTGGCGCGCGCCCTGAGCGAGCGGCTGGGGGCGGAGCAGGTCTGCTCGCACCATGGCAGCATGGCGCGCGAGCACCGGCTCCAGGCCGAGCAGCGCCTCAAGGCGGGCCAGTTGCGGGCGCTGGTGGCCACCGCCTCGCTGGAGCTGGGCATTGACATCGGCGCGGTGGACCTGGTGCTGCAACTGGGCTCCACCCGCACCATCGCCGCCTTCGTGCAGCGCGCCGGGCGCTCCCGCCACCACCTGGGCGGCGTGCCCAAGGCGCGCCTGTTCCCCCTCACCCGCGACGAGCTGGTGGAGTGCGCCGCCCTGCTGGACGCCGTGCGCCGGGGCGAGTTGGACCGCCTCCTCATGCCCCCGCAGCCGCTGGACGTGCTGGCGCAGCAGATCGTCGCCATGGCCGCCTGCGAGGACTGGCCGCTGGACGCGCTCTTCCAGACGGTGTGCCGCGCCTACCCCTACCGCGGCCTGGCCCGCCGGGACTTCGACGCCGTGGTGGAGATGCTGGCCCAGGGCTTTGCCACCGCGCGCGGCCGGCGCGGGGCCTACCTGCACGTGGACGCCGTCAACGGCCGCGTGCGCGGCCGGCGCGGGGCGCGCCTGGCCGCGATCACCAACGGCGGCGCCATTCCCGACAGCGGGGACTACGATGTCGTGCTCGAGCCGACGGACACCTTCCTGGGCACGGTGAACGAGGACTTCGCCATCGAGAGCCTGCCCGGGGACGTATTCCAGTTGGGCAACGCCTCCTGGCGCATCCTGCGGGTGGAGGCGGGGCGGGTCAAGGTGGCGGACGCCCAGGGTCAGCCGCCCACCCTGCCCTTCTGGCTGGGGGAGGCCCCGGGGCGCTCCGCGGAGCTTTCCCACTCGGTGGCGCGCCTGCGGGTCGCCGTGGAGCGCCTGCTGGACGGAGAGGCGGTGGAGGACCCGCCGCCGCTGCCGCTGGCCGATCCCCTGTCCGACCCGCTCGTGGCCCCGCCGCAAGGGGAGCCCTCCGGCGCGCTCCCGCCCCGCGAGCCGTTCTTCCGCCTGACCGGCCAACTGGAGCTGGCGCTGCCCGCCGAGCCGCTACGCGCCGCGCTTCCGGCCGCCCCCGCAGCGGGCCCGGCGTCCGTTGCAGCGGGCGTCCCCGCTCCCGCCCCGGAGCCGGCGCCGGAAACCGCCCCGGCGCTGCTGCCGGCCGTGGAGTGGCTCCGGGAGCGGCTGGGGCTGGGCCCCTGGGCGGCCCTGCAACTGGTGGAATACCTGGCCGCGGCCCGCGCGGCGCTGGGGGTCATGCCCAGCCAGGACACGCTGGTGCTGGAGCGGTTCTTCGACGAGGCGGGCGGGATGCAACTGGTGCTCCATGCGCCCTTCGGCAGCCGCCTCAACCGCGCCTGGGGCCTGGCGCTGCGCAAGCGCTTCTGCCGCGCGTTCAACTTCGAGCTGCAGGCGGCGGCCACGGAGGACGCGATCGTGTTCTCCCTGGGCCCCACCCACAGCTTCCCCCTGGACGAGGTGTTCCGCTATCTGCACTCCCGCAGCGTGCGGCCGCTGCTGGTGCAGGCGCTGCTGGCCGCGCCGATGTTCCCCATCCGCTGGCGGCACAACACCAACCGCGCGCTGGCCGTGTTGCGCCGCCAGGGCGACCGCAAGGTGGCCCCGCACCTGCAGCGGATGCGCGCGGAGGACCTGCTGGCGCTGGCCTTCCCCGACCAGGCCGCCTGCTTCGAGAACATCCAGGGCGACCGCCAGGTGCCCGACCATCCCCTGGTGAACCAGACCGTGCGCGACTGCCTGGAGGAGGTGATGGACATCGCCGGGCTGGAGGCGCTGCTGGCCGCGATGGAGCGGGGCGAGAAGCGGCTGGTGGGGCGCGACCTGACCGAGCCCTCGCCCCTGGCGCTGGAGGTGCTCAACGCGCGGCCCTATGCCTTCCTCGACGACGCCCCGCTGGAGGAGCGCCGCACGCGGGCCGTCGTGCAGCGGCGCTGGCTGGACCCCGCCACGGCGGCGGACCTGGGCGCGCTGGACGCCGATGCCATCGCGCGGGTGCGGCAGGAGGCCTGGCCCACGGTGGGCAACGCGGACGAACTGCATGACGGCTTGCTCACCCTGGGCCTGCTGACCCGGGCGGAGGGACTGGCGGGCGCGCGCGCCGCTAGCTCCCCCGGCGGCGGCCTGGCCGGAGATCTGGCCGGCGGCCCGGAGGGTAGCCGCGCAGGTAGCCCGGACCACGGGGGCGGCTGGGCACCTCTGCTGGCGCAACTGGCGCGGGACGGCCGCGCGGCGGAGATGGACAGCGGCACGGGCGCGGCCTTCTGGGTCGCGGCGGAATGGGTGGCGGCTCTGCGCGCCCTGTATCCCCAGGCGCGGCTGACCCCGGAGCTGCATCCGCCGCCGGTCGCGGCCCCGCGCGAGTGGACGCCGGAGCAGGCGCTGGCGGAAGTGTTGCGCGGCCGGATGGTCTGCGCCGGGCCGGCGACGGAGGCCGGCCTGGCCGCGCTGCTGGCCTGTCCCCAGCCCGCCGTGGCGGCCGCGCTGTTGACCCTGGAGGGCGAGGGGCTGGTGTTGCGGGGGCGCTTCACGCCCGGCGCGGGAGAACCCGAATGGTGCGAGCGCGGCCTGCTGGCCCGCATCCACCGCTACACGCTCACGCGCCTGCGCCAGGAGATCGAGCCGGTCAGCCCGGCGGACTACCTGCGCTTCCTGTTCCACTGGCAGCGGGTGGAGCCCGAGCAGCGCGTCTCCGGGCCGGAGGGGCTGGCGGCGGTGGTGAGCCTGCTGGAGGGCTTCGAGGCGCCCGCCGCCGCGTGGGAGGCCGAGTTGCTGCATGCCCGCGCGCGGGACTACGACCCGGAGTGGCTGGAACGGCTCTGCCGCTCGGGACGGGTGGCGTGGCTGCGGCTCTCCCCGCCGGCCGCGCCGGGCCTGCGGCGCTGGGGGCCGGTGGGCGCCACCCCGGTGACCCTGCTGCGCCGCGAGCGGCTGCCGCTCTGGGCGGGCCGCGCGGCGCGGGCGGAGTCCCCCGCGCTCTCCAGCCCGGCGGAGGCCGTGCGGGCCCACCTGGCGGCGCTGGGCGCCAGCTTCTTCGCCGATCTGGCCCAGGGGGCCGGGCTGCTGCCGACGCAACTGGAGGAGGCGCTGGGTGAACTGGTCAATGCGGGGCTGGTGACCGCGGACGGAATCGAGGGGCTGCGGGCGCTGATCACCCCGGCCTCCAAGCGCCCGCCCGTGCGGCAGCGGGGGCGGCTGGGCAGCGCCGCGATGGAGCACGCCGGGCGCTGGTCGTTGCTGCCCTGGGCGGCGGCGGACGCCCCGCCGGCCCCGGCCCGGCCCGCGGAACCGCTGGAGGACGCCGCTCTGACGCTGCTGCGGCGCTGGGGCGTGGTCTTCCGGCGCGTGCTGGAGCGCGAGCGCAACGCCCCGCCCTGGCACCTGCTGCTGCGCGCCCTGCGCACGCTGGAGGCCCGCGGCACCGTGCGCGGCGGGCGCTTCGTCAACGGCATGTCGGGCGAGCAGTTCGCGCTGCCGGATGCCGTGGTGTCGCTGCGGGAGGTGCGGCGCCGCGCCGCCGACGGCCGGATCACGGTGCTCAGCGCCGCCGACCCGCTGAACCTGGCCGGGATCGTCACGCCGGGCGCGCGGGTGCCGGCGCTAACGGGCAACCGGGTCCTGTTCCGGGACGGGGTGCCGGTGGCGGCGCTGGAAGGCGGGGCGCTGGTGCCGCTCACCACCCTGGACGAGGCCGGGGCATGGCACCTGCGGCGCCTGCTGGAGGCGGGCGCGGCGGGGTAGCAGGTGGCGGAAAAACACCGACCGAGCGCGATTGCTAGAGAAATGGAGGTCTTCGCCGCGCGCGAGCCTCACCCCCCGGCCCCCTCTCCAACCCGGTGCTGCGCACCGGCTGGAGAGGAGGGGACGGGCAGGCTGGGGCTGGCGGGCGAGGTTGGCTCCCCTCTCCACCCCCGCAGTTGGGGGTTGGAGAGGGGGTGGGGGTGAGGCGGGGCGGGGAACTGCGCCGCCCCCCGGCCCGCTCTCCACGGTGTCGCCGGTTCGCACCGCAGGCGGTGCTCAGGCGGAGAAGGGGGGGACGGTCAAGCTAGGACCGGCCACCAGAGCCATTGTGGTGCGAAGCGTCGAGGGAAGGGATCGCGTGATTCGTAGTTCTTCTGTTCCCGCCGGCGCACCGCAGCCGCGGGAACCTATCCGGGATGCGGGGTGCGCGCGCCGTCGCACCGGCTTTTTCCGCAGCCTGTTAGAGCCGCCGGGGGCCCGCCAGGGCCTCCCCCAAGACGCCGGCGCCCCGGGCTGACGGCGCGGGACGGCCCTACGGCACGTCCAGCGTGGCCAGCACTTGGCCTTCCTTCACGGCTTCGCCTTCCCGCACGAGGACTTCCCGCACCGTGCCCCGCGACGGCGCGGCCACGGGAATCTCCATCTTCATGCACTCCAGCACCAGAATGGAATCGTCGGCGGCCACTGACTCCCCTGGCCGCTTCTCGATCTTCCACACCTTGCCGCCGACTTCGGACTTCACGGTTAGCTGCGCCACGGAGCATCCCTTCATTGTGCGGGAACGGCCGCGTTTGGGGGTGCCTGGCGCGCGGCCGCGCGCAAGGGTGTGGGGAGCGAGATCACCTGGCCCTTGGGCGCCCGGGCCGGATGGTCCTTGCCCACCAGGCGGATCACCAGCCGGCTGCGGCCCTCCCCGGCCAGGACGGTGGTCAGGACGCGTTCCACGTCTTGCCGCGTCAGGGCCTCCACGGCGCGGATGTCCGTGCTGAGGAAGTCCCACTCGGCATCGTTCTCGAAGGCGCTCCAGAACAGGTGCTGGGCGGTCTCCCCCAGGTTGTGGTCGCGCTCCAGCTTGGCCTGGATCACCGCGCGGCGATAGTTCTCGAACGCCTCGTCGGGCAGGGCGCGGAAGTCGGCGATGAAGCGCGGGATGAAGGCCTCCGTGCGGTCTTGCAGCACGTCCGCGGCATAGTCGCCCGACTGAATGAGGAAGAACAGGCTAAGGGTCTTCTTCACCTGTCCCATGCCGGCGAAGACGATGTAGCCCAATTGCTGGCGCGTGCGGGCGTCCTGATAGAAGGCGTCTTGCAGCTTGCGGGCGATGATGAGCAGGGCGCCCCGCAGGCGCGGGTTGGTCCGGCCCGCCTGGTAGAGCGCGCTGACGAGCGAGTTGTTCACGTCCAGGCGCTCGGTGAACACGTAGTCGGCCCGCCGGGGCAGGCTGCGCACCTGCTCCTCCACGCGCTGGGCCGGCGGCAGCGGCTGGCTGCCCAGGGTCGCCAGGGCGCCGGCGATGGCGGCGCGCGCGGCGGAGGGCGGGAGGTTGCCCACCACCACCCCCTGCACATAGGCGCGCCGGTAGAGCCGCGCGGCATAGTCCTTCACGTCGGCCAGGGTCAGGGGCGTCAGCGCCTCCAGCAGGGCCTCGCGGCTGAAGGCCGGCTCCTCCAGCAGTTGCTCGCGGTAGTAGCGAGATTGCTCGTAGGGCTGGCCGACGCGCTGGTTGAGCAGCCCGCGGCGCATGCGCTCCTTCACCGACGCGAAGCGCTCCGCGCTCAGGCCGATGGAGGCGAGCCGGGGCACCAGGCGGTTGAGCAGCTCCAGCAGGCGGGGGGAATACCCGCCCAGGCTCAGCACCACGCCGGACTTGGCGGCCTGGATGGAGAAGTTCAGCCCGGCCTCGCGCACGGGGTAGCCCCACTCGTTCAGGTCCTCGTCCAGGCTGGCCTCGTAGAGCAGGTTCAGCATGGCCTCGCGGGGCGAGCCATAGGCGCCCGCGGCGAAGAACTTGAGCACCAGATCGGCCTTGGGCTGGCGGAAGCGCCAGTCCGGCAGGTACCAGACCTTGGCCAGCGGCGTAGCGAGCAGCCGCGTGGGCAGCGCCAGGGCGTCCTTGAGCAGCAGGGGCAGGTAGCGCTCGCGCTCCTCGGGCGTCAGCACGCCCTCCATCCGCGCCATCAGCGCCTCGCCGCTGGTGAAGGTGACGTCCAGGTCGGGCAGCAGCTTGGCGATCACGGCGCCGGGCACATTGTCGGCGGCCAGGTAGTCCAGGCTGCTGTCGCTCAGCCGCAGCGCTCCGGCCGGGGCGTAGAGCGCCGTCTCCCTGGGGATGAACGGGTTGGGCGCGGGCAGGTGCCAGCGCGGATCGGCCCGGGCCTGCACCAGCCGCGTGTAGGGCTCGCCCGGCTCCTCCCGGTAGGCGTAGTGGGCGGAATAGAAGCGCTCGGTGCGGTCGGTGGGCAGGCCCTTGGCGATCAGGGTCACGAGCAGGTTGTCCGGCGTGAGGCGCTCCAGCAGCGCGCGGTAGAGAGCGGGCCGGTAGTCCTGGAAGACGATGGCGGCGCGGGGCAACTCCGCCAGGGGCAAGTCCTGCATCAGGGCGCTCATTGCGGTGGCCAGGCGCATGCTGTCCACGGGCTCGCGGAAGCGGAAGGCGAGCTCCGACATGGCGCGCGCCTCCTCGAAGGCATGGCGCGGAATGCCCTCCTCGCGCAGCTTGCGCAGCGCGCCCAGCACCTGCGCCAGCACGTCGGGGTAGCGCCGCAGCCCGGCGGGGGTCAGCCCGACGGTGACTTGCAAGCTGGCGTAGTCATGGGTGCTGTCGCCCTCGCCCACGGCGATGGAGGTCGCCAGGTCGTCGGCCTTCAGCAGCGAGAGCAGGCTGCCCGGGCCTTCGTTGCCCAGCACGGAGCTGATGAGGGCCGTCGGCTTGGCCCGGTAGTAGGGCAGGGTGGCCGGCAGCGGAAACTCCAGCTCCAGCGTGCGGATGTCGGCCACCGGCTCCACCCGCAGCAGCCGCAGGGCGCCGGTGCGCTCCAGGTAGGTGGTCGGATAGCGGTGGGGCGGCAGCTTGCGGTTCTCCACGGGCGAGAACTTCTCCCGCGCCAGCCGCTCCAGGTCGTCCAGCCCCAGGTTGCCCACCAGCGCCAGGGTCATGCGGTTGGCCGAGTACTGGCCGCGGTAGAAGGCCGTCAACTCCGCCCGGCCCACGCCCTTCAGCGTCTCGCGGTTGCCGGTGGAGAAGTGGGAGATCGGATGCCCGGCGCGGTAGACCGTGCGCTGGATCTGGCGGGTGCGCCAGAAGTCGTTTTCCACGTTCTTGGCGTGCTCGGAATCCACGGCGTTCATCTCGCGCTGGGCGTAGGTCTCGTCCAGGGTGGGCGCGATGAAGAACTGGGCGAACCGGTCCAACGCGTCGGGGAAGGCTTCCGTGGCCACCTCGAAGTGGAAGTTCGTGTGGTCGTCGGCGGTGTAGGCGTTGGCGAAGCCCGCGTGGCGCGTCAGGAAGCTCTGGTAGGCTCCGGCGTCCGGGTACTTGGCCGTGCCCAGGAAGAGCATGTGCTCCAGGAAGTGCGCCAGGCCGGGGCGGTCGTCCGGATCGTCCAGGGAGCCCACGCCGACGCTCATGGACGCCGCGGCGCGGTCGGCCCGCGGGTCGGCGATCAGCATGACCTGGATGCCGTTTTCCAGCACGAGGCGCCGGTACTGGGGCGCCTCCCGCTCCGGGTTCAGCAGCGGCGCCGCGGTGGAGGGGACGTGGTGGCGCGGCTCGCAACCGCCGGCGGCCAGCGCGGCGAGGGTGAGCAGAACCGGAAGCAGGCGCGGCAGCGGGCGTAAGGCGAGCATGAGGGCATGTCCAGAGTGGGATGTGGGGGCCGCTCCGGCCGCGGGCGGACGGGACGCCCCCAGGGCGAAGCCCTCATAGGATGCCGCAATCCGCCCGCCGGTTCAACGGAAACCCGGCTTTGCACTGGGCCAGCGCAAAGTCGTTTCGAAGCCGGATGGCATGAATCGTGGCAGACGTTCCCCCGTCCCGCGCTACGCGCGGCCTCACCCAAACCCTCTCCAACCCCGCCCAAACTGCCGAGCGAGCTGGACTTCACGGCCGGGGCGATGTTCCTTCTCCAGCCCCGCAGTTGGGGCTTGGAGAAGGTGCCCGCAGGGCGGATGAGGTCCGAAGCAGGCGGGAGTGAACCAACGAATTCCCCCGAACACGGACTTTGCGGGTGCCCTGCGGCTTTGCAGTGTCCGGCGCCATGCTCTAAGATGGCGCGGGCCGGTGGGAGCGCGGTCCGATCCAATCCCCCGCGCCGCGCGGGCTTCCCAGGGAGGGCGATGGCCAAGCATGGGAGAGGGCCGGGAGCCGCCGGCCGGCATCCCCTGGGCGCCGCGGAGCGCCGGCAGCCGGGCCTGTGGATTGCCGCCCTGCTGCCGGGCCTGCTGCTGGGCCTGCTGCTGGGGGGGGCGCCGGCGCGGGGAGAGCCGCGGCTCGCCGTGTTCGTCACGCTGCCCCCGCAGAAGTACTTCGTGGAGCGCATTGCGGGGGAGCGCGTGGAGGTGACGGTGCTGGTGCCCCCGGGCGCCGACGCCCACACCTACGAGCCGCATCCCCGCCAGATGGCCGCGCTGGAGCGCGCGCGGCTCTACTTTGCCGTGGGCGACCCCTTCGAGGCGGTGTGGCTGCCGAAGTTCCGCGCCGCCAATCCCCGGCTGCGGGTGGTGCGCACCGATGCCGGAGTGGACAAGCTGCCCTCCGGCCCGGAGCCGGGCGCGCATGACCCGGGGCGGGGCCAGGCGCCGCCGGATCCCCACATCTGGCTGTCGCCAGCCCTGGTGCGGATCCAGGCCGGGCAGATCCTGGAGGGGCTGACCCAGGCCGACCCCGCCCACCGGGACGACTATGCCGCCGGATACACCCGCTTCCTGCGGGAGTTGGACGCGCTGGACGCCGAACTGCGCGCGCTGTTCCGGGACCTGGGCGCGGCGCGGGAGTTCATGGTGTTCCACCCGGCGTGGGGCTACTTTGCCCGGGACTACGGGCTGGTGCAGGTCGCAATCGAGGCGCAGGGCAAGAGTCCCACCCCCAGGCGGCTGCGGGAGTTGATCGAACACGCGAAGGAGCGCAAGATCAACGTGATCTTCGCGCAGCCCCAGCGCTCCGCCAAGGCCGCGGAGACCATCGCGCGGGCGATCGGCGGCCGCGTGGAAATCGCGGACGATCTGGCCTCCGACTGGGCCGACAACCTGCTGGCGGTGGCGGGCAAGGTGCGCGCGGCGCTGCGCTGAACAACCGGGACGGGCGGCCATGAATCCGAACGTGGTGGAACTCGACAACGTCTCCTTCGCCTACAACGGCGCGCCCGTGCTGGCGGACGTGAACCTGCGCATCCGGCAGGGGGACTTCCTGGCGGTGTTGGGACCCAACGGGGGCGGCAAGACGACCCTGCTCAAGCTGATGCTGGGGCTGCTGACGCCCGGCCGGGGCGCCGTGCGCGTGTTCGGCGAGGCGCCCAGCCGCGGCCGGGAGCGGGTGGGCTACATGCCGCAGCTTGCCACGGCCGGGCGCGAGTTCCCCATCACGGCCCTGGAGGTGGCGCTGATGGGGCGGCTGGGGCGGTCGTCCTGGGGCTGGCGCTACAACCGGCGGGAGACCGAGGGCGCCCGCCAGGCCCTGGAGCGGGTCGGCATGGCGGACCATGCCGGCCGCCGCATGGCCACGCTCTCCGGCGGCCAGCGCCAGCGCGTGCTGATTGCCCGGGCGCTGGTCACCCGGCCGGAGCTCCTGCTGCTGGACGAGCCCACCGCCAGCGTGGACGCCGAGGGCCGCTCCCGCCTCTACGACGTGCTGACGGAGCTCAACCGCGACGTGACCATCGTCGTGGTGAGCCACGACCTGAGCATCGTCTGGAACGCCGTCAAGTCCGTCGCCTGCGTCAACCGCTCGCTGTTCCTCCACGAAGGGCGGGAGATCACCGCGGAGATGGTGCGGATGATGTACGGCGGCCACCCGGACGCGGACTGCCCGGTGGAGCTGATCGCCCACGGCGTGCCCCACCGCGTGCTCCAGCCGCACCGGGACGAGGGCCATGCTTGAGCTGCTCCACTACGACTTCATGCGCAACGCCCTGCTGGCCGGGCTGCTGGCCAGCCTGGCCTGCGGCATGATCGGCTCGCTGGTGGTGGTCAACCGCATCGGCTTCCTCTCCGGCGGCATCGCCCACGCGGCCTATGGCGGGATCGGGCTGGCCTTCTTCCTGGGCTGGGCGGTGCTGCCCACCACGCTGGGCTTCGCGCTGTGCGTCGCCGCGGCGATGGCCTGGGTGACCCAGGGCCGGCGCGCCCGGGCCGATACCGTCGTCGGCGTGCTGTGGGCGGTGGGCATGGCCATCGGGATCATCCTGGTGGACTTGAGCCCCGGCTATCAGGTGGACCTGCTCAGCTACCTCTTCGGCAGCATCCTGGCCGTCCCGGAGTCCGACCTGTGGGCGATGCTGGGCATGAACGCGGTGATCCTCGGGGTGATCCTGGTCTTCTACAAGGAATTCCTGGCCATGTCCTATGACGTGGAGTTCGCCCGGGCGCGGGGCGTGCCGGTGCGCAGCCTGTACTACGTCCTGCTGGGGCTGATCGCGGTGTCGGTGGTGATGCTGATGCGGGTGGTGGGGCTGATCCTGGTGATCGCCCTGCTGACCATCCCCCCCTACCTGGCCGAGCGTTACGTGCGCAGCCTGGCCGCGATGATGCTGCTCGCGGCGGCGTTCAGCGCGCTGTTCGCGGTCTGCGGGCTGTGGCTGTCCTACGCGTTCAACCTCACCTCCGGCGCGTCCATCATCGCCGTGGGCGCGGCGGCCTTCCTGGCGGTGAGCGCCCTGGAGGGCCTGCGGCCGCACCGCCCGGAGCCCAACTGACGGGCGCCGGCGCGCGAGGGGGGGGCAATGGCGATCCGCGCGGAAGCACCTGTGCAATGCGAAAACCGCAGCGATGCGATGCCATGAGGGATCCGAGCGGCGATCCCTCAACGCGGCCAGCAGGGTGCCAAGCAAGGGTGGGGGCCTCTTGAACCTCAAGGGCGATGTTTTTCGCAAACGCAACGCTGCGGGTCGGTCGCGTTGGGTGGCTCAAGATTAGCCTGCGCGCCGCGCTGCAAGAGTCGGGCGACCGACTGCCTGGAAATGTTCAAAGCGGCCATGATCAAGCGCTACACGGCCATTGCAATTTCTAACGGAGCCTCAGGCGGCGGACGGCCCAAGGGGAAGGAGCGGGCATGAGCTACGGAGATTTCAAATTCGCATTCTGGCATCCCATCGGACCGCACTCGGGCGAGTCGGCCAGCCAGATCATTCAACGGAAGCGACGCCAAATCGAAGCGAACCAGGGTTGGACATTGTGGTCGTTCCAGCGCCGGCGAATGCTCAAGGATTGGTACCAAGAGCTGGCGGCCTCCGCGGGCAGTGAGGTCCGGGTGTTCTGCTCGATGGGAGACGGTTCCACCGACCCAGGCGCAACACCGGGCAACCAAGGAAACCTCTGCAAGAGCTTTCTATTTGTGAACGACGAGAAGACGAAATGGCAGGCAATTCCGCCAGAAGTGAAAGTTCTCCATCCGTTTCCACCGGACAAGACTCTGGCATCTGCTTTCGTGGTAAAGCGAGTGATTTATCCAGTTGAAGCATTCGACCGACCTGGCGTGGAGTGGTACTCGCTAAAGAAGGGACCATGGCGTTCGGAAATGGTTCCCACCCGGGGTGAATACTTGATCCGACCGGGGGGCGAAAACCTGATGCGATGCGCCAAAGTTATACTCGAACTGAAGCCGCCCTATCTGGCGGAAGTGTCTTCGGAAACGGTTCTGAATCTAAAGGGATCCTTGGTCTAGCTTCCTGATAGCTGCGGGGCAGGGAAGCCCCTGTATCGCCGTGGGCGCGGCGGCGTTCCTGGCCGTGAGCGCCCTGGAGGGCCTGCGGCCGCACCGCCCGGAGCCCAACTGACGGGCGCCGGCGCGCGGGGGGGGGCGGGAAGGCATGAAACAAACGGGCCGCGGCGGGGTGCTCCCCAGGGCAACCGCAAAGTCCGTGATCAAGGGAAGTCGTTTGTCCGCTCCCGCCTGCGGCGGGCCTCATCCGCCCTTCGGGCACCTTCTCCAAGCCCCAACTGCGGGGCTGGAGAAGGAACATCGCCCAGGCCGCGAAGCCCTCTCCAGCCCGCCCGGCAGTTTGGGCGGGGTTGGAGAGGGTTTGGGTGAGGCCGCGCGCAGCGCGGGACGGGGGAACGTCTGCCACGATTCCTGCCATCCGGCTTCAAATCGACTTTGCACTGGCCCTGGGGTGCTTCTCGCCGGGAACAGCGGGGCCAAGCCCCCACGAACCGGCGGCCCGGGCGCGGGGGCTAGGCCGGGTCGTGCGGCTTGGCCGCGGGCTTGCCCTGGGCGGACTCCACGGCGCGCAGCACGAGCTCGGCGATGTCGAGCACCTGCACGTCGCCCTCCAGCCCCTTCTGCCGCACGCCATCGTCCAGCATCGTCAAGCAGAACGGGCAGCCGGTGGCGATGGTCTTGGCGCCGGTTTCCACGGCCTGGCGCACCCGCTCCTCGTTGACGCGCGTGCCGATCTTCTCCTCCATCCACATGCGCCCCCCGCCCGCCCCGCAGCAGAAGCTCTCGTTGCGGGCGCGGCGCATCTCCACGGGCGTCTCCTGGGCGGCCTGGCCCAGCAGCATCCGCGGCGCGTCGTACTCCCCGTTGTAGCGCCCCAGGTAGCACGGATCGTGGAACGTGACGGCGCCCTGGAGGGCGGCATCCAGCCGCAGGCGGCCCTCCCGCACCAGTTGCGCGATGTACTGGGAGTGATGGAACACCTCGTAGCGCCCCTCCAGTTGCGGGTACTCGTTCTTCAGGCTGTTGAGGCAGTGCGGGCAATTGGTGACCACCTTCTTCACCTGGAGCTTGTCCAGGGTCGCCACGTTGTCCCGCGCCAGCGTCTGGTAGAGCATCTCGTTGCCGGAGCGGCGGGCCAGGTCGCCCGTGCATTTCTCCGCGCTGCCCAGCATGGCGAACTTGACCCCGGCCTGCTTCAGCAGGGCGGCCGTGGCGCGGGCCACCTTCTGGTTGCGCTTGTCGAAGGCGCCCATGCAGCCCACCCACAGCACCACGTCCACGTCGCCCTGGGGCGGCGCGGCGAGGATGGGGATCTCCAGCCCCTGCGCCCAATCCGCGCGCTTGTCGTAGCCGATGCCCCAGGGGTTGAAGTTGCGCTCCAGCCCCTTGTAGGCCGTGTTGAGCTCCTCCGGCTGGGCCTCGTGCATCAGCACCTGGGCCTGCCGCATGGCGATGATGCGCGGCACGTGCTCGATGGACACCGGGCACACCTCCTCGCAGGCGCGGCAGGTGGTGCAGGCCCAGAGCGTCTCCGGCCGGATCACCTCGCCCACCAGCGGCTGGCCGCTGCCCGCGCCGGTGCGCCGGATCGCGGGCGCCTCCGCCTCCAGGTGGTGGCGCAGGTCGTCGTTCATCCACTTGAGCGACAGCGGCTTGCCCGTGACGTAGGTGGGGCAGATGTCGTAGCAGCGGCCGCACTCCGTGCAGGTGTACAGGTCCAGCCCCTGCTTCCAGGTGAGTTGCTCGATCCGCTCCAGGCCCAGCCCGCCTTTTTCCCAGGCGGCCTCGTCCTCCAGGTTCAGCAGCGCCACCGGCGCGTGGGGGCGGCCCACCGAGCCCAGGAACACGTTGGGCAGGGCCGTGATGACGTGGGCGTGCTTGCCGGTCAGTAGCAGGTTCAGGAACGCCACGATCACCGCGACGTGGCCCCAGTACATGAAGTGGTACAGGCCCGCGTTGATGCCCTCGCCCCAGGGCCCGATGAGGCCCGCCAGCCCATCGGCGAAGGGCGCCCAGGTCATCTCGGTGCCGAAGCGCGGGTGGTTGAGGAAATGCAGGTCGTGACCCCAGACGCGGATCAGGTTGAAGCGCGCCGCGTCGAACAGCAGGTCGGAGACGACGACGCCCCAGATCAGGAACAGGATCGTGTTGGCCTCGGCGTTCAGGGTGAGCCGCGCCGGGCGGTAGGCGAAGCGCCGCCAGAGCGCGAAGCCCACCATGCAGAACACGATCGCCTCGAACACATTGTACACCAGCGTGTACAGGTAGCCCCCGAACGACCCGGAGCCCAGCAGCGGCAGCCATTCCTGGAACTCGTGGGAGTAGCCCTCGCCAAAGACGATCAGCTCCCGCAGCCCCAGCACCAGGAAGCCCCAGAAGATGAAGAAGTGCATCGCGCCGGAGGAGCGCTCGCGCCGGCGGCCGATGAGCTTGCTCTGGCCGAAGCCGATGTGCAGCAGCATGCGCACCCGCTGGCCCAGGCGGTCCAGCCGGTTCTCCGGCGCCAAGCGCGCCAGCAGCCGCAGCTTGAGCAGCGCGGCGTAGCCGAAGACGGCCAGCCCGGCGGCCAGCACCAGGGTCATCAGGGAAGGGTTCATGGGGGTCCTTGGGCTGGAGAGAAGGGCCGGCAGCGGCCGCGGTGCCGTCATGCCCCAGGGGCCGCGGGCGGGCGGCGCCCCGGAACCTTGGCCGCGGCCCCGCCGGGCGCCTACCCCTTGTGCTTCTTGATCTCCGCGATCATCACGGGCACCACCTTGAACAGGTCGCCCACGATGCCGTAGTCCGCCACGGAGAAGATGGGGGCGTCCGGGTCCTTGTTCACCGCGACGATCAGCTTGGATCCGCTCATGCCCGCCAGGTGCTGGATGGCGCCGGAGATGCCGATGGCAACGTACACGTCGGGGGTGACCACGCGGCCGGTCTGGCCCACCTGCGCCGCATAGGGCATCCAGCCGGAGTCCACGACGGCGCGGGAGGAGCCGAATCCGGCGCCGAGCAGCTTGGCCAGCGGGCGCACCAGCTCCACGCCTTCCGGCCCTTTCACGCCGCGGCCCACGGAGACGACCATCGCCGCCTCGCCCAGGTCCACCTCGCCGGTCTCCTCTTGCAGCACCTGCTTGAGCACCACGCGCGTATCGGCCGGGGGCAGGGGCAAGTCCACCACCGTGGCCGCCTTGGGCTGGGCGGGCGTCACGTCGAAGGCGCCGCTGCGGATAGACACGATGCGCAGGCCGGGCTTGGCGAACTTCACCTTCTGCAAGACCTTGGTGGCCATCGCCGGGCGGGTGACCGTGAGCTCGTCGCCGGCGATCTCCAGCGCGAGGGCGTCGCTGACGTAGGCGCCGTCCATGCGGCCCGCCAGCGCGGGCGCCAGCGCCTTGGTCATCTCCGAGACGCTCAGCCAGATCTGCGTGGCTCCGGCGCGCTGGGCGGCGTCCTGGATGGCCGCCGCGTAGCGGTCCAGGCTGAAGTCCGCCAGGGAGGCGTCGTCCGCCACGTACACGGTGGCGGCGCCCTGCCCGGCCAGCGCGTCGGCCCGGCCCTTCACGCCGCCGCCGATCAGCACGGCAGCGGTGGGCAAACCCGCCGCCCGGGCCTTGCTCAACACCTCCAGGGTGGGCTTGCGCACCGCTCCGCCTTTGGTCTCCGCTACGATCAGCACTTTGGGCATGGGGTCTCTTCGGCTTGCAGGGTTCTCGAAAGGTCAGGTGCCGGGCGGCGGGGCGCGCGGGGCCGCCAGGGCCCAGGCCGGCGGCCCCAGCCGATCAGGCAAAAATCTTCGCTTCGTCGGCGAGCAGGGCCACCACCTGGCGGGTGATCTCCTCCGCCTCGCCCTCGAACTTCTTGCCGGCGGCGCGGCCCGCGGGCGGCAGGATCTCCACCACCTGCACGCGCGCTCCGGCCGCGCCCACGTCGCCGGGCGCAATGCCCAGATCGGCCAGCTTCAGCGCCTCGAAAGGCTTCTTCTTGGCCTGCATGATGCCCCGCAGGGAGGCCAGCCGGGGCTCGTTCAGGCTGTCGTTGGCGGTGAGCACGGCGGGCAGGGTCACCTCCAGCACCTCCTTGCCGGCGTGGCCCAGCCGCTGCACGGTGAGCTTGGAGGGCGCGTCGGCCGCGATGGACTGCACATTGACGGCCAGCGGCCAATCCAGCAGCGCGGCCAGGATCGGGCCGGTGGCGCCCTGGTCCGTGTCCTGCGCCTGCTTGCCGGTGAGGATCAGGTCATAGGCGCCCTTGCGGGCCACCGCCGCCAGGATCTTCGCGATGCCCAGGCTGTCGGAGCCTTCCGCGGCGGGGTCGTTGACGTGGATCGCCTTGTCCGCACCCATCGCCAGCGCCTTGCGCAAGGACTCCCCGGCGCGGTCCGGCCCGACGGACACCACCGTCACCTCGCCGGCGCCCACCTGCTCCTTGATCTGCAGGGCGCCCTCCACGGCGTTCTCATCCCACTTGCTGAGGATGTAGTTGATTCCCTCCTCCACGACGCGGCCGTCCTTGACGCGGATGTTGAGTTCCACGTCCATGACGCTCTTGATGGGTACGAGAATGTTCAAGCGCGATCCTCCTTTGCGGTTGTGCCGCCCACGGAGCCACTTGGGGACGCGGGCCGGGTCGTCTGCCCTTCTTGTAACGGAAACTCCGGGGTGCGGCAAGCGACGACCGAAAGGCCGCAGGGCGAGCGCAAAGTCGTTGCGCAGCCGGATGGCCTGCGGCGTGGCAGACGGTCCCTCGTCCCGCGCTGCGCGCGGCCTCACCCAAACCTTCTCCAGCCCCGCCTCATCCCCCGGCCCCTTCTCCAACCCAGTGCTTCGCACTGGCTGGAGAAGGGGGGACAGGCAGGCCTGGGCTGGCGATGCGGAGGCAGTTCTCCCCTCTCCAGCCCCGCAATTGGGGCTTGGAGGAGAAGGTGCCCGCAGGGCGGGGGAGAGGTCTCGGGAGGGGAGGGACAGGCAGGCTGGGGCTGGCGATGCGGAGGCAGTTCTCCCCTCTCCACCCCCGCAGTTGGGGGTTGGAGAGGGGCCGGGGGTGAGGAGGCCGGGTGCCCACAGGGCGGATGAGGCCCGCCGCGGGCGGGAGCGGACCAACGGCTTCCCGCGCACACCGACTTTGCGGGTGCCCTGCAAGCGACGCCGGACCCACCGGGCCATCCCGGCGGATGACAGAGAGCCTGGCCCGCCGCCGGTGTCGCCCAGGGCGCGCGTTCCGCACCCGGCTACCCGATGCCCCCGAAGGGCAGCGCCGCCAGCCAGACCAGGAACGGGACGCTGTTGAACCCCATGTGGAACACGATGGGTTGCCACAGGTTGCCCGTGCGCTCCCGCAGCCAGGCCAGGGCCAGGCCGCAAATGAAGATCGCCGCGATGGCGGGCCAATAGGCGCCGGTCTGGGTGACGTGCAGCGCCGTGAACAGCGCGGTGGTCACCAGCGCCGCGGGGAGGAACGCCAGGCGGCGCCTCAGGGCCGGGAACAGCACGCCGCGGAACAGTGCCTCCTCGATGGGCGGAGCCAGCAGCACCGCCACGGCGAACAGCACGGCCAGCGTGGCGCCGCCCTGCCTGAAGATCTCGAGGAAGAGGTTGCTGTGCTCCGGGGGCGGGGGGAAGAGCGCCGCCGGCGTCAGGGCCGCCAGGTACACCGCCAACCCCAGCCCATAGGTGCGCAGCAGGGTGCGCGCCGGCACCCGCCGCAGCGCCAGGGCCGCGGCGAAGCCCAGGCCGTGGCGCCACACCAGCAGGCCGCGCAGCGCGGTCCAGCCCAGCCCATGGGACACCAGCACGACGGCGATCAGCAGCGGGGCCGCGCTGGGCTCCGTGTCCGGCCCCCCCCAGGTGCGCGCCAAGAACCCCAGACCCAGCCCGGCAGCCAACTGGCTGGCCCCGAAGAACGCCAGCAAGGCCAGCGCCTCCCAGACGCGCCACGGGACGGGCGCCGGCGCCGGGCGGCGGAGTCCGCGCGGGGGCAGCGGCCCGGCGAAGGCGGAGCCGGGGGCGCCGGACTCAGCCACCGGCCACCACGCCCTGGGCCATCAATTCCGCGATTCGCTCCTCCCCGTAGCCCAGCTCCGCCAGGATCGTGCGCGTGTGCTCGCCCAGCTTGGGGGCGCGCCGCGCCACCCGCCCGCCCTGCCCGTCAATATGGAACGGCAGGCCGGAGACGCGCAGCTTGCCGAACTCCCCGTCGTTCAGCTCGGCCAGGGCGTCAATGTGGTCCACGTGCCCGTCCTCCATCAGGTGCTTGAGGGTGTTGACCCGCGTGGCGGGCACTCCGGCCTGCGCCAGCGCCGCCAGCAGGTCGTCGGTCTTCCATTGGGCGATGGCGCCGTGCAGGTAGGCCAGGCACTCCTCCCGGTGGTGGACCCGCGCGAAGTTGTCCGCGAAGCGCGGATCGGCGATGAGGCGCTCCAGGCTCAGGGCGCGGCAGAAGCGCTCCCACAGGTTCTGGTTGCCCGAGGCCACGAAGATGTGCCCGTCCGCGGTGGGGTACGCCTGGTAGGGCACCAGCTGGGCGTGGGCGGTGCCCATGCGCCGCGGCACCACGCCGTGCTGCATCAGGTTGGAGACCTGGGGAGACTGCATCCCCAGCGAAGTCTGGAGCAGGGAGGCGTCCACGCGGCATCCCCGGCCCGTCCGGTCCCGCAGGTACAGCGCGCTGACGGTGGCCAGGGCCGCCGTGGTGCCGGTGCCCATGTCCAGGAAGGACACGCCGCAGCGCACCGGCAGGCCGTCCGGGAAGCCCGTCGCGTCCATCACGCCGGAGTACGCCTGCACCAGCGCCTCGTAGCCCAGGTCGTCCGCCTTGGGCCCCTTGCGGCCGAAGGCGGAGATGGAGGTGTACACCAGGCGCGGGTTGAGCGCGCTCAGCACCTCGTAGCCCAGCCCGAACTTCTCCATCGTCCCGCTCTTGAAGTTCTCCACCACCACGTCCGCGTCGCGCGCCAGATCGACCACGATCTGCCGGCCCGCGGGCTGCTTCAGGTCAACGACCATGCCCTGCTTGTTCAGGTTGATGGCCAGGTAGGAGCTGCCCATGCCATTGCCGGTGGGCGGCCACTGGCGGCTCTCGTCGCCCTTGCCCTCCTCGATCTTGATGACCTCCGCGCCGAGCATGGAGAGAATCAAGGTGCAGTAGGGGCCGGCCAGCACGCGGGAGAGGTCTACGACCCGGATTCCGTCCAGGGGCAACATACGATCGGTCATGAAGGATCTTCGGGAATCAGGAAGTGGCCGCCTGTGGGGCGCGGCCCTTCGGTGTGTGGCCGCCGGGGCGCTGGCCGCCGGGGCGCTGGCCGCCGGGGCGCTGGCCGCCGGGGCGCTGGCCGCCGGAACATGGCGCCGGCCCGTTGGCGAAGGCTGCCGGTGTATACCGTGAAAGCCGCGCGGGGAACAAGGGGCGCGGCGGCTACCCCTTCAACCGCCCCCGCGCGTAGCGCACCAGCTTGGCGAGGTAGTAGTAGGCGGTCAGGGCGAGGAAGACCAGCAGGAAGAAGAAGACGAACACCCAGACGATGGCGTAGCCGGCCATGGCGCATCCTTTGCGCTCCGGCGGCCGCGGCCAAGGGGCCGGCGGCGGGAGGCGCATCCTCCGCCGCCCGCGGAGCGCGAGGAGCGGAATGAGAATACTCCGCCCGGCGCGGGAATTGAAGGCCCCGCGCACCCGCCGCGCCGGAGCGGATGCCGGCGCCCGGTCCGTGTGGACCGGCGCCCCGGCCTTGGGCGTTGAACTTGGGGCGGCGCTGGGCTTATGATCGCCGGGCGCCGCGCCGGCCAGGCGGCCCCGCACCGCCCTCCACCCGGAGCGACATGAGCGCCTTCCCGCCCTACGCGCAACTCAAGCGGCCAGACGATACCGGCCTGCCGCTCTCCTGGGGCACCTGGGGCGCGGACGACCAATTGGGCACCCTCAACCACATCACGCCCCAGACCGTGGCGGCCGCCGCACGGGAGATCCAGCGCGGCGAGCGCTTCAACCTGGACCTGCCGCTGCACGAGCCGTACGGGGTGATCCGGCCCGACGCGCACCGCCGCCGCCGGGCGCCCGCGCAGACCCTGTACACCGGCTCCCTGCCGCCGCACCTGCTGGTGCGCGACGACAAGCTGGACGACTTCTTCCTGCAATGCTCCTCCCAGTGGGACGGCCTGACGCACATGGGAGACGCCCGCCACGGCTTCTACAATGGCGTGCAGGAGCACCAGGTGACCCAGCGCGAGGGCACCCGCAACGGCATCGAGCACCTGGCGCGCTTCGGGGTGGCGGGGCGGGCCGTGCTGGCGGACCTCGTGCGGCACTTTGCCGCCCTGGGCCGCCCTTGGCACCCCCTGGCCGAGCAGACGGCGAGCGCGGAGGACCTGGCGGCCTGCCTGCAGCGGCAGGGGGTGACCCTTCAGCCGGGGGACATCCTGCTGGTGCGCATGGGCTGGGTCGCGGCGTTGCACGCGGCCCGGACGGAGGACGCCCGCGACGCTCTACTGCGCGACTGGAAATTCTCCGGACTTTCCGGCGAGGAGGACCTGTGGCGTTTCGTCTGGGATCGCCGCGTGGCCGCGCTGGCCACGGATACGGTGACGGTGGAACTCTGGCCGATCCGCCCCGGGCGGCCCAGTCTGCATCTGGCCATCGCCCGCCTCGGGCTCACCATTGGCGAGATGTTCGATCTGGAAGCGCTGGCGGAAGACTGCGCCCGGGATGGCCGCTACACCTGCTTCTTCACCTCCAAGCCGCTCAACGTGCGCGGCGGCGTGGGGTCGCCCCCCAACGCCATGGCGATCAAGTAGCGGCGAGCCGTCGCCAGGGTCCGGTGACGCGGGCACATCCCAATGCCGAGCCTTCGGTCCGGGGCGCCAGGATTGGGGTCAGCCTGGAATCCGTCAGTATTGGGGTAACCGTAGGCGAGGGGGTACCTCAGGCCGGAAGACAGGAAAAAAGGAGGAAAAATCCTGCCTGCGGAGGGACCGGCCTGAGGTATTTTCTGCTGAGCGCTCCAGCGCTCGTCAAGAGTTCGTCAAGCTTCCTACTCCGGTATCACCGGCCTTGACGCCTACCAGTTTGCTGCTGAAGGACTTCTGATCCGGAAGTTTTCGGATCATGCCGCCATTATTTTGAAACTTCCGAATGGCGGCTTCCAACTGATCGTGTGTGATCTGTTTTTTTTCTTTCATCTTCATCCATCGTTTTGGAGGATAGCTCACCCATCCTGGGTGCCCGACGGGGCTGCCGTCTACCTGTGTAACGTCGTCTGGGTGTTGGAGGTTCTGCCGGCGTCACCGGTTCAAATCATTTTGCCCCAGTTTGCGCCCGCCCAACGCCATCTCTACTATTATGGAGTATACAGCATGACAGGGCCTTGCGTCAATAAGCATATATCTTTAAGCTGTCTCAATGGGATACGGGCCTGGGGAGAAAGACACTGTCGGACGAAGGGCGGACCTTTGTTCCGCCTAATGAACGGGCCCCATGCGGCGCTATTGGGTCCGGGCTGGGTAGGATCGCCCTTACCACGTGACGCTGCTGTCCGGGACGGCGCCTGCCGCGACCGGGCGCTTGCAATCGTGGCCGGGGGGCGCTATGCCCTGACGAGCCGCCACCGCCCCATCGAGCCGCCATGAAGCCGCACCCACGCACCAATTCCTTCGTCCACAGGGCCACGGTTATGGCCCTGTTGCTTGTGCTCGCCCTGCTGCTCCCGCTGGCGGCCTTCGCGGCGAAGGTGACCTTTCTCGAGCCACCGGTGCAGATCAAGCGCAAGGGGGCCGCCGACTGGGTGACCCTCCGCATCGGCCAGGAGGTGGGCGAGGGGGATGCCATCCGCACCGGCATGGGCGCCCGGATCGAGGTCACCATCGCCCCCAAGCGCGTGTTCCGCATCGGTCAAGCCACCGAGCTGGAGCTTCCGGCGTTTGAGAACGCCCGGGGGATACGCGCGGAATTCAGCCTGCTGGGGGGACGCTTCTGGGGCAGCATCCGGACACCCCTGCGGGCAGCCCTCAAGGAGAAGTTCGAGGTGAAGACGGCCACGGCCACCATTGGGATCAAGGGCACGCAATTCGGGGTGGACTTCGACAAGGATCGGCAGACGTCTCAGGTTTCCGTGATTGACGGCCAGGTCGCCGCCATCGTGCCGAAGCCTGCCGGACCGCCGGCGGAAGTCTCCGGCCCGCGGGAGATCGCGCCGCCGGAGGAAGTCTCGCGGGAGCAGTGGCTGCTGGTGGTCAGCCGCAATCAAAAGGTCATTATCCGCCCCGGCGAGGAGCCCAAGGTGGTGCCGATGACCGATGCGGACAAACAGGACGATTGGGTGGTGTTCAACCAGGAACGCGACCGCGCCCAGGACGCGGGGCAGCCGTAGGCGCCGTTTCCGCCGGGGACGCCGCGTCAGGGCTTGCCGGCGAGCAGGGCCTGCACGCGGCTGATGATGCTCCAGTCCTCCTGGTGGAACTGGATGCCCACCCGGTACCCGCCGCCCTCCGGCTTGGCCCAGCGCACCGTTCCCAGGGCGATGGCATGGCCTGAGAACAGTTCCAGCTCCACCGCCGCGCCGGCCTCCAGGGGCAGCGGCAACTCCAGGCCGATTCCGCCCGCGCCGATGTCCACCGCCGTGCCGGTCACCTCGTAGGGCTTGCGCAGCCGCACGGTCTCCCGGCAGGGCAGGCGCGGGGTCTTGCGCTGTGGGTCGGCGGGGGCGGTCTGGCCTGCGGTGGGTGACATGGCGGCGATCCTCCTGAAGCACCGCGGTATTCGATTGGGGTGTCGGACGCCGCGGCGTACCGGCACCGCGGGTACGGCCTCAGCGCGTGCGGGTGCGCAGGTCCGCCAGCGCGGCGCGCAGGGCATGGGCAATGCCGTGGCCGTCCAGGAGGTGGAATTGCACCCGCATCGTCGCCGCGCTCCCCAGGACGATGGCGCCGAAGGTGAGCAGGGAGCCGAGCGCCAGGCTGGAGACGCCGGTGACGGCCTGGCCGATGGTGCAGCCCATGGCCAGGATCCCGCCCACGCCCATCAGCACACCCCCCGCCACGTGATTGGCGAAGTCCGCCGGAGAGGCGAACCACTCCAGGCGAAACCGCCCGGAGGCGATGGAATACAGGAACGCGCCCACGATCACGCCGGCCAGGGCCATGACGCCAAAGTTGAGCAGTCCCAGTTCCGTTGGGTGGAGCAGATAGCGGAAGGCGTCGCCCATGGGGCTGATGAAGGTGTACGACTGCACGGCGACCCGGCTGGGCGGTACCGCGGCGAAGTCGGCGTACTCCTTCCAGGCGCGCCCCAGGGGACCGCCCGTGAGGTACCAGCCCGCGACCACGGCCAACCCCACTGCCGCACCGCCCAGCGCGTTGTTCGGGTTGTCGCGGAAGTCCCGCCCGGCAACCACCCAGGCCAATGCCGCCGCCGCAATCAGCCCGCCCACCACCAGATGCAGAACGCCCGCGGCGTCGGACATTCCCGCCAGGCTGCCCAGCACGGCGCCCAACTCCTGGCCGCTCTTGAGGTCCAAGCTGGTGGGACCCATCCAGGACAGGAAGACGATCCCGAAGAAATCGGTCCACAACATGGCGTAAGCCGCCGGGGCCGCCGCCAGCAGCACCACCACGGACTTCAGGTTGCCGCCACCGATGCGGACGAACGTGCGGTTGCCGCAGCCGCTGGCGAGGGTCATGCCGATGCCGAAGAGCACGCCGCCCAGCAGGTTGCGCAGCCAGGCGAAGTTCGCGCCACGGTAGGGCGGAAAGGTGTCCGCCGGCAGGGTCACCGTGCCCGTGGCCTCCAGCAGCAGCAGGCCCGCCAGCGCCACCGCCATGGCGAAGACCCAGCTCCGCATGCGGCCGGTATTGCCCATGTTGAGCCAATCCGACACCGCGCCCATGGTGCAGAAGTTGGTCTTGCTCGCCACGGCGCCCATCCCGGCGGCTATGGCAAACGCCCCTGTCAGCACCGTCTGGTGTATGGTCCATTCCATAACCGCCCCTTGGCCATGGTTCGCGTTCTGCGGCGGCCCCCGCCCGGCGTTTGGCCCTTCCCAAGCGGTGAGACTCCCCCCGGCCACCCGGCCGCC
>Ga0315281_10002097_pt1 | contig 29594 bp, 38 predicted proteins | sample YL17G07_0_MG_FD_204540 | JGI IMG/M metagenome (GOLD analysis project Ga0315281, IMG submission 204540) | Sediment microbial communities from Yellowstone Lake, YNP, Wyoming, USA - YL17G07_0 | ecosystem: Environmental > Aquatic > Freshwater > Lake > Sediment | place: USA: Wyoming | collected...
CTCCGGCGCGGATTTTCGTGGACTCGATGGGCGACTTGTTTGGCGCGTGGGTGACGTGGGCCGACATTGCTAAATGCTTCGCGCTCTACCGCGAGGCCCACTGGCACACCTTTTTGTCGCTCACTAAAAACCCGGCCCGCCTGCGCGCGATCCCCGCCGCCCTGTTGCCCCTGCCGCCGAACCTGCACGTTGGCTTCTCTTCGCCCGCCGACTGGATGCGCGGCCATGTGCTGACTCCGGCGCAGAAAGAACGCTGGACACACGCGGCGCTGAATGTCTGGGACACACTGCCCGCCGCTGTGCGCTGGATGAGCATCGAGCCGCTCGCCTGGGACATCGCGCCGGTGCTGGCCGAGCATCGCCCGCTGGATTGGGCCGTCATCGGCGCAGCCAGCGACGGTGCGAAGAAACACCAGCCTGATCCGCGGCACCTGGAAAATCTGCTCACAGTGTTGGACGCTCAGCGTGTGCCCGTGTTCTTCAAGGGCAACTTGAAAGCCAGCCCGCACCGCGAGTTTCTACCCGGCTTCACCCCGACCGCGTGGAATGAAGCCGAACATCTGGAGTCACAATGACCACGCCCTTCGCCAAAATCCAACACCTTCCCGCTGGCCGCGAACTAGACGCGCTTATAGCCGAGCAACTGTTCGACTGGGATTGGTACACGGTCGTCAACATCAATCTTTTGTTGCCGCCCGACCACTCGTACCGCGAACATCCGGTGCTCGCAACCCCCGGTAAAACACCGGGCTACGAAACCGATTTAGATAGTCTGCGTTTCTACGACAGCACGCGCGGCGGCCCCACTATGCCCAGCGTGCCGCACTTCAGCACCGACAACGCGCTGGCTTTTGCAGTGCAGACCGAGATGCACCGGCGCGGCTACTGGATGCAATTGCGCTCACCGTTTGGCGATGCGAGCGATTGGTCTTGCGGCTTCACACCGCACAAAACCACCGGCTGGAATGGCCGACCCGATTACAGCGCGCAAGCCGACACGCCGGCGCTGGCTGTCTGTCGCGCCGCGCTTCTTGTTGTGAACGACCAACAAGGAGGCTGACTCATGCCAAAAATCTGGAACGCTTATCCGCTCGATTTTGTCACCCGCGCCGATAGCAAGGCCATCATTCTCATCGCGTCCAACGCCACGCCCGAGGCGGTGGCCGAGGAAGTGCGCCGCCAGACCTTTGCGGGCATATCGCTGGCCCATGTGCTGTGCGAGAAGCCGGCACTCATCGCGGCGTTTGTGCTGGCCGCGCACACCCAACTGCTCGAATACGGCACGCAACTCGTCGTCAACGAACAACTCATCCCAGTCCCGGCGCTGGACGAGGACGAGCCGGAACAGTGCAGGCACGGCTTTGCCGAACACTGCCCCGAAGGCTGCAATTAACGCACGCTCAAACTCAGAAAGGAAAAGGCTATGCCTCACGACATCGAGACAAAGATTCAGACAGGCTTTCAACATTGGATAGCCGCGCCGGAACGCAAAGCCAGCCCCGAAGTGGATTACGGTCTGTGGTGGAATCTGCGCGGCGACGCGGTGGCTCACCCCACCGACTCGCGTTGGCGCGTGTCATGGCTGGCGGCCACCAGCGAACTGTACGCCGTCGAACTCACACCCGCCCCACACCTGTCCTTGCGGGCGGTGCAAGGGCGAGCCGGGCGAGTGCGGGAAGGCTCGCGCCCCGACCGCTATCTTTTGCTAGGCTACTTCGATGATAGTCCCGCTGTGGACGCGGCGCTGGCCGGCTGGGAACAAGACGACTCGCCTATTTACCACAATCTGAGCGCGCTCGCGACGCAACTGCCAGAGATTTAGAACAGGCAGAGCTTTCACGAAAAAGCGTGAAAAATGCTATACTCGCCAGTATTCAGGAGTTGCCTAATGGCCGCCCAATCCACCCAAAACATCACACTCGCCCTGCCCCGTAGCGTATTGCGCCGCGCTAAAGTCATCGCCGCTCAGCGGCGTGTTTCACTCTCGCGCTTGCTCACCGAGGCGCTGGATGACTTGGTGAAGCGCGAAACCGGCTACGCTCAGGCGCGCCGGCGTCAGCAAGCCCGCCTCGCCCAGGGCTTCGACCTCGGCACGCGGGGCCGCCTCGCCGCCACGCGGGAGCAATTGCATGAGCGCTGAACTCGGCCTGCAATTTGTGGACAGCAATGTGTTGGTGTACGCCTACGACCGGAGCGCGGGCGATAAACACACCCGCGCCCGCGCTTTGCTCGAAGACCTATGGGAAAGCGGGTTAGGTTGTGTCAGCGTGCAGACCCTGCAAGAATTCTACGTCAACATCACCCGTAAAGTGGCCCGCCCTTTGCCGCCCGCTACCGCCGCCGAAATCATCGCCGACTTTGAGCATTGGACAGTCCATGCGCCGCAAGTCAGCGATGTCGTAGCCGCGATTGAGATTCAGCAACGCCATCGTCTCTCGTTTTGGGATGCTATGATTCTGCATAGCGCGGCGCAGTTGGGGTGCGCGCAAGTCTGGTCGGAAGACTTGCAGGCTGGCCGCGATTACGACGGCCTGCGCGTGGTTAATCCGTTTGCCTGATAACGGCTCGGCTGTTCGCCGCAGATGACCCCTCACGCGCTGACTGGTTGCGCCGCGAGTCAACCCGCGCTAAAATGTGTTGAATTCAACACACTTGCGCCGCGCGCGATAGGCCGCTCCTACGCCTGTCCTGGGTGATGGTCAAGCCAGTCGCCGCGCCGGAAAAAATCCGTGAATCACCCATGCGCCTTTTGCAGTGAGCCGCTTCTAAAAACTCAACGTCCCGCCTTGCTCGCCGAGCACGTCGAGGCGTGTCCCCGTTGCGGCGCGGCCTATACCGTTGCGCCTGACGAGACGACCGCCCGGGCGCGCTTTGCCGAGCGCATCGGCGTGCCGCCGGAGCAGGTCGAGCTGGGATCCTCGACTCCGCTCGGCGATGGGCGTTTCCTGTGTGTGGGCTGGAATCCAGATGAGCGTCTGTCTGCTCTGCAAATTGCCAATGTCGTCCGCAAAAGCAAACCCCTCATTCAGAATCATCTGCGCGAGGGGCGCTTTCCCGGCGCGGTCAAAGCCGACGAGACGCCTGGCGCGGCCTCGTGGCAAGGTTGGGCGGTGCCCCGGCGCGGGGTGCGGGCGTATATGTTCGCCGGGCGCAAGCCGTATGAGTTGTCTGCAGAAGGCAAAGAAAACAGAGGCCGCCCACCGGTGAAGGAATGACTCAGCACGCGCTTTGGTGAAGCGCGGCGTTGATGATCGCGATAGCAAAACCACAGGCCACTTCCAATGAGTGGCCTGTGGTTTTTTGTTGTGGTAGTTGGGACTGCAAGAAGGGCTTTAACTCGGATCAAGGTGGCTTGGCGAAGCCTGCGGGCGGGCCACCTAAGACGAGTGCCTAAAATGAGTTGCCTGAGACGAGCACCTGAGACGAGTGCGTGAGAGGTGATGATTGGCTGAGGTGGCTCTACAGGCGAAGGTTCAGGAACGAAAACCGTAGAACTCTTACTATTTGGAGGCGCAGACAGTGGCCGCCAAAGGCTTGCGTAAAAGGCTTGCCTTAGAAAACTTGTAAAATCACAGGAAAAATCCGGCATCTCAATGGCTTGCCTTCAACGCAAGCCATTGAATGCACAGGAGGGCCTACACGGTGGGTATTGGCGCTGGCGGGGAAAAAAGGCGGTTAGGTAACAAAACTAGCGTTCGCATGGGCCGTTCAACCTGCTGACTTTTCACCATCAGGTGACGGCTTCGATTTCTTGCGCGGCGGGCGCTTCTTTTCTTTAGGAGTCATGGCTTGGAGTGGTGAATCCAGTTCGCCAGAGAGGAATAAGCGAAGCAGAGCGCGGATGACTGCCGACAACCCACCGAAGCGTTTGGCGCGCTTAGCGGCATTGGCCGCCAGAGCGGAGTCCATCTTAATGCCGATGTACTTGTCTTTCTTGGGAACGGGCGGCTTAGGAGTGTCTGTGCTCACGCGCTCAAGTATATAGTTAAATGCATCGCCCGTACACCACACCATTTTTCTACAGCCCCCCCCTGCCCCTGGTGTGCCAGTTGCGCTACCACTAGTTAACGTTTATACTATAAGTCATTAGTGTTTATACGTTGACCGTCTAACGTATTTACGCTAACTCGTTACAAGTCAACATTTATACTATTAATTAGTGTTTATACGTTAACCGTCTAACGTATTTACGCTAGGCCCAGGTAGTTACATAAATTGTAACCGCCACAGACCGCCACATATAATGAAGCGATACCTTTTTACCACCATTACAGCAGGAATTTTCGTCACCATCGTGGCCTGCAGTGGCGTTACGTCGCCATCCCCGTCTGCCAGATCGGTCCCTACACCATCGGTGTCCCTTACCCCGGCTCCAGATGTAGCCGCCAACCTGTTCTGGCTGCAAAAAACACAGGTGGCCGTCCAGACCTCGCAAGCCGTTGTTCAGGACCAAATCCAATTCGCCCAGTTGAACGTGACGAGCACTGCCGCCCAAGCCACCCTGAATGCTCAAAGCACTCAGGATGCCGTTCATCTCACTCAAGTCGCCTTTGACCGGCAACTCACCGCCGACGCCGCAACCGCCGCCGCAGCCTGGACGGCCACCCAATTTAAACAGAACTTAGAAGCGGCTCAAACCGCGACCGCCGTAGCCGGCATCGGCGCAACTCAGGTCAAGAGCGCTACGGAAACTCAGCAATGGTACGCCGACCAGGACCGCACGCGCACGGATAACCTCAAAGCCCAACAAGCGCGGCTGGATGAGCAAACCATCGCGATTAAGACCTGGGGCATCGTAGTCGCAGCGATAGTGTTGGCAGTCATTCTGCTCTTCATGCTCTGGCGTTGGTGGCAGCTGCACGAAGACAAATCACGCATCATCGAGCAACCCGGCGGCAAGCATCTCATCATTGCCAATCAGAAACGCAATCTGACCGAGTATCTGGCTTCGAATACCGAGCACTTACCGGCTCTACTCCGCTTCTTGGCCTGGCTCATTGAAACCAATACCGTGCTGGTAGACCCGGAGCGGAATGTGAACCCGGTGACGGTCATTCAGAACGGTTCGGCTAGCTCACCGCCGCAGGCCGCCGCCGATGTCCAGGAGCGCACCACGGCCCGCAGTCAGCAGGTGCAACTCGCGCACGAACTGGCGCCGCGCAGCGCCGCCGTTTTAAATGCGGTCTCAGCCGCCATGGCAACCTCCAGCGTGCCGTTGCTCACAGGTGGAGCCTTGCCGCCGCCAGACGACGAGGGCCATCTCGCTGAAGACGATTACCAGATCGTCACCATCGAGCAGGCCAAGCCGCTCTTAGAAGAAGCCCGCACTTATCTGAGTAGGCAGACAGAAGAGAACTGAGTCGGGAGGTCATTTAATATGTTATCGGGAATCTCTCAAAGATATGACCCAACCATCCGGCGCATCCAGCGCAAGATGCCGCAGGTCTTGGAGCAACATGGACTGCCGGCCGTTTTTAAACAATGGCAGTTGGCACAGGCTAGCGACCTGGTCCTTCTCATTTGCACCATCGATGACGATTGGGTTGTCGCTCAGGGGGGCAACGCGGAGCGGCGGATTGCGCTGGGCGACTACCACCGGCAGCCGATTCTGCATGACATTTCGACCATCCTCGACAATCAAGTCAAGGTCATTCCCTCCAATTCAACCGGCTTGCGCTACCTGTTTGTCCTCGACGACGGCGGCCTGACGACTCTGCCGCGTCAGATTGAATTGCCCGACGTGGAGCGGGGGAAACTCCTCATCGGCGTGACGCAGGGCAACCGGCCGGTGGTCACTGATTGGAGCCGGCATCTCATGGTGGCCGGCATGACCGGGTCCGGCAAGAGCGCCTTCCAGCGCAGTGTCGTCTATCAGGCGCTGGCTGAAGGATTCCGCTTGGCTTTAGTTGACCCGCAGACGACGACTTTCCCCATGCTGGAGAATCACCCGGCGCTCATTGCGCCGCTGGCCCTTAACGTGGGCAGCGCCTACGGCGTGCTGGAAGCGGTCGTGAAGGAAATGGAGCGCCGGGCCGAGTTGTACCGGGCCATGCCCGGCTATCCCGAGACGCTCCCTGAATACAACGCGCTCGCGCGCGAGCGGGGGCTACCCACCTGGCCGCGTCTGCTGCTGGCGCTGGAGGAATACAACGACCTCGTGACGGCGCTCGGCGGCCCGGACGGCGCGTTTGCCCGCCTGGCCGTCAACCTCACGCGGGTGGGACGCAAGTGGGGCGTGACGGTGATGACCGCGGCTCAAGAGTGGACCGTTAAAGAAGCGGGCGCGCTCCGCAAGCAATGCGAAACGCGCCTGTGTTTCAAAGTCCGCGACCGGCAGACGTCGACCATTACGGTGGACACCGCCACGGCCACCAAACTCACCACGCCCGGCCGGGCCATCCTGAGCGGCGTGGGGCGCGTGCAGACTTATTGGGTTGAAAAAGAAAAACTGATTGAGGCCGGGCGCAACCCAGTAGCGGGGCCGCGACTCACCGACGCTGAGCGTCGCATTGGTTTGGCGAGCGTGAAAGACCACGGCGGGGGGTTGAACATCGAGATGTTGGCGAGCCTCGCCATTCGCGAAAGGGAGGGGCGGCGGCTGACGCGCGAGTGGGACGAACGAGGCTGGTCAGCCAAGGACCCGGCCCGCGACAACAAGCGCTATCTCACCGCTGACTTCTTGAAGTTGCTGGGCGCTGGATAATGGTCTATGCGTCCAAACCGTCCAAACCGAAGCCGGTGTCCAAGCCCGCCCAAACGCCGAGAGCGCTGGATCCCAGAGGGGAGAGGGGCTTGAGCGATAACCTCCGGGCTGTCCAAACGGTCCGCGCCGCCTGGTGCTCGCCGGGCGACTCCCCTCGCCCTCTTCAATCCGTCCCTGGGGACGGATGGCGACCTTCTGCGCGGCCATCGGCGCCGGCTGGCCGCGCGCGCTCGATTTCCACGACCGTCCCCTCCAAGAAACTAATCAACCCTCGAAGCTCAGCGAGGGCCGTTTCGCCGCTCTGGGCGAGGAATTGTTCGGCGAGCGCCTGGGCCGGCTCGGCCCCGCCCCGCCGCACGCTCTCGGCGAAGCGCACGAAGCCGATGCAGCGGTTGTACAAGACTTGTTCCGGCGCAAACCGGGCGCGCGGACTCTTCTTCGCTTTCTCGGCCGCTTTGCCAGCGAGCCGGGTACGCAACTCACGCTCCGCCGCGCTCAGATTGGGTTGCTTGCACAACCACTCGACCTCGGCCGACGACAGCCCCAGTTCGGCGATGAGCCGCGCCACCTGGAGTTGTTTCTTGGCGTCGCCGAGTTCGCTGACCGGGCGCAATTGTTTCTCGGTCAGGTCGTGGCGGTCGGCCAACTGCACGGCCTCTTCCGGAAGCAGCAGCAGGCGGAGGTAGCGCCCCAGATGATCCGCTTTGCGGCCCATAGCCTCTTCAATTTTGCTCCAACCGCCCGGCGGCACGCGTTGCCGCGCGAGATCCCGGTAAGTCGCCAAATCCATGACCCGGCCCGCATCCGTCCCTGGGGACGGATTGCCGGTCACGACCAGCAGGAGCCGCGCCACTTCGCGCGCCAGACCGATGGCGTTGAGCGGCGAGGCGTGGAGGTTTTCGACGGCCTGGCGGAAGGGGTCAATGCGCGGGCGGACCGAGACCGGAATCTGCGCGGCGGTCTTGTCATTCTTGAGTCCCACCAGATACACGTGCGCCCAGAAGCGCCGCTCACCGGTTTCGATGCGCCATTTGTCACCGCGCCGGACGACGGTGATGGGGTTAACCTGCCCGCCAGCCTGCAAACTCCTGGCCAGCGCCTCAATCTCGTCGAGCTTGCGGACCTCCGCCATCTCGCCCGGGCGCCAGCCGTCTTTGCCGAGGCGGGCGCGGAGTTGTTCGACCTGTTTGTGCCATTGGCGCAACGCGTCGACCGCGCTGAGCTTGCCCGCGATAAATCGGGCGCGCAACTCTGGCGGCAGAACCCAGCGCGCCTGGTTGGGGTCCGGCTCGACCACCTCCCAAGCGAGTTGCAGCGGGACCGCGCCTTCGGCCAGTTGATTGCCGAACAGGTCGGCTTCGGGCAACGGAATTGCGCCCCGCGCCGGTTTCTTTTTGGTGGAGTCATGAGATTTGGTCGGCATATTCACCTCCGCAGATTACGGGGTTTTCACGGCCTGGCCGTCCTTGCGAACGGCCCCGCCCGGCGCGCTCGCGGCGGCGCGGGCTACACGTTGCACAGTTTCTTCGACCATCAAAGCCAGCGCCAACGCCGCCGGGCTTTTGGGGGCGTAGCGGTAGATGTCGCTGCGCGCGGCCTGGCTGTAGCGGACGTCAATGCTGTTGGGAATGATGCTCTCGTAGAGCAGGCCATTGAACAACTGCTGGAGGCTGACAATGGCATTGCGGTCGCCAATGCGCTGGCCCAGATATTTGTTCGCCACATAGCCCAGGATATGCGGCCGGCCGGAAGACCCGGCGACCTCGCCCACTTTTTTCGCGATGCGCACGGCGCCTTCAATCGCATTCTCGTCCATCTCGACCGGCACCAGGATGTAATCGGTGGCGGCGAAGATGGTGACCAGGAGGTCGTCAATGCTCGGGCCGGTATCGATGACGACGTACCCGAACCGGCCCTCCAAAGACTGGATGGCCGCGCGCATGAGCTCGACGCGATTCTCAATGGCGGGCAGGCGGCGGCGCACTTCAACCAACATCATTTCCCGGCAGGGGATAAAGTGCAGGTTCGGATACCAGGATTCAGGAGCCGGGCGGACCAAGGCGGCCAGGGCCGGACGCGGCAGGCCCAGCAGTTCCAACAAATCGTCATCGGCGATGGCCGCCGCCAGACTTTCGGCGTTGGTGTATTGCGTCGTTCCCGACACCGCCTTGAGGGCATTCCCTTGCGCGTCGAAATCCAGCAACACGACGGCCTCGCCTTGCGGCCCGGCCCGCCGGGCCAGGCCGGCGGCCAGGTTGATGGCGATGGACGTTTTGCCAGTGCCGCCTTTCAAATTGGAAATGGTAATGACTTGCATCGCGCGCCTCCTGCTGAGGGGAGAAAACCACTGGCCCGACCGCACCGGCCCCCAAGCGTCCCCAGGGACGGATTCCGGACGAGCCGGAATTTGCCCCATGATAGTATAACTACCTGCAAATTACAAATAGTTAGCCTAACTCTAGAACTTATAGAGTCTAGTAAAGGCAACCCAGATTCCAATTTGACTCTCTTAGGCCATCGGCGTAGAATCGCGCCCGTTCCGACCTCATTTAAGCCTGAGTCGGGCAAAGCACCTATGATGACCTCCTCCGCCACGCTGGCTTTGACGCAGTTCTACAAGAAACTGGGATTTAAGGAACACCCGTTCCTGGTTTCGGCCGATCCCCGGTTCTTATTCCTCTCTTCTCAGCATCAAGTCGTGCTCGAGGCCATTCAACGCGTGGTCGTCACCCGGCAGGGGCTGGCGGTGGTGGAGGGAGCAGTCGGCGTCGGCAAAACCACGCTGGCGCGCCGCCTGTACGATATGTTGCGCGGGGACGAAAAGCTTTTTCAACCGCTCTATATTCACACCGCCACGTATAAATCCACCTGGGAAGCGATGTCGGACATTGCCGCGCGGCTGGGGGTGGCGCGGCAACGCAGCGAGAAGGCGCTCACGCGCGCGTTCGAGCGCTGGCTGATTTTCAAGCGGGCCGAGGGACAGATGCCCGTCATCATCATCGATGACGCGCAACATCTGGGTTGGCGGAGCCTGAATGCTTTTCAATACATCTACAACTTCGACGTGCACGACAAGCTGGCCCAGGTCATCATGTTCGGGCAGTCGGAGATCCGCGAACTCATCGCGCAAAACAGCGGTCTGCTGTCGCGGGTGGTCAGCTGGCAGACCATCCTGCCGCTGCCGCCCGGCGAGACCTTGTCCATGATCAACTTCCGGTGCGCCGTCGCCGGTCGCACCGAGCCCTTGCTCGAAGAGTCGGCGTTTTATCGCCTGTACGAGTATTCGGGCGGCTTGCCGCGGACGATTGTCATCGTGTGTAGCGACATCCTATCGCTGATGGAACGCGCCGGGAAAACCATCGCCGACGAGGCGATCGTGAACGAGGCGATCGAGAACCACAAACAACGGCCAGAATACCAACCGGCTAGGAGCCCCGTGGCCCGGCGCAAGCCGGCGGCTCCAGGCAAGTCGGCCAAGTCCGCGACGGGTCGGGCGCGCGCAAAGGGACGTAATTCATGACTCGTAAATCCCCCCAAGCCGCCCTGCTCAAAGGGGAGCGGAGTAGCGCCAAAGCGAAGACGCCCCTGACGACCGATACTTGGGCCGAACTCTACGATTTGGAGTCCCACCGGGTCCCCGTCAAACACCGGACCCGGCCCGGTCGCCCAGCCCGGCCCGTTCGCCGGACCCGCGTCACCCTCGAGCTAACGGATGAGGAACTGGAGGCGCTGATTCAGATTCAAAGCGCCATCGGCGCCCGCCTGTCTAAAGGCGGGCGACTCTCGAGCGTGTCGCGGGGGCAAGTCGCCGGATTGGGTTTGCGTCTCCTGAAGACCTATTTGGCCGGTTCAAGCGCGTCCAGCGCGCTGGGCGAGATTCGCCTCCCGGAACACATTACCGATTGGAAAGGCATTGCCGAGTTGCTTCACAGCTCGCCCAAAGGGTGAGCGGAGGCGACTGAGTCAAACCAATATAATAATATAGTATTATTTTATTGAATTGCGCGAACGCCGGACCGGCCAGGTCCGGACTCAAGAAAAACTGTGCCGCCCTTGCATCACTTGTCCGGTGGGGCAGGGCGGCACAACCAAAGCGACGAGGAATGTGTCGCGTTAGGCGTATCTGAGTATAGCACGCCGGAGTCATGCAAGCAATTCTCCGGCCTCAACCGCCGAGGCGCTGTTTCTCTATATCGCTGTTTTCCGAAGCGAGGCGACAGCCATGAGCGGCGGGATCTCCCACCCCCAATCGCTCTCAAAATCTAATTCCGCTTGACCTCGGGCGCGCTGCCGGGAGCGAGTTCTGATTCTGCGCCTCGCTGGACCGGCGCGCTCTCGCCTCCGTCTACAGGTCCGGGCTGTTCCCTGTTCCGCCAGCAAGCGAGTCTTCAGGAGTAATTGGCGTGTAAACCGAAACTGTTAGTCACAATAAGCAATCATTCAACCTAACCCAGGTCCTGCTTGGTTTTCGCTTTGGCGAGCGAACGTTGAGCAGGTGGTAGCAAAACAAGTTACCAGGTTGCGCCAATCCCCCTTAAAACGAGCCGCCCGGAAAACCGGGCGGGGTGGGGATGGGGCGACGACTTGGGGTGAAGTCGTCTAGCGATTGGCGTTTCGCTTTAGTTATTATAAGCGAATTCGCCAAGCACGCAAGTATTAATTTTGCCTAGTCTCAACCGCCTGAGACTGGCGCTTGCGCGCTCGCACGGCTCTCCCCAATGCGCCGCTCCTGCCCCCAAGAGCGGCGCATCCCATTTCCCGTGCGAGTCGTTGATGCAGCGCAATGATAGCGCCCGATCAGACAATCCCATAGTCACGCCTTCCCCGGCGGACATCGCGGCCCTGCGCGAGCAGGCGCGCCGCATCGTCGCGCCACGGCCTCGTTGGAAGAATCAGCGACGCGCTGAGCAACAAGCCGCGCAACGCGCCGAACGTGATTATTTGGCGCGCCAGGCGCGTGAAGAACGCGAAGCCTTCGCCGACCGTCGGGGGCGCGCAGACCGGGCCACCGAGTCGGAGCGTCGGGCCTTGCTCACGCTACAGGCGCAGGCCGTGGAGACCGTTATCGCGCACGGTCTGCCGATTAGCGCGGCGCGCGAACTCATGGAGATTTGGGCCGCACACACCCCGGACGCCCCGCGCGCCGAGTCGCGCATTGGCTTGCAGCCGTGGCTCGCCATCAACATCAAGCCACAGGCCGTGATTTACACCGACGGCGCGTGTGACCCCAACCCTGGCCCCGGCGGCTGGGCGACCCTTATCCGCACCGACGAACGAGAGCAAGAATTCAGCGGCGGCGAACAAGAAACCACGAGCAATCGAATGGAATTGCGCGCCGTCATCGCCTCACTCGAAGCACTCGAAACGCCCAGTCGCGTGCGATTGCATACTGATTCAGAATACGTCCAGCGCGGCGCGACGCAGTGGCTCACGCATTGGAAAGCCAATGGCTGGCGAACACGCACCGGAAAGCCCGTCGCCAACCGCGACCTGTGGGAACGGCTCGACCAGGCGCGCCAGCGCCACGTCGTCGAATGGATATGGGACAAAGGCCATGCGGGCGACCCAGATAACGAGCGCGTGCATCGGCTCGCAGGGGCGGCAATTCCAGAGTCGGCAGTAGAAGTCTTTAAGCCCGCGAACACCCCGCTCACCAGCGAGCTACAACTCAAAGCCCACGCTTATCTGGCCGCGGCGATGCTCAAAGCCGGCCACACCGAAGCCTTCGCGCTCTGGCTGCTCGCGCGAGCGCTCGACGCAGCCGGGCAGGGTCACGTTGCGTTGGGGGCGCTCCGAGCGCACGCTCTCGCTTTAGGTTTGACTCTGCACCGCTTCGACCGGATGCTCAGACAAGCGGAGCGAGCGGACTTCGTTCAGCGTGGCCGCCTGCACGAGCAGGGCGAAACGTTGTTCTATCGCAGTCTGCTCGACGTGGCCCAACGCTATGACCTACCCGTGAACGGCCTCGGCTGGCCGGTCTGGGTCGCGCCCACGGCTATCACCGGCGCGAAGCGCTGGAAAGCGATGCTTCTGGCGGCGCTCTTGGAAGGGCGTTCGCAGGCTGCGCCCGAGCAGCCGATTAGTTGCCAGACGATATTGAATCTCACCGGCGTTGCGGAGCGCACCCAGCGCGAGTACCGGAAGTTCGTAGGCGTGAAAGCCTGCCGCCACTACCTGCTGCTCGATATCAGCGCCCAGCCTGGCATCGCCGAGGGCCTGCGCGACTGCAACATCGTGCCCGGCGCGTTTGCCTTTCGTGATTCAAAGTCGGGCCAGTCCGTCGTCGCCCGGCCCCTGCCACAGTCGTACACCACATCCCTCGCCCGCGCCCCGCGCGGCACATCCCGAAAAGTCAACGAACTCCTGCGTCACGCCCTGCTTGAAAACGGAGGCGGGCAACGTGCGTTGAAGTTGAGACAGCATCGCATTTTTTGGGATGATCGCCAGGCGGCTGAGGAAGCGCATCGAGGCGCCAACGTTAGGCCACTCGACGGCATACCGAGCGGCTTGCAGGAGGATGTCCCTGACGAGCGGTTTTATCGGCATGAGCGCCGGTACGCGCATATTGGCGTTTGGGGGAAAGCCTGAGGGTTAGGGTGGCTACAAAATCTGCCGCTATTAATACGGTTGTAACAAAGCAACAAACAAAAGAAAAAAGAGAAACCGGCCTGCGTCTTTGTACCTTCCCTCCCTCCTTGACTCAGATTAACCAGTGGCTAGGATTGGAGAGGGGAAGGGGGGAGGCGAGGGGGGAAACCGAAACGCCTGATTCGCGCTTAAGTTCGCGCAATGGAATTTTGATCTACTCTGCAAAACGGCCAACGTGTTTGGCCGAAAGAAAACCGAACTGCTGGCCGCCGCACCTGAGCCAGTTGCTTTTGTAGCCTGGCTTCTCAAAGCAGTAGCAGAGGGCACTGAACGACCTGGTTTGATTGCGGCGTGGCGGGTGGCGAATCTTCATCCCGCCGGGGCCGGGCGGTGCGTGGAATGAGTTGGCGAAGTTGGGGCCAAAGGGATTGGCCGAAGTCATCTATTTGGCGCGCCTCGGCGAGTTTGAGTTGCTACAGCTCGACATCCCTGAGGGTCTGCGTGATTGGGTTGCGACTTATCGGCAGGCGTTGGGCGAACAACCGGTGACGACGTGGCTCGGCATCGAGGGACTCGTGGGCGAGATCGCGGCGCGCTACGAAACGCAACTTACCCAAAGTGTGGGGCAGGGGGCTGGCGAGGTTTGTGCCAGCGAAACGAGTGAGTCGGCACCGATTGTGGCTTCTGGCCTGAACCGAGCGAGAAGGATTCTTCAATTGCGCGAATTTGGGCTGAGGCTTTGGCGCAACTGCGCCGCGAGATGAGCACAAGCACCTTCGAGACGTGGGTCCGGGACACTCGCGCTTTGAATGTTGCTGAGGGAGCCTTCATCGTTAGTTGTCGGACGGCCTATGCCAGGGACTGGTTGCAGCATCGCTTGCTCGGCACGGTTAAGCGCACGCTCAACAGTATCACGGGGCAAGCCGTGGAGGTGCGCTTTGAGGTTGTACTGCCGAGACCTGCCCACTGACAGGATGTTGGTCAATGCGTCCTGCTTCGTGCAGGACACGCGTGAGGTTCAGAATGGGGCCAGCGTCTTCGAGTTTGCGTAGCACACGGGTCACGGTCGTATGGCCTCGCTCGCAGGCGATCACCTTCGGCAAACACATGGTCCAACACCGCCGCGGACAGGTCGCGCGGCAGGCGTTCTCCCCGGCGTGGCGCGTGGCGCTCTAGCACCACTGGATTCCGCAGAAGAATCCCGCAAACCTGCCGCTTGAAATGCCGAGGTTTTCGGAGTATCGTATTCAAACAATGCCAATGCCGACTAAACACCCCTCCACCATGTCCAACCGTGACCGCGCCGAAATGGAGCAACTATTAACCCGATTTTCGGAATTGATGGGCGTGCCCGTTTTGCAAATCAAGGCGATTATGGAGAAAGCATCGTTGACGCAGGCGAGGCCCCGCCGTGAGTCCTTTGCCCATTTGCGGGGCGTAAAAATTACCGTCAGCCAAGCGGCCGAGAAATATCGGGTGCCGCTCCCAACTGTGCGCGCTTGGACGGACAAGGGCTACATTACCGTTCTGGATACGGCTCACCCGAAGCAGTTAGACGAAGCCGATGTCGCCTTCTGTGTGGCGGTGAAGGCGCAGCGGGTTAAATTAGGAATCACGTCAAAGGTTAAATTATTCGATGAGTCGGGTGAGCCGGTGTACGATGTCAAGTATCCGCTCGTGGCGCGAATCTCTGGCAAGCCGCAGAAGTCACGCAAAAAGAAGTCACCTAACGGGCGCCGCTAAAGACGGTTCATCGTTCCAATTAACATTAATCACAAAGGCGACTGATTTCAGTCGCCTTTTAGTTTCCCAAACTGTCTATTGACATCTTTACAAAAACGATATATTATGCTGTTCACTAGCGTGGCCTGCACCGCGCCCTTACTAACCCCAAATAAAACGTCCGCCGCAGTCTTCATTACTGCGGCGGACGTTTACTGGCAGTTAGGCCCTGCCAGCGGTACACAGTTAATATAGCAAAAAATCCCGCTGGAGGCAATAGCCGGTCAGCGGGATTTTTTGTTCCCTGCCCGATCCATGACCCGGCCACGCCGGAACTCTGACGATAAACCACCATCGCGGCCAGACGATCGGGCAGGGAACTAGAGGAATTATCATGAAACATCAAATAACACCGACCGCCGCCCCCGTCCCCCAGGTTCTGCCCGCCGCCTTCGGGTACGAAGGGGACGCCCGTTATTTCGCGGCGTACTGGCTATCGGGCGGCGACGAACTCATGCTGGCCGACGGGCAGATTGAATTCACCGCCGCCAACTGGCACGCCTTTCTTCTCTACCGCGACCACCCCTCCGTTGCCCCTCACCTTGCCCGCTACAACTTTGGAAGTTCCGATGACGAAGCCGAACACTGGCTCGTCATTGATTGCATTGAGCACCGGGCGCACGTTGCGCCGGTGGCCGAGGCCCGCGCTTTTCTGCGGGCGCAGTGGCCGGAAGCGGAAGCCAGCGAGGACGCGCCAGATTTGACCGCCGAAGAATTCATGGCGCAGTTCAAAGCGGCTATCACCGACTGGCAAGAAACCCACGCGACGGTCAACATCGCCGACACCCGTGCCCAGCACGCACTGGGTGCGGGCATTCGCGCGCAATTGGAGACGCAGGCGACGTTGTGCCAGAAGTTACAGGCCGAGTTGAACGAGGCCATGCGAGTGGCTCAACAATAGGAGATCTCTCATGACTACACTGACCGTTGCGACCACTGCCGATAAGCCCGATGTCACCACGCGCGAGATGGACGCGCTGGAGAAGCGCGTTGACACATTTCTGAAATCCTACGTTGACGCGGGGCTGGCCCTGCGCGACATCAAAGAGAAGCGCGGCTACTTACTGCGCGGCTTCGAGACGTTTGAGCAATACGCCGCGGATCGCTTTGGGTGGGAGTGGCGGCAAGCCCAACGAATGATTGCCGGGGCCAACGTCGCGCTCCTGTGCGAGGCAGCGGTGGGCGAGAAGCCCCGCGTCGAGGCCGTGGCGCGTGAACTGTCGGCGATCACTGCCGACGAGAAGAAAGCGACGGGACTGCTCAAGAAGGTGCAAGCAGGACTCAAAAAACTCGGCAAGACCATTGCCACGGCGACGGCCAATGAAGTGAAGAGAATTGTCGAGACGTTGCTCCCGATGAGCAACGGGAATGGGAATGGACACACTGCCAAAGCCGGCTCCACGGCCCCCGCGCTGAAACTCCCCGATTGGGTACACGACACCTGCCCGCACTGCGGGGCCACGCCGCAGTCGTATCAGCGGGTGCTCGATGGTTGGGGGTGCGGGAGTTGCCAGCAACCGGTGCTGGTCGGCGTGATGGCCGTGACCTTCATGGTCTGTTCGTACTGCGACGCGCCGGTGGCCGCCGACGCGGACTTCTGCCCGAAATGCGGAGAGGCACTTTAATGGCTACCAAAACCGATTCCACCGCAACCGAAGCCACACCCGCGCCCACCCTGCTAACCGTGACGGTCATGCCCGCCAAAAACGGCAAGCGCAAAATCATCGTTTCCGGCGCGCCGGCGGGTGAAATGCCCATAGTCCGCACCGGCCTCTTCGCCGACCGCCACGTCCTGCTCGACGAGGTGTGGGGCGAGTTGCAACACCGCAAGCCGCAGGTCGTCAAGGCGAAGGGCCAGACGAAGAAGGACAAAGCGCCAAATGAACAGGCGCAGGCTGTCGCCGCTGAAGTGCTGGAGGGGGAGAGCGCAAACCCGGCGAGTGCTGAGCAGCTTGCCCAATTGGACACCCGGGCCCAGCACGCACTGGGTGCGGGTAGCAAGCCACTCACGCCGCCCGCCGATTTGCCCGTCATTGAAGAAACCGCCACGCCGCAATTGACGCTGAATCTGGAGTAACCTGTATGACCGACAAAATCATCCGCTACGGCAACAAGCAATTCCCGTTGGAGGAAGGCATGACGCTGGAACAGGCGAAGGCGCTCATGGCCCGTCACTTTCCCGAACTCGCTGAGCCGAAGGTTGAAACTAAGAAAGAAGGCAAGAAGACCGTGTACTGCTTCAGCAAGCAGGCGGGGCGCAAGGGCGCGGCGAAGCCATCTGCTCATCGGCGGGCGGTTGCCGCCTTACGAAAACTTCACCGGTCGCCGGTGGTCGCCGACGCGGTGATACAGGCGTGCTTGACCCGCCGACTGGCGGATGATTTGGATATTGACGATATGGCGCGCGAACTGGACGAGGCCGCGCAACACGTCCGACGTGCGGGCGATGCGCTCTTGGCGCTTGCGCCGACTGACGGCGCGGGGAGCGAGTTGCTCTGATGTTGCCGCTGGCCATCACCCTGTCGTTTGCCACCTGCCCCACGCGCAATTGCGCGTGGGGTGCACGGGCTGCTGCGCGAGCAGGGCGAGCGGCGCTCCCGGCTCCCGCTTACCGCCGCTCCTATTTCGCGGCGCAACTGCGCGGCCTGCGCTATCACCGCTTCGGCGCGATGCTCCGCGAACTCGCGCCGCAGAAGTATCGGGCGTTGCCGGGCCAACCCACGCCGGAGCCGCTGGCCTGCTTCCGCGAACTCAGCCGCCATATCGCTACGCTCTTCCCGGTTTATGACTCTTACGAAACATTGGCGTGGGATATGCCCGAAGACGCGACACCGGAAGAACTGTTGCACACGCTGGATGATATGGGCATCCCCGTTGAGCCGATGGGCTTTTACGACGATGGCTACCACCTGCGCGAAGGCGCGTCGCCCGCGCTCACACTGGCCTATTGGTATAGCAGTGGGTGGGACACCGAAACAAAACTAGACGAGTTCGACGCCTTGCGCCCTTACGCCGACTTGGAATGGCTGGCGGGGGAACGCGCGCTGGCGAAGGATTTTGCCCGCCCGCCGCGTGGCCGAGCGTGGCGCGCGCCGTGGGATGGCTTGGGCGACTTGCTGGCCTATGTCGCACATGACACCGACCACCCGTTTCTGAACTTCACGGACACCGACGAATTGACCAATCCCGCGTGGAACCTCGGCGAGATTCGCAGTTTGACGCGGGCGTGGGAACTGGCCGAGCCGGTCTTGAAGTGCATCATAGCCTTGCAGAAATACGTTGACGCGGCGCCTGTGCGCCGCTTGCCGCAATTCGCCGGACTACTGCGCGGAGACAAATTCCTGCGTGATAAGACGAGCACACCATCACCCGCACCGCGTTCCAAGACGCTGGCGCAGATATTCGCATGACTCGCGCAACGACCTTGCCCCCTGCCGCTTACGATGCCATTCCGCGCGCGCGGCTGACCCTGACCGACGAAGCGGCGTACCTCGCCCGCTTTGACGGGCGCGGCTACGTCAGCGCGGAGTATCCGGTCAACTTAGCGGACGCCGCGCAAGCCCTCAGCGTGTTCGGCGCGGACACGGGACTACTGCCGGAGGGCACCTTGTTCTGGCAAACCCGCAACGGGCAGGCGCGAGTGGGCGTGTGGCTACCGCCTCAGCGCCGGACGTTGACCTGTGCGGTGGGGCGGGGCGACGAGCGCCTCAGACTTCCCTGCCCAGGCTTTGTGTTCGTGGGCGAGGGCCGACGCTATTGGATTTGGGCCGCGCCGGAGCGCCCGCGGCATCACGGTGATTGGCTATATCGCGCGCCCTTGCCGAATGTCCATACCGACGGCCTGATTTGCGCGGGCAACGTGCGCTTTCCAGTCTGCGGGCCGGACACGATTGAGCGCGCCGCCGCGTTGTTCTTCGAGTCGGCCTTCAATGGCGATCTGAGTATAGACAAGGTGGAGGGCTACGACGGGCCGCTGTTCAAGTTCTGGAAGTCGCTGCGGTCGGCGCGGAAATTTCCGGCGACGCGGCTGATGGCTGACCGAATGCTAGGCGGGGTTTTGGGAGAGCGCACATGAGCGCCCTACATCTGCATCTGACCAAAAGCGATTGCCAGTGCCGTTTTTGCAATCAACCGATTGCCAAAGGCGCGGAAGCCAATCGCGTCAAGGGCGGCCTCGTGCATCCGGCCTGCCTGACTCGGCGGCAATCCTTGTTGTCCAGTGCCGAACTCGCGGAGCGGCTGGGCGTGTCGCCTACGGTGTTCTTGAAGCTGGCCGCTGAGTTGGGGGTCGCACCGGAAGTCTATCTCCCCAATCCCGTCTTTCGGAGCGGGGCGGATGTGCCGCTGTGGGCACCGGAGTTGGCCGAGACGTTGGCCGCCCAGCCCGCCATCGCCGCCGCCCGTGAGCGGCAGTGCTCCCGGCCGCCGAAGCCTTGTTCAACTTGAACCGCTACGCCAAATGGCCGACTTGTTCGGCGGCCCACCGGCGCGAGATTTACGAGTTAAAAAACGGGCTGGTGCATCGGCTGTATGCGTCCGGGTATTGCGTCGAGGCGTTGCGTCATCGAGTCCACCGCGAAGACAGTCAGGGCGAATGCTACGGCTGTGACGGGTTGGGATGCGAGCGGTGTAACTTCACCGGCGAATATCGCCGGACACGCGAGCCGCTGGTGTACATCGCTTTCCGGTTTGAGATTGAAGGCCGGAAATTTGCGTGGCATCAATCGCAGGCGTTGGTTACTTGGTCAGTCACGCTGACGCCGCTTCCAGCGGGTGCCGGACAGACTTGGAAGCCAGAAGGCGAAAAGCCGGTGGCGTTGTCGTCGCTTGAGTTCGCCGATGCCAAAGCCCTGGTGCGCTATGTGCTGGAGGCGTCGAATGGCTAAAGGCCTCGCCACCTTCACCGGCAAAGATTTCTATGGCGCTACGCCACGCGCCGAAGTTGTACCCGGTCTGCAATGCGACATTCGCCACGGCCACCAGCACGACCAGCCCTATTCCTATCTGGTGTTTCTGGATGAACGCGGCGTGAAGTGGAAAATCAGGCCGCGCCTTTCTCCCCGGGGCCGCGTGGCCGGATTAGGGCTGTTTCATCGCAATCGCTTCGGACGGGCTGGGTTTCATTCACAACATCAATCAGCCTGGGGAACACGCGGCGGCTGGCCGACTTGCTTGCATATATTCGGCAACACGAAGATTACGAAACGACAGGGCAGAGTTCAATGATGAATAACATCACTCCCGCTCTGCTCGCCGACGCGCTCTCGCACGGATGAATTTTATGAACCACCGACACCAACGCCATTTCCCGCCGCTCAGGGGCGGTAGGCCGCCAAAGTCCAACTTGCGGGCAACTGTGACGATGTACGGGGATGACCCGGAGCTGATTGATTTCGTGGAGGTCGTTATTCATAGCGGCGACGGGAAAGTAGTCGCCGTCCGGACATGGGATAGTGACCGCGACGTTGAGCGCGCAACAGATGAGATGATGTCGTTTGTCGGTGAGTACGGCGTCACCGAGATACGTCAGGTAGATGCAGTCTTGAAGCCTGAATTCTGTCCAGACTGCGGTCAAAGAACTTATCGCATTGTTACCGATGGCGATGCCCGGCAAGCGGGCGCGGCCACTCACCACAGTCACACATGAACATCACCCGCGCTCTACTCGCCGACACACTCCCGCTCGGATCTATCACGGCCCTGGGTTACGAGTACGTCGTGGCCGCCAACGGCCTCTTTATCCGCGCGGAAGACGAGCGAATGGAAGCCCTGATTTCCGTCGCCGAGACTGCAACGGACTTGCCCGGCCTCGAATCGGTGAGTCCTTTTGCGCGCCTGAAACTGCCCTGCGTGCCGGCGCGCTGGCTGTGGTCGGTTTGGCAGGACGCGCGCGGGCAGATGGCACGCGAAGTCATGTACCAGTTTGTGCATGAGGCCGACAGCGACTGGCGGTGTGTGAAGCCTGAGCAAGTCGGCACACTCACGACACTGGGCTTCGCCGACGGCGGGCAGGCCGTGATTGACCTGCACTCGCACAACACCATGCGCGCTTTCTTTTCTAACACCGACGATGCCGACGAAAGCGGCTTGCGCTTCTACGCCGTCATCGGGCGGTTGGACACGGAATGCCCGGAGTTGGCCGCGCGCGTGGGCGTGTACGGCCAGCATTGGAACATCCCGGTGCTGACGGTGTTTGACGGCCTCGGGCCATTCGTGGATGTTTTGGAAGGAGCAAACGGCAGATGACGCTGCAATCTGACTTTGACAAACTCAAAGCCGAAAACGCCTATCTGCGGGCGGCAATTGCCGTCCTAGACACCCCCGCCGCCAAAGGCGGCGGACAGGGTGTGAATACGGAATTGGTGGTGTGCTACGCAAGCGAAGACGGCGACGCTGCGCCCTCGGCGACCTATGTGCAGGCCGGGCTGGTGTCTTTGCTGCTCGAGGAATGCGAACTGCGAAAGCAGGCTGAAGCCGAGCTGGCCGCGGTCCTCGGCGAACTGCGCGCGGCCCTCCTAGACACCCCCGCCGCCTTTGGCGGTCCGCAAGCGCAGGGTGTGAACGACAACACCCAGCGCGATGCGGTGCAGGCCGCTACGCTGATGCGGTTAACGATGGAAAGCATGGCGCGCGAATTGCGTTGCCGACCGACACCAGAGACTTCGGAGGGTGCCCCATGTTGACCACCACCCATGCCCACGATTACGTCGACACCCGTGCCCAGCACGCACTGGGTGCGGGCAGTAATCGCGCACTGGGTGCAGGCAAACTAGCCCAACCATTGACGCTGACTATTCCGGCCTTCCGGCGGGTGTGCCTGACGCTGGTCGGTTGCGGCGGAACGGGGAGTCACATCGCCAGTGGTCTCGCGGCGCTGGCCCTGGCTTTGCGCGAGCAAAGCGTGGCGTGCGAACTGACGTTCATTGACCCGGACACGGTGGAGCCGAAGAATGTCGGGCGGCAGTTGTTCGGGCTGGCCGACATCGGCCAGCCGAAAGCGACGGTGCTGGCCCGCCGACTGAACGCCACGCTCGGCTTGAACATTGGCGCGGTGAAACGCGCCATAGACGAGTCGGATAATTTCATCGAAGCCGTGCCGCAGGCCGACACGCTGTATTTGGTCGTGGGCGCGGTGGATAATCCCGCCGCCCGCGCCGCCATCGCGCAAGCGGTCAAACGCGCGCAGGGGAAACTGTGGTGGCTCGATTGCGGCAACGAGCGCGTGAGCGGGCAGGTGGCCCTGGGCAACTGCGCGGACAAAAAGCAATTCATGGGCGTGGCGGCGCTCGGTCTGATTGACCGCTTGCCCGCGCCGGACGTGCAGTATCCGGACTTGGTGCAAGCGCCTAAGGTCAAAAAACAAAAGGCGCGCTCGTGCGCGGAACTGACCGCCGACGGCGAGCAGGGCCTGATGGTGAATCGCATGGCGGCGGCCTGGGCGCTGGCTCTGCTCGATGATTTTCTCAATCGCCGGGCAGTGCATTGGTTCGGCGCGGCGTTTGGATTAGAGTGGGGCGGAGTCACGGTCTACACGCTGGATGCACCCACGCTGGCCGACGTGGTGGGGTTGACGGCGCGGGAACTCACTTGCGTGGCGAAGGCCGCTAGCGAGAAGCGCGGCCAGACTCAGCCGGTCAGAGCAGGGGCGGGATGAGCATGGACATTTTTCCTTGCGAGCGAAGCCCGCTTTGTCGGGAACGCACCTACAAATTCCCGCCGATAGAAGACGCGCTGACGCGCGCCGAGTTCGTGACGGGCCTGCGTCTGATGTTCCCGCGCGCGTGCCTTGCCTGCGCCAGTGCCGCAGGCACAGGTGAAAGCGCCAACGACCTGTCCAACCCGATTGACCGCCGGAATCATACCCCGTTCAGGTCGCGAGACCCGGCCCGCCGGCGCGAGATCGCGAAGCATCCCCGTGGGACGGCCTGCCCGCCTGCCCCCCGAAGCGGAGCGGATGGGGGGTGCGGGCGGTGCAAGGGTCTGCTGGGCGTGGCCACCGTGTTGTGCGATGTCGCCACCCAATTTGGTTTAGCGGACGGCGACATTGAAGATGTGCTCGGGGAATTTGCCGAGCGACTGGGGCGCGGCGCGCCGAAAAATACATGAAAGGCGCGTCGCACGTCGTCATCGGCCTGACAGGGCTGGCGCTCTTGGAAGCCAGCGCCAGCAGCCTAAGCCTGCTTCACCTCAGCCCGGTTTTAGTCGCGGGTCATGCCTGCACCCAGTGCGCGATTGCTGTTGACGCAATCGTGGGCACGGGTGTCCAAATTAAAGCAATTCCGCTCCTGCTGTCAATGGGCGTGGCCGGCATCGTGGGGTCGCTCCTGCCCGACATTGACCATCCCAACGCAACCATTCGCGGCTGGCTCGGACTCGCCAGCCACCAGACCGCGTGGGAAGTGGCTCGGCGCTGGGGGCGGGCGGTCGGCCGGCGGGGGTTGGGCTGGTTGGCCGCCGTGTTGTTGTGGTTGCCGGTGGCGCTGTATCAGCTCCATGTCAAGACCACGCTGGATGTGACGCTGGAGCATCGCGGGCCGACACACACGCTCTGGGCCATCATCGGCGTGTGGCTCTTGTCCCGACTGTCACCCTGGCCGGGAGTGGGCTTGGCGTTCACGCTGGGCTACGCCCTACACATCGCCGCCGATATGCTCACGCGCTCCGGCGTGCCGTTGTTCTGGCCGCTGTTCCGCCGCGCCTTTGGCCTGCTCCCCAAGTTTTTGCGCTTCGAGACCGGGAGCCTGTGGGAGTGGCTGGTAGTCTTGGGCTTCGTGACGCTCACACTATGGCGCTGGGCGCTTTTGTTGGGAGTCAGGCGATGAACGACGAACTCGAACTGTCCCGGCGCGCCCTGCAAACCGAAAACGCCCGCAGACGGGCGAAGTTGGAAAAAGCCCAGACACAAATGGATATATGCTATTGTGTAAGAGTGTTGGTCAATAAAGCGTTCAAGTTCCGCATCTATCCCACTCCTGAGCAAGAGAAAATCTTGTCTCAACAGTTTGGCGCATCCCGTTTTGTCTACAACTATTTTCTGCGCCAGCGGATTGACTACTACGCCGCGCATCATGGCGAGAAGAAGCGCGGCTTGAACTACCACGACACCGCTAAGATGCTCACCGAATTGAAACGCCTGCCAGAATACGCTTGGCTGAATGAAGCCAACTCCCAAGCCTTGCAAGCCGCTCTGCGAAATCTGGACACTGCCTACCGCAACTTCTTCGAGCAACGCGCCGAGTTTCCCAAGTTCAAGAGTAAACGGAACAAACAATCTTTTCACGTTCCCCAACACTTTACGCTGGATAGCGAGCAAGGGCGCTTGACCATTCCCAAACTTGCGCCACTGAAAGTCATCGTGCATCGCCCACTGGAAGGCGAGATGAAAAGTGTCACCGTCTCGCGCACTTCTGCTGGCCGCTACTTCGCGGCGCTTCTGTGCGAAGTGGAAATAAAACCCAAGCCGAAAAAGCGCGGGCGCGTCATCGGGCTGGATTTGGGGCTGAAAAGTTTTGCGGTCATGTCGGATGGGGAAAAGATAGACCCGCCGCAACACTTCCGCAAGGCCGAAACGAAACTCGCCCGTTTGCAACGGCAACTCTCCCGCAAGCAAAAGGGGAGTCAGGGCCGTGACAAAGCGCGGGTGAAAGTGGCTCGCCAACACGAAAAGATTGCCAACCAACGGGCTGACTTCCTTCACAAATTGAGCCGCCGACTGGTGGACGAGAGCCAAGCCCTCTATGTCGAGAGCCTGAACGTGAAGGGCCTGATGAGCAATCATCATCTTGCCAAATCCATCAGCGACTCCGGGTGGAGCGAGTTCGTGCGGCAACTGGAGTACAAGAGCGCGTGGTACGGTAGCCGCTTCGGGCAGATAGACCGCTTCTTCCCATCGAGCAAGCGGCACGCGGCTTGCGGTTACATCTACCAAGACCTGCAACTCTCCGAGCGTGAATGGACTTGCCCAGAGTGCGGGACGTTGGTTGACCGAGACGAAAACGCCGCGCAGAATATCCTGACCTTCGCCCGCGCCAGTGCCGCCGCTCGCCCTGCGGTTGCCCGCAGGGCAAACGACAGGGCAGGCACAGGTGGACAACTTTCGGACTCCCAACGTAGGGCTGGAACGGCCCTAACGCATACGCCGGTGGAGACTCGCGTACGTCATGCGGGTCAGCGAAACCGGAAGCCACCCGCTTCAGCGGGTCGGTAGTTCACTTGTGTTGTCTCACTGGCAGAGAAAGGACTCTCACCATGTCTGCTCAAATGCGTCACCTACTTATCTTCTTGCCCGGTGTGATGGGGAGTGTGTTACAAAAAGACGGGCGCGATGTCTGGGCCTTATCCGGGCAGGGGCTGTGGGAGTATCTACGCACATTGGGTCAGTCACTCAATGACCTGCGCGTCCCTCAGGACGATTGGCAACAAGATGACCTGGGCGATGGGATTCAGGCGGTGCGCCTCATCGAAGATATTCACTCCATCCCGCGCGTCATGGAACACGCCGGATATTCCGTGCTGGTGCAACACATCAAGGAGAGTTTTGATAATCTCGAAGAAGGCAATATCCTGCAGCCCCACGCCAACGCCAACTTCTTCACCTTTCCCTACGACTGGCGGCGCGACAACCGCGTCGCGGCGCGCAAACTCAAAAACTTTATTGACCAACAACTCCCGCTTTGGCGCGAAGCGAGCGGAGCCTGGGACGCGCAGGTCATTCTCATTGGGCACAGCCTGGGCGGTCTCGTTGCGCGCTACTACGTGGAAGCGCTGGAAGGCTGGCGCACGTGCCATACCCTCATCACGGTCGGCTCGCCGCACCGGGGCGCGCTCGGCGCGTTGAATATGCTCGTCAACGGCGTGCATCCGTTGCTCGGCGGGTTGAACGCCGTGGTGCGTTCCTTAGAATCGGCCTATCAAATCCTGCCCGCTTACCCCGCCATTCAAGTCGGCGGCCAATACAAGCGTGTCATTGAAATGGACGCGTTGCCGCCGGTGGACATGGCGCGCGCCCGCCAGGCGCGGAAGAATTTTCTGGACGCCATCGTCGAGCACGCCCGCCGGAACGTGCAGGATAAAGATTACCTCACGCACACCCTCCCCTGGCTGGGGACGCACCAAAGCACCTGGCAATCGGCCAGTTGGCAAGATAACCGCTTGGTGATGAGCTACGCCCCGCCCGCCGGTCTGCCGGACTCGCTGGCCGATGGCGACGGCACGGTGCCACGGGTGGCGGCGGTGCCGATAGATTTGGACGGGAAAGGGCTGGAGCGGTTCGCCATTGAGCAACATGGTTGGCTGACGAACAACCCGATGACGTTATCGCCCTTGCTGGATACGGTGACGCAATTGGCGGCGGGCGGCACGAGCGAGTTTTGGGGGGTGACCGACACGCCGCTGTTCGGCCTCAGCCTGCGCGTCGAGCCGGTCTATGCGCGCGCGGAGCCGGTGACGGTGCAGGTCAAACTCGTGGCGGATGATGACCAAGCACGGGCCGTGACCGTGCGGGTGACGCCGAAGAACACGACGGTAGAAAGTGTGACGCAAACGGCGCAAGCAAATGCGGCGCAGGCAGTAGATGTGGTGCTGGGCGAATTGAAACCGGGCTTGTACGAACTGACTGCGACAGCGGAGGGCACTGATCGTCCGAGCGGCAACCCGGTGCATGGCATCTTTGAAGTGATTGACCCGGCGCAAGCCGAATAAGGAGAAGGCGCTATGTCCCCGTCTGCCTACGAATGGGCGCGCGCCGAAGAGCGCACACTGGCGCGCTATGTTCAACCCGCAATCCTACCCAAAGAGTTTAGTTGGCCGAGCTATATCAACCGGCTCGACTTGCTCCAGGCTGAAGGGCCGCGCGGGGTGGTCGCCCAGCTTTACCAGGTGGTGTGCAAACAGAAAATTCAATACGATCTGTCACCGTTCAACCCCCACGCTAACGCCACCCAATTCATTCGCAAGCCGGCCACAATTTTGTCTGAGAAACAAGCGACCTGCTTGGATTTGGCCGTGCTCTTTGCCTCTCTGGGCTTGGCGAGTGATTTACTGCCAGTGATTGTGACCGTGGAAGGCCATGCGTTGGTCGGATTTTCGCTGACGCGCACCCGGCACACCAACCGCACTGCCCCGAAGCCGCTGGCGTGGGACAAGGGCCGTCTGGCTGACTTGAGTATTTTGCGGGAGTTGACGGGGCAGGAATATCTTTTTGTCGAATGCACGGGTGCGGCGCACAGCCAATCACTCACTCAGTTGTTCCCTGAGGGTCGGGGCCGCGAGAGTAATGGGCAAATGTCGTTTGACCGGGCGTGTGTGGCGGGCGAGGAGCAAATCCGCGTACACGCCCGCTTGAAGACCGAACCCGCCCGCGAGAACCAGCGCGAATTTTTATATGCGCTTGATATTCATGACCTGCAGACCAAATATGGCTTTGAGCCGCAACCTGAATCGCCTGACTCCGCCGCACCTGGGAATGCATCTCAAATCGTGCAAGGCCCGCAAACGAACATCAAAGGTCAAGTCAACGGCCCAGTGCTTTCCGGTGAGTTCAACGCCCCGGTCACAGTCGGCGATATTACAGTGGGCAACATCAGCGGGAGCACGGGCCTGGCCATTGGCCATGGGGCGCAAGTGACCGTCAATCAAAACACCGGCCTGGCTTCTGATGATGTGGCGCGGTTGTTTGCCTTGCTCACGCAAAAGGTCAACGCCTTGCCCGAAGGCACAAAGAAAGAAGACGCGCAAGACGCGGTGAAAAAGTTGGAAACCGAAGCGAAGAAGGCTGACCAGGCGGATGAAGGTCGCGTGCGGCGCTCAATGGAGTTTTTGGTCGAAGTGTTGCCGGATGCGTGGGAAGTGACCGTGAACACTCTTCTCAACCCGCTGGCCGGATTGAACACCGTCTTCAAGAAAATTGCGGAACGGGTGAAGGTGGAGAGGGAGAAGAAGGATATGCCATGACAGACGCGCAAATGCCAAAAGCCTTTGACCAACAGGGTCAAACTGTGCAAGGCTCGCAGACGAACAACGCAGGCAATCCACAAGCTCCGGTATTGTCCGGCAATTTTCAGGGGCCGGTGAATGTGGGCAACATCAGCGTCGGTGAAGTGCATAGTATTGCCGCTATCGGTCATGGGGCGATGGTGGGCTACACCGCCGAGCAGGTCAGCGCCCTGCTGACTCAACTCAGCGCCACTTTCCAGCCCAAGCCCTTCGACGGCCGCTGTCCCTATCGCGGGCTGGAAGCCTTCAGCGAAGAAGACGCTGATACTTTCTTCGGGCGCGAAGCATGGGTGGTCGAGCTCGTCCAGCAGGTCAAGTTGTCGCGTTCGGTTGTTATCGCCGGGCCGTCGGGCAGTGGCAAGTCGTCGCTCGCGCGGGCGGGGCTGCTCCACGCGCTCCAGGATAAAAAGAAGCTGGCACTCCCCAACAGCGACCACTGGCGTTACGAGACGTTGACCCCGGGGCGTCATCCGCTTGAGGCGCTGGCGCGGGTGACCGCCAGTCTCGCCGGAAATCTCAACGCCGGGCAGGACATCCGTGACAAAGGCCCGACTGACGCTACCATCCTCCACCAGTGGGCCGACATTGTCCTGAGCAATGGGCGCGACCACCGCCTCATCATTTTTGTTGACCAGTTTGAAGAGACCTTCACTCAGGTCAACGAAGAAACCGAGCGAGTTGCGTTCTTGAACTTGCTTACGCACGCCGCGACCATCGAGGGCGGGCGCGTCACGGTGGTGTTCGCTCTGCGCTCGGATTTCATCTCGAACTGCGCGACCTATCTCCAACTGAATGCCCTGCTCAATCAGCAGTTCCGCCAGATAGGCGCACTGCAGGCCGACGAACTGGTGAGCGCAATCGCCCGCCCAGCCCTGCAAGTTGGTCTGCGGGTTGACCCGGATTTGATTGCCCAAATCATCAAGGATATGCACGACGAGCCGGGTACCCTGCCGCTGATGCAATTCGCGCTAAAAGATTTGTTTGACGCACAACAGGCGGCAGGCGGCGTGATTGCCCTCACGCTGGATGGCTACCAGAAGCGCGGCGGATTGCACAAAGCCTTGGAGCGCCACGCCGACGCCGCCTTTGCTCAGTTGAATGAGAGTGAGCAGCTACTTGCGCGTGACATCTTTACGGGGCTAGTGCAAATTGGGCGTGGCACGCAGGACACACGGCGTACGGCGACGTATGAGGAGTTGATCCCGGCAGGCGTAGCCGCGGCGCGGGTGGAGGCCGTGTTGAAGCAGTTGGCGGATGCGCGATTAATCACGACCGATGAACGCGACGAGCAAGGGAAGCGCACCCGAACGGCGACGCTGGAGCTCCCGATTGAGGGGTTGAAACCCCAGCCCACAGGGGATGAAGAAACGCGCACGCGCACGGCGACAATTGCACACGAGCGGTTGATTGACGCCTGGCCGTGGCTCCGCAAACTGGTGAACGAAAACCGTGAGACCATTGCTTTGCAAAACAAGATTGCTGAGGACGCGCAAGAATGGGAGCGTGGCGGACACGACTCAAGTTATCT
>Ga0315281_10002098_pt1 | contig 29590 bp, 22 predicted proteins | sample YL17G07_0_MG_FD_204540 | JGI IMG/M metagenome (GOLD analysis project Ga0315281, IMG submission 204540) | Sediment microbial communities from Yellowstone Lake, YNP, Wyoming, USA - YL17G07_0 | ecosystem: Environmental > Aquatic > Freshwater > Lake > Sediment | place: USA: Wyoming | collected...
GCATGCGCTTCTGCTCGCCACCGTCACGGCGTCGCTCTATGGAGTGACTGATGAAGTCCATCAATTCTTTGTCCCCTTCCGCGAGTCGAGCTGGCTGGATTGGCTGGCCGATACGGCCGGTGCAACCGTCGGCGCGTTGAGTTGGCGGTTTATCAGGTCGGAATAAAAACCGCGAGACGGGCGTGATGGGCGAGAAAGGCGGGACGGGTGAGAGGGCTATCCCAACCAGTCGCGTGCCTCTCGCCCGCATTATTCATGAGCACTTCTGCTGCAATCGCGGATTCGCCGTTGCGACAAGCCTGGGCGCGGTGGCCCGGCATCCAGGCAGGAGGGCTCGCCGCTCGGTCGGTCAACATACTGTTTCAAGTATGCCTTCCTCCCTCGCGGCTCCGCGCGCCTGTCTCACTTGGCGTCCGCACGCTTTCGCGACGAACCATCATGAACAATGCGGGTTAGGCGGCCTCCTGCCGAGCTGATTCGCACGGATAGAAAATAAAGGACAAGTAAGAAGGGTCGGTGTCCTTTCTCTCCGGAGCGATCCGACGCGAGACGAGCGGGAAACGAAGGCTGGTTCATGTGGTCTCTCTCGTCCGTCTTGTCTGTCTTGCCTGCCAGATCGGAAGCCGCATCAGAAGAACCAGAGAAACCAGATAGACCAGACAGACGAGCTCATGTGCGTTGCATGAGCACAGGAGATCAATCAGACTCGATACCGTCTCCGCCTTGCGATTTGATCCTCTCCCTTCTACACTGAGCCTCCCCGCGATGTCCCCAAGTCCTTCGCGCTCCGTCCCCTCCGTCATTCCCCTGTTCAATGTGTCACCTACACCGCTGGCACATTCAGCACGCTGCAGTTGACCGGCTGTTCTGGTTTTCGGTCGCGCAGTTCGTCTGAATAGAAAGGCTTGTACTGGCTCCTCTCCTCCCCGTGAAGTTCATTGCGGGAGTCTCACTTTGTGTGGCACTGAGCTTCCTGTGGGTGCCGTGCGATGGTTGGGCGCTAGGGGCGGGGGAGAGCCACAGCAGCGGAGGTCATGCATTGGGCCGGCATTCCCCCAACAGCCACGCCCGCTCCAAAGCTGTGCCAGATGTTCCGCGTGATAAACATGGACGGATCAAGCGTAGCGCCGCTGCGAAAGACCAGTTCAAGCGGCAGCAGCCTTGTCCTTCAACCGGAAAGTCTAAAGGGGCCTGTCCCGGCTACGTGATCGACCATGTTGTTCCGTTGAAGCGAGGGGGGAGCGATGCATCGGAGAATATGCAGTGGCAAACGAAAGCGGCAGCCAAGTTAAAGGATCGGACAGAGTGACCGGAAAAGTCCGGCGTCATGACGCCCAGCCAGACCGAAGTGGTTGGAAGAAATAATGGTGCCAGGGAGAAGTACGATGGGCAGGGAATCGTTTCTCGCCGGAGTGTCCATATTTCTTTTCCAGTTCAATGCCTAGCCAAGCAAGGGTGTTAGCCTGCATGATTCATGAAGGTTCGTCGCGAAAGCGTGCAGACGCGAAGCGAGACGGGCACTCGGAGCCGTGAAACCCTGAGGCATACTCGTGCAGTATGTCGAAGGGCTGAACGGCGAGACTGCCCGTCATAGCCGCGTATCCGCGCTTGCAGCAGAAGCTTCATGAATAATGCAGGTTAGTAGCTTTTGACTGCGGCCATCAAGCGAGGCATTCCGACTCCTTATTTCTTTTAAAAGGAGTGGCCAGGCTGCCCTTGACTGCGCGCATGGGACGAGCACTGTCTCATCGTGCGCGTTCTGCGAGCAAGAAGGGCACCTGGCCGGACTGGCCGGCACTGCATGGGTAATTATCTTAATCTTTCTCTTTCTAACCCATCGGAAGGACCGCCAGGGTGACTCCAACTGCGGCCGTCGAGCGAGCACGTTCTGATCGTGCGCGCTCCGGGAGCACGGGAGTCACCCTAGCGGTCCTTCCTCCCCCATCCTGTTCGTGACAGCTTTTGGAAATACCAGTATAATCCGCAGCCAATGACCACTGTGAATCCTGCCGCGCCGAAACAGCCACTGGTTTTGCCGGATTGTACCCTTGTGGCTGCCACGGTCGAAGCGGTGCTTCCCCTTCAGGGGCAATTCAAGGCACTGGCGCCCTTAGCAGGCGATGCCTCTAACCGCCGATATTTCCGCATCGAGTTGACCGGGGGCGCTGCTCGCTCGGTGATTCTCATGCAGTTGGCCGAGCCGGAGGCCTTCAAGCAATCGGAAGAAGCCGTCAGCGGGGCGGCGCACCAGGTCGCCGAATTGCCGTTTCTGAACATCCTCTCCCATTTATCCAAAGCCGGAGTCTCCGTTCCACGCCTCTATCACTACGATCAGCCGGCGGGGTTGCTCTATCTTGAAGATTTTGGCGACCTCACACTGTCGGAAGCCTGTCGTGAGGCGAGTGCGGCAGACCAGGAAGCGCGCTACACACAGGCCGTCGATGCCCTTGTGCATATGCAAGTGAAGGCGACCTCACCAGCCAATCAGCATTGTCTCGCGTTCCACCGAAGTTTCGATGTGCCGCTCCTCATGTGGGAGTTCGACCATTTTCTGGAGTATGGGATCGTCGCGAGACAGGGGAAGCCGATGTGCGCCGACGATTACCTGCCCATCCGGAGCGAATTCGAGAAAATCGCCGAATTGCTTGCCGGTCAACCGCGGGTGTTCGTCCACCGGGACTATCACTCGCGCAATTTGATGGTCGATGGTGAACGACTGGGGGTCATCGACTTTCAAGATGCCTTGATGGGGCCGGCAACGTACGATCTTGCTTCGCTGCTGCGCGACGCCTATATCGAACTTGACGAGACGCTGATTGACCGCTTGATCGACCGCTATCTCGATGGGTTGGCGACGCATCGGCAGGTGTGGATCAACCGAAAGGCCTTCCGCCGCCTGTTCGACCTCACAAGCATTCAACGCAACCTCAAGGCGGCAGGGCGATTCGTCTACATCGACCGTGTCAAAGGCAATCCCAAGTTCCTCGCCGACATTCCGCGTGTCTTGAGCTATGTCAAACGCAATCTCCGGAAGTATCCCGAGTTGGACAAACTCCGGACACATCTCACCCCTTACGTGCCGGAACTGCAGTAGGCGTGAAAAGTGAGACGTAAAACGTGAAACGTAAAACGCCAAGTCTGAATTGCCAGGAATTCAGAACCTTTCACCTTTCACCTTTTACGTTTCACGTCTTACGCCCATGAAAGCCATGATCCTCGCAGCGGGTTTGGGAACTCGCCTGAGACCGCTCACGAATACGATTCCGAAGCCACTCCTCCCCATTGCGGGTACGCCGCTGATTGTGTGGAATCTCTTGCTCCTGAAGCGGTACGGGTTTCACGATGTCGTCATCAATCTGCATCACCTTGGACCGATGATTGAGCAGGCGCTGGGCAACGGCTCGCGGTACGGGTTGCGGATTATTTATTCGCGCGAGCCGGCGATCTTGGGCACGGGGGGCGGCCTCAAACAGGCAGAGCCGCATTTTTCCGGTGAATCGGTATTGGTGCTCAACGGCGATACGCTCGTGGAACTCGACCTCGGAGCGTTGTGTGCGTTTCACCAACAACGCAGTGCCGCAGCGACGTTGGTCCTGCGCAAAGATCCTGAGGCGGTACGGTGGGGCCTCGTGGAAATGGATTCGGACAACCGGATCGTTCGCATTACGGGCCGCGGGAAATCAGAATCTGGCCCGACCCAGCCCCGCATGTTCGCCGGGATACATATCCTACAACCTCGTCTTCTGCGCGATGTGCCTAAGGGCAAGGAGTCGTCTATCATCGAGCCTTATGTGGCAGCGATTCAGCGAGGGGAGGCGGTGTTCGGGTACGACTGTGAGGGGTACTGGTCGGATATCGGGACGCCGGAGCGCTACGCGCAAGCCGAACAGGCTGCATCAGCCGGTCGTATCACTCTGGCGACAAGACAGCTACCTGCTTAGCAGGATGCTGTCTTGTTCATTTGGTCTGTTCGGTCTGTCTGGTCTGTCTCGTTTAATTGGTTTGTTTGGTTTGTCTTGTTTATTTGGTTGAATGAAACTAACCAGCTAAACAAAACAAACCAAATAAAGCAGATCAACCGTCCCGCCAGTCTCGCGTGCTACAGCTACTCCGGATCATCTTTCACTTTTAGCTGCTTGATCAAGCGGGCCAGATAGGTGCGTTGGAGCTTGAGGCGGTCTGCGGCTTTCGTCTGATTGCCTTCCGCTTCTTCGATGGCTCGCTCGATGATGTAACGGCTATGTTCTTCCATCGACTCATGGTAGGGGAGCGAGAGGTAGGGGAGGGATTCGCCCGGCGTGATGCGGCCGATAGCGTCTAACGACAGCATGTCCGGTTCGATGGTGTCCGACTGGTTCAAGACGACCGCCCGCGCGACGACGTTTTCCAATTCGCGAATGTTTCCCGGCCAATGGTACCGTTGCATGGCCTCCATGGCTGCGGGGCTGAACATCATGCCGGGACGCTTTGCCTCCCTGGCATGCCGGTTCAAGAAAAACTTGGCCAGGGCAGGGAGGTCATCGGGTCGTTCGCGGAGCGGGGGCAGGGTCAGGCTGATGACGTTCAACCGGAAAAAGAGATCCTCGCGAAACTCACCGGTCTTCACAGCCTGCCTGAGATCCTTGTTCGTGGCGGCAATGATTCGAATATTGACCGACACGAGGCGTGTGCCGCCGACTCGATGGAATTCCCTGTCCTGGAGCACACGCAAGAGCTTGGCTTGCAGCGGGAGCGACATGTCTCCGATCTCGTCCAGGAAGATCGTGCCTCCGTCCGCCATCTCCAGTTTGCCTTTTTGCAGGCGATCCGCGCCGGTGAAGGCGCCGCGTTCATGCCCGAAGAGTTCGTTCTCGAGCAACGTTTCCGTGAGGGCGACACAGTTGATGACTACCAGCGGCATCGCCTGACGCGTACTCCACTGGTGGATAGAACGGGCGAAGAGTTCCTTGCCCGTGCCGCTTTCACCGAGCAGGAGCACGCTGGCATCGGACTTCGCGGCACGTTGCGCCGACTCCATCACCGCGCGAACCTTTGCGCTCATGCCTATAATCGAAGCGTAGCGGCTGTCAACTTCGGACTTGAGACAGGCCACCTGCCGTTTGAGACTGTCTCGCTCCAAGGCCTTGCCGATCACGAAGAGGAGGTGATCTTTATCCAGCGGCTTGGTCAGGAAATCGTAGGCGCCGGTTTTCATGGCCTCGACCGCGGCATCGATCGAGGCATGGGCGGTCATGACGATCACGGGGAGATCTTCGGCCGGTCTGACTTTCGGGAGCCGCTTGAGGACCTCAAGGCCGGTCAGGCGCGGCATATCCAGATCGAGCAACATGAGGTGCGGAGCTTCCTGCTCGACCAGCTCGAGCGCTTCGACCCCATCGCGCGCGATCACGGTTCCGTAATCGGAGGCCTGCAGGCGGTCCTCCAGCATCGTGGCAATATCGGGATCGTCATCGACGATGAGAAGTTTCGCCTTCATCTGCCTTGATGAGCAGACAGCGATCAGCGTTCAGCCGTCAGCTTTGGAAAGTGACTGCCTGTGCAGTTTCTCTGAGCTGATAGCTGATGGCTGATTGCTGAACGCTCATTCCTCCATGACGTTCATCACCAAACCGGTCAGCGGCTTCGGGAAGAAGTACGTCGACTTGTGGGGCATGCGTTCGCCGGCCGTTGCGACGGCTTGCACTTCGCTGACTTTTGTCGCATTGAGCAGCAAAGCTCCGGTTCCCGTTCCCTGCGCCACCCAATCTAAGGCTTCATGGTCATCCTTCGTATAGAGGATGGCCTCCTGTTCCTGTGGTGTCGGACAGAGTGCCGCGACGACGAGTTGTTGGAGCAGCGACACATCGAGCTTGGCGCGAGGAGAGGCTTGTGCGGGCGGACGATGGGCCGGTTTCACGCTCAGCGTGACGTAGCGGCTGTTTCCCTTCAGCGCCAGGCCGAACATTGGAACCATGCGGCCCTTCGTTCGCAAGGCCTCGATAAATTTCGCGCGAGTGGCCGCTTGTGTAGCCGCGGTGAATGAAAATTCCTCCAGGTCGAATGTGGCGCCCAACAATGATTGCACATGGTCATAAGGAGGCAGGGGTGTGGTTGTGACCCGGTGTGTCGGGAGTACGGTTAAGCCCGGGTCTTCGAGCGCGGTCAACAGCATCAGCACCGCGTCGTACGAGTGCTGGTCATCCGGCGTCCCGGCCTGCTGCCGACGGAGCTTCTGATAGTTCAACGCGGTCTCGTAGCGATGGTGGCCGTCTGCAATAAATAACGGCTTGTTATGCAAGGCGTCTACTGCGTGCTTCAGTACGGCCGGATCCGTCACAGCCCAGAGTTGCTGGCGGAATCCTTCATCGTCGCGGAAGTCGATCGTGGCAGGTTTCCCCTTGATCGCCCCTTCCAGCAGGCTCATCACTGCTCCTTGAGGATCGGAGTAGAGCGACCAAATGGGGCTGAAGTTTGCCTTGCAGGCTTCGAGCAGATTCAGCCGATCTGTTTTGGCGGCCGAGCGTGTATTCTCGTGCGGGTAGATATGTCCGGAATCGAGCGCTTCCAGTTTGACGGTAGTGAGAACGCCTTTGAGAATTTTTGTCGGCGAGCCGGACGGGGCATAGGGCTGTGTGTATTCGATCGTATGGTAATAGAGGGCCGGCTGCGCGTCGCGTTTTAGCGCCCCGCTCTTCAGCCAGTCACGAAGGGTCGATGCGGCGCGGGTGTATCGATTATGAGTTGGACTGTCGCCGGGCTGATCGAGTCCCAATTCGAGTCGGATAATGTTTTGTGGATGGCGATCGTGGAAGGCCTTCTGCCCGGCCGCATCGATGATGTCGTAGGGCGGCGCCACGACCTGTTTGACATCTCCAACAACCGTTGTATCGTACCGCACGCCATGAAACGGAATGATCGTCGACATAGCAAAGTCCTCTACTCCGTAAATGGTTGGGGCCGTTGCGGCGCAACGGCCAGAAGGGTGGAACCTTTCCCACTGCGCGGTGCCTTCCGACGCCCCGGGGCGTGGAACACGCAGAAGGAAGGTTATCGATCGCGGGTGACCATATAGTCGGCGGTCACCGAGAGAGCTCGCTTGGCCGTACTGTCTTCGAACTGGTCGAGATCTCGTTGGGCGGCAGCGATGTAGGATCGTGCGCGATCCATGGCATAGGTGATCGAGCCGAATTCTTCCATTAAGTGAATGAATCGTCCAAGGTCTTCCTCTGTCAGGGATCTGCTTTCCATACGGTCGACGATCATCTGCCGGTCCTGCTCCGAACAATGGTGCAGAAGATGTAACAGCGGCAACGTGGCCTTGCCTTGGCGGAGATCCTGTCCCAATGACTTGCCCAAGTGTTCGCCATTGGCCGTGTAGTCGAGCGTATCGTCGGCCACTTGGAAGGCGATCCCAAGATGGAGGCCGAACCGGAAGAGCGCGTCCTGCTGGGTATCTGAAGCGTCCGCAAGCATGGCGCCCATGCGACAAGCGGCGGCGATCAGGCCGGCTGTTTTGTATTCGACGATCTTGAGATATTCCGCTTCCGACATGGAGGGGTTGCCGTTGTAATAGAGTTGAAGTACTTCGCCTTCCGCCATCTTCTTGCAAGCCTCGCCGAGCACTTCGTTGATCCCATGGTTATGGAAATCTATGACCTGGCAGAACGCTTTGGAGTAGAGGTAGTCGCCGACGAGAATACTGATTTGATTGCCCCAAACTTTTCGGGCGGTTCGCCGTCCTCGGCGTATGTCGGCCTCGTCGACCACATCGTCATGGAGCAGGGATGCGGTATGAATGAACTCTACCAGACTGGCAAGTTGGTGATGATCGCGACCTGTATAGCCGCAGAGACGGGCGGAGAGCAACAGCAAAAATGGTCTGATTCGTTTCCCGCCGCTGTTCAGAATGTGGGCGGCGACGGTATTGACGAGCGCCACACTCGAATCGAGATTCGTCCGAGCCTGGCGCTCCATCCCATCCAACTCATCACGGTACGCCTCCCAGACGTCCGCCATGCTGTTGATAGAGGAGGTGATTGGGCTTTGGGGCATGCGGCGGATGGTAGGGCAGCGGAGGAAACAAAGTCAAGCCAATCACCCCTTTGGGGGACCAGGTCGGGATGGACCATCTGAGGGAGAGGGAATCTTGACAGAAGAATCGTGCTTCTATTAAGGTGAGCCGAACGGATACGAGCGGAATTTGCCTTGTGAGTGAGGGGGTTATCCTTCCCGGTCGCCTCTCTGGTGTAGCCTCCGTCGAGTAGAATAAACGCCTACATTTTTAACGAGACACGAGCGATGAGCATCCCCGGGCTTCCACCGAAGCAAGGCCTCTACGACCCTGAACAGGAGAAAGACTCCTGTGGGATCGGTTTTGTCGTCAACATCAAGGGCCAGAAATCCCATACCATTATTCAACAGGGCCTTCAGATTCTTGAGAGCCTCAGTCACCGGGGGGCGCAAGGTTGCGACCCTTGCACGGGAGACGGCGCCGGAATTCTGCTTCAAGTACCGCACGAGTTCCTCAAACGCGCGGCCGGCGATGCGGGGGTGTTTCTGCCCAATGCCGGGGAGTACGGCGTCGGGATGACGTTTCTTCCTCCACAGATCGATGCGCGACAACAGTGCGAGGCTCTCTTTTCCGGAATAATCGGCGAGGAAGGCGCTCGGCTCCTTGGTTGGCGCGATGTGCCGGTCAAGAGCGATGCGATCGGTGCCGTGGCGCGCAGCACCGAGCCGTTCATGCGGCAAGTGTTCATCGCCCGCGATGTTCTCAATGAAGGGCAGTTTGAACGCAAGCTCTATGTCATTCGCAAGCGGGTGGAAAAGGCCATCCGCGAATCGGCTATTCAGGGACGCGACTACTTCTACATCTCAAGCCTCTCGGCGAGCACCATCGTCTACAAGGGGCTGTTGCTCCCTCATCAGATGTCTGCATATTACCAGGACTTGAACGATGCGAGCCTGGCGAGCGCGCTCGCTCTCGTGCACTCGCGTTTCAGTACGAACACGTTCCCCACCTGGCCCTTGGCGCACCCCTATCGCTACATTTGCCATAACGGTGAGATCAATACGCTCAAGGGCAACGTGAATTGGATGCGCGCCAGGCAAGGGCGGCTTAACTCGGAATTGTTCGGCCAAGATCTGGCCAAGCTCTATCCGATCGTCTCCGAGCAGCAGAGCGACTCCGCTTGCCTGGACAACGCCGTGGAATTTCTGACCATGGGAGGCCGCTCTCTCCCGCATGCGATGATGATGCTGATTCCAGAACCCTGGGTCGCGAATCCGCAAATGGATCTCGATCGGCGTGGGTTCTATGAGTATCACGCGGCAATGCAGGAACCTTGGGATGGGCCGGCGGCGGTCTGTTTTACCGACGGCAAGCTCATCGGCGCGACGCTAGATCGCAACGGGCTGCGTCCCTGCCGTTATCAGGTGACGACGGACGACCTGGTGATTTTGGCTTCGGAAGCGGGTGTGCTGCCGATGGATGTCCGGAAGATCAGGCAGAAGGGGCGCCTCATGCCGGGCCGGATGTTCATGGTCGATACCGTGCAAGGGCGCATCATCGACGACGAGGAAGTGAAGGCCGAGATCGTGAGCCGCAAGCCGTACCGGTCTTGGGTCACCCAATATCGGATTTCGCTCGATGAGCTGCCTGAGCCCAGCAATGTGCCACAGCCGGACCACCTCACGCTTCGCCAGCGCCAGCAGGCGTTTAGCTATACCATCGAAGAGTTGAAGATGGTCATTACGCCCATGGTGGTGGAGGGGCAGGAAGCGACTTCTTCGATGGGTACGGATACACCGTTGGCGGTGCTGTCCGATCGGCCGCAATTGCTCTTCAAATATTTCAAGCAGCTGTTCGCCCAGGTGACCAATCCGCCGATCGATCCGATCCGTGAGGAGCTGGTGATGTCGCTGACGACCAGCATCGGGCCCAAGCCGAATCTGATGGATGAGCATCCGGAGTCCTGCCGTCGCATCAGGGTCAAACAGCCGATTCTGACGAATGCCGAGCTCCAGAAGATCCGCGAACTCGCCGATCCGCATTTTAGGAGTAAGACGCTCAAGCTGCTCTTTCGGGTAGCCGAGGGGCCTGAAGGGCTCGGCGCAGCAGTGGACGATCTCTGCCGTCAGGCCTCCCAGGCGATTAAAGATGGCTACAAGTTTCTGATTCTGAGCGATCGCGGGGTGAACGAAGAATGGGCGCCGATTCCGAGCCTCCTCGGCATCGCGTCCGTCCACCATCACCTTGTGCGCGACTGCACGAGGACCGAGGTCGGCCTCATCGTGGAGACCGGCGAGCCGCGCGATGTGCACCACTTCGCCTGTTTGATCGGCTATGGAGCTGGGGCCGTGAATCCGTATCTTGCTTTTGAGTCGATCGTGGACCTGGATCGCGAGAGCTACTTTCCAGAGGGGCTGGATGCGCAGACCGCGGAAGGCAAATACATCAAGGCGATCAATAAGGGGCTGCTCAAGATCTTCTCGAAGATGGGCATCTCGACGGTGCAATCCTACTGCGGCGCGCAGATCTTCGAGGCCATCGGATTGAACCACGAACTTATCGATCGGTACTTCACCGGCACGCCGTCGCGCGTGGAGGGGATCGGTATCCGCGAGGTCGGTGAAGAGACGCTTCGGCGCCACCGCCTGGCCTATGAGCCGACGCCGATACGCCAGCTCGATTTCGGCGGGGAAATCCACTACCGCATCCAGGGCGAGCACCACAATTGGAATCCGGACACGATCGCTAAGCTGCAGCATGCGACAAGGGATAACAATCCCAAGACCTTCGCTGAGTTTTCCCGGCTCGTGAACGACGAAAGCACGAGGCGCTCAAACCTGCGCGGGTTGCTCGAGTTCAAGTTCCTGCCGGAACCGATTCCCGTCGAGGAAGTGGAGTCGGCCAAGGAGATCGTCAAACGGTTCACGACGGGGGCCATGTCCTTCGGCTCGATCAGCAAGGAAGCGCATGAGACCATGGCGATCGCGATGAACCGCCTGGGCGCTAAGAGCAACACCGGCGAGGGTGGAGAAGACCCGGCTCGATTCGTTCCGCTGCCGAACGGCGATTCGAAGAATAGCTACATCAAGCAGGTCGCGTCGGCGCGATTCGGGGTCACGATCCACTACTTGGTGAATGCGAAAGAACTGCAGATCAAGATGGCGCAGGGCGCGAAGCCGGGCGAAGGCGGTCAATTGCCGGGCCACAAGGTCGATGAAAACATTGCGAAGTTCCGCTATGCGACGCCCGGCGTGCAGCTCATTTCTCCGCCTCCGCACCACGACATCTATTCCATCGAAGACCTGGCGCAGCTCATTTTCGATTTGAAAAATTCCAATCCGGACGCGGCGGTGTCGGTCAAGCTCGTGTCGGAAGTGGGCGTCGGCACGATCGCGGCCGGGGTGGCCAAAGCCCATGCGGACAAGGTGCTCATCAGCGGCGACTCAGGCGGCACCGGCGCCTCTCCGCTTTCGTCCATCAAGTATGCGGGGGTTCCTTGGGAATTGGGCCTGGCTGAAACCCATCAGACCCTCGTGCTCAACGATCTGCGTGGGCGCATCCGTGTAGAGACCGACGGGCAGATGAAAACCGGGCGCGACGTGGCGATCGCCACTCTGTTGGGCGCCGAGGAGTTTGGGTTTGCCACCGCGCCCCTGATCGTCGAGGGCTGCATCATGATGCGGAAATGCCATCTCAATACCTGCCCCGTCGGCATCGCTACACAGGACCCGGTCTTGCGAAAGAAATTTGCCGGGCAGCCGGAACATATCGTGAATTTCTTTTTCTTCATCGCAGAAGAACTGCGCCAGATCATGGCCAAATTGGGCTTCCGGACCGTCAACGAGATGGTCGGACGAGTGGATAAATTGAAAGTACACAAGGCCGTCGACCACTGGAAGGCGAAGGGGCTGGATCTGACCCCCCTCTTACACACCCTGGACGTGGGGCCGGAGATCGCCCGCTATTGCGTACAGAAGCAGGATCATGGTCTCGCGGACGTGCTCGATAACAAGCTGATCGAACTGTGCAAACCGGCGTTGGAGAAGAAAGACAAGGTGACCCTCGACCTGCCCATCAGAAATGTGAACCGCACAGTCGGGACGATGCTCTCCAGCCGCGTCGCGAAACGGTACGGGCTCGAGGGATTGCCGGAGGACACCATTACGATCAAGTTTTCCGGTTCTGCCGGGCAGTCGTTCGGCGCATTCCTGTCCCGCGGCGTCACGCTCATCCTCGAAGGCGAGTCCAACGACTATCTGGGCAAGGGACTGTCCGGCGGGAAGATCATTGTGTTCCCTCCGAAGCAGGCGCTCTACACACCGGAAGAGACGATCCTCATCGGGAACACCTCGCTCTACGGCGGGACGCAAGGCGAGGCCTATTGCTACGGCATGGCGGGCGAGCGCTTTGCGGTGCGGAACAGCGGCGTCAGGGCGGTCGTCGAAGGAACCGGCGATCACGGCTGCGAGTATATGACCGGCGGGGTGGTCGTCGTTTTGGGCCGGACGGGACGAAACTTTGCAGCCGGCATGTCGGGCGGTGTGGCGTTTGTGCTGAACGAATCCGACGAGTTCCAATCGCGCTGCAATTTCGGCATGGTGGAGTTGGAAAAGGTGAAGACGGCAGACGACAAGAAGACGCTGCATCAGATGATCACCTCGCACTTTATGCATACCGGCAGTCGGAACGCGAAGCGTATTCTCGATAGCTGGGAATCGATGCTGCCGAAGTTCGAGAAGGTGATGCCGGTGGACTATAAGCGTGTATTGGAAGAACGGAAAAAGAAAGCCGCCGCGGGCAAGGGGTAAGCAAGGGGTAAAGGGATAAAGGGGTAAGGAGTGAAGGGTAAAATCGGAAACATGGTCTGTCGTTACGGTCTCAGAACTCATAACTTAGAACTCAGAACTAAAAGAGATGGGTGATCCCAAAGGTTTCATGAAATACGCCCGTGAGGGCCCCAAGCGGAAGCCGGTCGAACTGCGCGTGCTCGATTGGAAGGAGATGTACGAGCCCATCTCCGATGAAAAGCTCAAGGCGCAGGGCGCCCGCTGTATGGACTGCGGTGTACCGTTCTGCCAAGGCAACACCGGCTGTCCGGTCGTGAACCTGATTCCCGAATGGAACGATCTGGTCTATCGTGGCCGTTGGAAAGACGCGCTCAAGGCGCTCCATACCACGAACAATTTCCCTGAGTTTACCGGACGGCTTTGCCCGGCGCCTTGTGAAGGGGCTTGCGTGCTCGGCATCAACGAAGACCCGGTCTCCATTCGGATCGTCGAGTGGAACATCATCGACCGTGGCTTCAGCGAGGGCTACGTCGAACCGATCCTGCCCGTCATCAACACGGGGAAGACTGTCGCCATTGTCGGGTCAGGTCCGGCGGGCATGGCTGCCGCGCAGCAGCTCGCGCGCGCCGGCCATCGTGTCACCCTCTTTGAGAAGTCCGATCGCATCGGCGGCCTGCTCCGCTACGGCATTCCCGATTTCAAGATGGAGAAATGGGTCATCGACCGGCGGCTGGAGCAGATGAAGGCCGAGGGCGTCGAGTTCAAAACCGGCGTGACGATCGGGAAAGACATCACGGGCGAGCAGTTGCGGCAGCAGTTCGATGCCGTCGGCCTGACCATGGGCGCGGAGCAGGCTCGTGAACTGCCGATTCCCGGACGAGAACTCAAGGGCGTGCATCTGGCGATGGAATACCTGACTCAACAGAACAAGCGCACCGCCGGGATTCCCATCACCGACGAGCCGATTACGGCGAAGGGCAAGCGCGTCGTCATCATCGGCGGCGGCGACACAGGCTCGGATTGTCTCGGCACGGCCCACCGCCAGGGTTGTATCGAGGCGCATCAGTTTGAATTGCTCCCGGAGCCGCCGCCGACCAGGGCCGGTTCGACTCCCTGGCCACTCTGGCCCATGCAGCTCCGTACCTCGCATGCGCACGAAGAAGGCTGCGACCGTCAGTGGAGTGTCTCGACCACGAAGTTTACCGGCCACAATGGCCAGGTGACGAAGCTCCATGCCAATCGGGTGAAGTTCGAGAACGGCAAGTTCACGCCGATTCCGAACAGCGACTTCGAAATGGATGCGGATCTCGTGTTGCTCGCCATGGGCTTCACCGGACCGGTGAAGAATGGACTCCTCGACAGCCTCGGCGTGAAGTACGATCAGCGCGGCACGGTGTTGGTGAACGAACATTTCATGACCAGCCTCGACGGCGTCTTTGCCGGCGGTGACACCAAGCGCGGCGCCTCGCTCATCGTCTGGGCCATCGCCGAAGGAAGAAAGATGGCGGCGGGCGTTGATCAATATCTGCGTGCTGGAAAATCCGCGAAGAAATCTGTTTCCTAGTACGGTATGTTTGGCTTCGAGTGAGATAGTGAGTCGCTTTAGCCCAATCGTATGGCAGCGAACATTCTAGAACGAGTGCAAGCTGCAGGCCGAAAACGGCTGTTGTACCTTCCCCATGCAATTCGACAGATGGCTTGAATAGACCGGATGATCGCGCCGGAAGAAGTTCAAACGGTTGCCATTACCGGTCGATTGCTGGAAGATTATGCCGATGATCCTCGCGGGCACAGTTGCCTGCTTCTTGGGTTTGGAGATAGAGGGCGGCCCATTCATGTTGTCGTGGCGCCGAAGGAAGACTATCTCGCTGTCATCACGGCCTATGTGCCTGATCCAGCTCAGTGGTCGCCGGATTTCTTGAGGAGGACGTAAGAAATGGAATGTCTCCATTGTAAGGGGCGGATGGAGCGGAAGACGGCTCCGTTCAGCTTGGATCGGAAAGGGTACCATGTATCCTGGGATGCCATTCCGGCTTGGGTCTGCACACAATGTGGCGAGCCCTACTTTGAAGCCAAAGAAGTGGAACTGATTCAGAAAGCGCTTACGGCGTTGGAGCGAGAAGGCGCGGCGCTAGTTGGCGCGGGACCGCCAGCGGCGAAATCGTAAGCAGGATATCGCTCATCGTCTGGGCCATCGCCGAAGGGCGCAAGATGGCGGCGGGGATTGATCAGTATCTGCACGCCGGAAAATCGGCCAAGGCTTTGGTGAAATGAAAACAAAGACTGGCACTTCACCGAATTACAGCAAAAAAGATTTTTGCACAATGTCGATAGAGGAAAAGTTCAACATGATGGAAGAGCTCTACCGGAAAGCGGTAGAAAATGGGTCTTTCAAACGGCATCTTAAAACGAGGAGGAGAGGCGTTGAAGAAGTTGCGCGTAGATGGCAACGCCTCGGAGAACTGACTTCTTCCGAATTCCCCAATCGAAAATCCCCAACAAGCCATCCAATCGCTTGAGTTTTACGAGTCAGGCATCTTGGTTCTTCGACAAAGAACTAGTGACGTGTGCCAGGGCTCGTCGCTTCCTTGCCTCTCGGAGCGACCCTTCCGGACTCATCCGAGCGGAAGCCTTCTGGAATTCCTTCGGCTGCGGTCGATGACCGCAGTACCTCAGTCAGTTCCAGCTTTCCTTCTCGGCTGAGTCTCGGTGGGTCCCCGCTCCTCCGGCAAAGTTCGCTCTGAGCCCTGGCACGTCTTCCCTCGACTCTTGATCGCTATAGCAGCACAGCAGATGACTGCGGAATTTTCAACCTATCACAGTAGGTGACGCAGGCTGAAATCTTGAATGAATGTTGGACTTGCAAGTAGACTCGTCCTCTCGTTAAGTACGTAGGCTACCGTGTTATGCTGCACGGTCAGCCTTCAACGGCCTTATTGGATTGGTTGGGCATAGGGATGTTTGCGGAAACGACAGCAGACATAGTTGTCGTACGGTATGGGAAAGGCAAGATCTCAGATAAAGCCCGCCGCGATACCAAGAGCTGGCTATACGTATCAAGACCTCGTCGGCATCGAGGTGCTCATCCGCCAGTACCGAGATCCTGAGCTTTACGCGTGGGTGCAACTCGAGGCGGATAACAAAAATTATCGAGCGCTTGATGATGTTGTGGCTGCGCGGAAGGATGGCTCTTTCGAGTTTATCCAGGTCAAGTTTACGGTCGACCCCGACCGTTACGAGCTGGATTGGGACTGGCTTCTAGACAAGAAAGAGACCCCCACATCCAGGCTCGAAAAGTGGGCGAAGTCATTCGCCCGTGTTGCCGCGATGGGTCCAATCCACAGTGCGGGGCTTAAAACTAACCGCAAACCGTCTGCTGAGTTCACGAAGTGCCTAAAGGGTGCACGTGTTGACCTTGACCTCCTGCCGAAGGAAATTCGTGAGCCAGTTGAGCGCGCGTGTGGGGGTACAGTCGAGGCCAAGACGTTCTTCCGTATGTTCGATTTCTATGGAAGTCTGCAGGACCTCGACGGATACGAGAACTATTTGCGCGATCAGCTCGTGCCTACGGATACGGATTCACTAGGCTGGCTTCTCTTGCGTGACCATGTGCAGCGATGGGCGACCAATAAAAACCAACCGGGGCCCAATGGACGAATTCTGCGAGAGCACGTCGTGCAGCTCATCACGAAGCGTCGCCCGCAGCCGATCCGCCAGGACTTTATCGTTCCCGATGGATATAGCCCGCCCAGCGAAAACTTTGACAAATCCGTTCGTGGGCGCATCGCGAAGGACGACAATCCGATCACGATTCTTTGGGGAACACCTGGACGCGGGAAGAGCACCTATCTCAGCTATCTGGTGCTGGAGCTTCAGAAGAAAGGCGCGGCCGTCACGCGGCACCACTATTTCCTATCGGCTGAGGACTCGAGCACCAACCGCATCTCTTTCGTCGAGATTGCCACTTCGCTGATGGATCAGCTCTACGTACGCCATCCCGAGGCCATGGCTGGTGTCACGGAAGACGCTGACAAGTTACGTTCCGCCATCGGGATTGCTGCGGGCAACCTCGCTGCCAAGGGGCAGCGACTCTATATCGTCATCGACGGGCTCGATCATGTCTGGCGCGACACCCAGCGTGTCGACCAGCTTAATCATGTCTTCAACGAGCTGCTTCCGCTGCCACTAAATGTCAGTCTTATCGTCGGAACGCAGCGTGTCCCTGACGAGCAGCTGCCAGGCAAGCTGCTGACGACCGCGAAAGATGACGACTGGGTCGAGATTCCACGCATGGACGAGGTTGCGGTCCATCGCTGGGTGGTACAGCAGGACAAGGCGCGGCCCCTCATCCTCCGGTTTGATCCGACGCCTGAACGGCGCGGAGAATTGATCGACGAAGTCGCGAAGGCGTTCTTTAATATCAGCCAGGGCCACCCGCTGCACTTGATTTACGCATATGAGGCGCTCATACGCGAAGGCAGCCCAACATCCGCGGAAGAAATCCAATTGCTTCCGGCTTGCCCGGACGGCGATATCCGCACCTACTATAAGTGGCTCTGGGTCCATCTCAACGCGGATGCCAGGAACGCCCTCCACATGCTGGCGGGATCAGATTTCTTCTGGCCAAGTCTTGGTATAAGGCAGGTACTCGGGGACTTCAGCAAAATTGACTACCTTCTAGAGCCGCGCAACGCCGGCATGGTCCCCCTCCATCCGAGTATCTTCGCGTGGGTGCGCGAGCAGTTGGATCATGCAGAAAGCTATCAGGCGCTTCTCCCAAAGATCATCAATTGGCTGGCGAATGATGCGTCTGAATATTGGCGGTGGGGCTGGCTGTGGCTTGCCAAAGCGCAGGCCGGGGACTTTACAGATTTGCTCGCCGGCGCAACACGGGATTGGGTAGTCGAATCTCTCGTGAAGGGCTGGCCCGATCGGCAGATCGAGAATATCCTTGCCGTCGCGGAAGAGAAGGCCTTCGATGACGGAGACTTGCCGCTAACTGTATCCCTTCGCAGCCTGAAGACCCGCGTTTTAAATGCGCGCGAGTTTCAATCTAGGGATTTTGCCGTTTACCGTGCGACCGCACTCGCGGTCTCCGGCAATCGCCAGCAGATGCTGAACCTTCTCGACGACATTCACGACTTGACCGACAGCGAAGTGACGGAGCTCGCACGCCTTGGCCCGCGCGCGATGTCACCTCAGGTTCTGCCAGCGTGCTTCAATGAATTGGCTCGCCGAGTCAACGCGTGGATTGTGTTGCGTCACCGCCCTGCGGAGGAATTCACGAAGCTTTCGGATCAGCTACTCTCGCTCAGTGCGCTCATGGATAAAGAGACAGTGCGGCGCACGCTGAACTATGCCCGTGGCTTCAAGGAAGCCGAGCCCCATATCTTACGGCTCATCCGTCTGCTAGGTGATGCGCAGAACATCGAAGGCCTCCAGCTTGTCCGCAAGACGCTGATCGGCGCCAAGTGGAAGGATCACCGGCGATTAATCAACGATTCGCTCATACGTGCGGGCAAGTTCAGAGGCGCGGATGTTAGAGAACTCGTTCCCCTCGGGAAGGAGTCCCTCTCGGCCTTTGCCGCATGCTGTTTCCTCTGGCGCGATCGCGATGCAAAGATAGAAATGCATACCCCTTCGGCACCCAAGAACCTTATCCGCGAGCACTATTCACCTAGTGAGAACGCGGAGATCACATCTTTCTTCTGCGAGGTGTTCTGGAGCGCGTTATATGCAGGTTTTTGCGCGAAAGGTAGCGATTACTCGATGATCCATCCGGCTCTCGGCGAGAAAGATTTGGGATGGCTACCGCAGGGTCTGGCAAAGCTCAAGAAGATCGCAAGGAACATCGCGGAAGGCCGGCTCGCTCCTACCTTCTCGGCCGTGTATGTCGAAGCAGCGGATCTCGAACCAGTACAGTGGCCGCCTGCTTCCGAAAGAGATTATGCACAGTATAGAGCCTTCAAAGAGGCTCTCCGATGCATCGCCGTCGATCTGCATTTTCTAGGTTATTCCAACCCTGGGATTACGAAGGTGCCGGCTTCGGAGCTGAGCATAGCGCGTCAATCCGTCCATTGGTCAGACGGGATCTGGGTGACACGCAATGCGGGCGACAGGATTCCTCTCCTTGATAAAGCCGGTGCAGCCGCGCTTCTCACCGACGAGGCAACCGTCCTTTCATCGAAGGTGGTGGAGTTCAACGAGCGTTCAGGGCGTTGGACGGAACTCGCGAACTTGGCGCTTCTCTATGAGGACGGAAGACAGGGCGAATTTGTGGCGCATGCCGCCGAATGCCTTATCGGCTATGGCTGGCATAAAGACCTCGGCGCCTTGGATGTGCTCGATGCCGTAGTCCAGTTAAGCGCGAGAGACCCGGCTGTCACACGGACACGCTTAGATACCCTCGTCCCAATCATCGATGTAATCACAGAATTTACGGACGGCGACGAGACGAATTATGTGAGGTCTGAGCTGATCAAAGTGGTGGCGAAAGTTGCACCCGAGCGCTTGCCCTCACTCTACGCACATCACCTCTCGACGGATGATTATTCCTACGCCGACGAGTGCTTGATTGAACTCGCGAAGGTGATGGATCTTGGGTCACCGGAAGGTGCTGCGCTAGCCCGCACCTTCCTTGACGAACGGACCCTGGGAGTTCTAAAGAACCGCGCGGTCAATGAACCAGCCGCTCGTGCTCTCCTCGATGGTCAGAACGCCTTTCTCGGCCGCCCACCGAAATCTCGCTGCGAAATCAAGGCGACTGAAAAAGAGCCTTCTGAGCGGGAGAAAGAGGCTGCCAAGGTCGACCCCACATCGTTGGGCTATGAGGATTTTGCCGCTGTCGTCGAAGCGGCCGCTGCGGTTCATTACAGTAGCCGCGAAAAATTCATGGTTAAGTGGCTCCAGCACTGGAAGGATCAGCGCAAGGCATCGCGCGCTCTGCGCTCGATCCTCTGCTACTTCGAGACGAGTGAGACGACTTACGGTGCGGAGGAAATTCTCGACGAAGCCTTCCTTGTAAGCCAAGCGATTGAGGGCAAGGATGCCGCGTATCCGTGGCTCGTTAAAGCCCATATTCATCGTCACGGCTGGCAAAGCTACTATGCGTCCGAGACCGAGGTAATGCAGCGGATCAGGTTCGCAGCGCAGCACTATCAGGATCGCTGGGTTCAATACATCAAGGACACGTCTATGCCAGCACCCTACTACCGTCGCCGACGCTACAGTTTCGTGATCGGTTACAAATACCTTGTCCGCTTTCTGGTGCTTGTTGGGCAGATAGACCTTGCCGATAAGATCACAACTGCCATCATAGATTCATTGGTCGAAGAGGTCCGGGAGCAGCCGATCCCGGGAACGCCATGGTTCCACTAGCAAACTCGGCCGCAGTCGCGCTTTCCTTCCTCTTCCAACGGCTCAAATGGCCAGTGCCAATGTCCCGTTGGCGCACCGCCAAGGAGATCCGTAACCTTCTCAATGATCCGGGTACACGATCCTCAACGACGGACGCGCTCTTGGATTATCTCGATCAGTGCAAGACCGAGTCTGAAGTCTGCGAAGTCCTCACGATCGTTTTCTTGACATCGCCTACTGGCAGACCGACGCGCTCAGCGGTCGTTTCGTGCATCCATTGCCCTTCGATTCTTGGCGACATGATTTTGGAGCGGACCTATGGATTGGGGGGCGCCTTGGGGGGATGGGAGCGGACTCACTCTGGTCGAGCTCCTGCCGACTTCGAAGGGGGAAGTTACTTTGAGGAGCACAAGACCGCGCATGTTCCGCCAATTCTTGCCATCAACCTAAATAAACTTGAACGAGTCAGCGGCTACCCCTTTCTCCAGCACTGGGCCTATGAGTGGAAAGCTCTTCGCGACAGATTGGGCACGCACTGCACGCGCTACCCCCATTATTTTGATGATGTGTTGGATGCACGAGGGGGGATCACGGGCCAGTATTGGCAGAGGATAAGAGAAGTTTATCTCTCTGCGTACCTGCGGACCTTGGCGTATGCCGTGACCGAACGGGGTTTGCCACAGAGGATCGCGGAAGACTACTGCATCGATATCGTTCACGGGATTGCCGGTCTCTTCGATGTCGAACCCGACGCGAGGCCAGCGTGGCTCTCGGACTTCCCTGAAAGATTCTGCGCTCCCGGCGTTGATTTCACGCCTCTTATTCGTGAACTCATACAGGCCGCACGAGCGGATGGGATGAGGCTCGTCTCGCTCGATACGCCAGTAGCGTCGACAGTGCAGAAATTCGCTAATCTGACGCTCAGCGCCCATCTTGTAACGGCGGATTACGAGCTGCCTGACGGCGTGTCTCTCTGCGAAAAAATGCCATTGCTGTTGGTCGCAGATACATTCGATCTCAAGGGTCCACCAGCTGAGATTACGATTGAAGAAGCAAGCACGGAAGGTAAGCGGGGTGATGAAGTCGCCGTGTGCACTTGCCTCTTTCCGATGCCGTTTGGGACATGGCAAGGCGACTATCACTGCATGGGGCTGAAGAGCCCCGCTTCTTACACGGCTCCCAACACCGAAATCCGGTGTACACCTGAGAGCATTGACTTTATTGGATCCGACGCAAAGCTTGTCGCCAGTACGCAGATATGGAACGACAACTGGATACCGCCGTGTCCAAAGGGAGGTTCAACGCGCTGCGGCACCGCGACTATGATCGATCAGGAAGTACTCGCTGAAGCAATGGAGCGGTTAGGGCGTAAGCTCGCCTTCTTCGTACGGCTGCGCATTTGGGGCCGCGAGAAGGAGTATGGAGAGTACTCAGAATCAAAGCGCACTTGCTTTTTGTCTGACTTGTGACAGGGAAATGTACCCGGAGTCTTTTCTAGCCTTAATTCGCTTTCTCTGTCCATCTATATCCATTCGAGCGCTGGCATGCTGCCGCGCGACCTCAACGGAAGAACGGGGATCCATCGAGGCTTGGCTGAGAAGGAAAGCTGGAACTGACTGAAGCTCTGCGATCGAATGATCGCAGCGGAAGGAATTCCAGAAGGTTTCCGCTCGGCCAAGTCCGGAAGGGCCGTTCTGGGAGGTGGGGAGCAGCGGCGGCATGTCAGCGCTCATCGTCCCTCCTAACCCGCATTATTCACGAAGACTTCTACTGCAACCGCCGATACGCCGCTACGACAAGCCTGACGGCGGGCGGGCTCGCCGCTCAGTCAGTCAACATACTGTTTCAAGTATGCCTCCTTCCCTCACGGCTCCGCGCGCCCGTCTCGCGTGGCGTCTCGGCGGTTTCGTCACGAACTCTCGTGAATAGTGCGGGCTAGACTTCTCTCACCCGCGTCTGTATGTTTTGAGGAATCCCAACTCTGGAGAAAATACAATGACGCAACAAACCTATCCCCGTAGTTCCAAAGCTCTTCTCGGTGGCATTGCCCACTTGGGGCGGTTCATTGACAAGATTCGCATGCGGCATGAAGGCAAGATTCAGGACTACAACTACATCACGGTGGGGTTCGATAAATACCTGGTCGATTTTCTGCAGATCGATCCAAAGGCCTTTGAGCAACGTGTGTTGGCCAGAATATGAAAATGTACCGGTAGTCTTTTCTCAATCTCTCCTCTCCTGCACCATCTAGACAGACTTCCTCTCTGCTTGCTTCTCCCAAAGCGCGTGTGTAGTATTTAAACAACTGTACACATCCTATGTCGGAGGCGCTATGCGTACTAACATCGTGATCGATAATGGCTTGATGCGGCAGGCGATGAAGGCCACCGGCCTCTCGACCAAGAAAGCAGTGGTTGAGGAGGGCCTTCGATTACTTATTAAGGTGAAGGGGCAAGAAGGGATCCGCCGGTTGCGCGGGAAGGTTGAGTGGGAAGGTGATCTGAGCGCGATGAGGGAAGGTCGTATCAAGGCTGCATCATGATTATCGTCGATACGACAGTATGGGTGGATTACCTTCGAGGGACACGGACTCCCCATGCCGATTGGCTTGAAGCCCAACTGGCGAGTGAGCGACTCGGTCTCACCGATCTGATCTTGTGTGAAGTGTTGCAGGGGATCACCACTGACAGCCAATTTGATGCGGTTCAAGAGCAGCTGCTGGAGTTGGAGGTCTTTGAGACAGGGACTGTCGGATTAGCTGTTGAAGCGGCTCTGAACTATCGGCGGCTGAGAGCGGCTGGACGAACCGTTCGCAAGACGATCGATTCTCTGATCGCGACGTTTTGTTTGTTGGAAGGACATACCTTACTCCACAATGACCGTGACTATGATTCGTTTGAAGATGTGCTTGGTTTGAAAGTTATCCATCCTTGAGAGGAAACAGCATTTATGGCTAATCAGCAATATCCTCGCAGTCCCAAAGCCCTTCTCGGTGGCATTGCCCACTTGGGGCGGTTCATTGACAAGATTCGCATGCGGCATGAAGGTAAGATTCAGGACTACAACTACATCACGGTGGGGTTCGATAAGTACCTGGTCGATTTCCTGCTGATCGATCCGAAGGCGTTCGAGCAGCAGGCATTGGCCGGCGGAACGGATAATGACTTGCTTGATTGGGTGAAGGCCAACAGTCGAAAGCCATCAGAGCAGGAGATTGTGCAATGGTCGCAGGGCCTTCTGTCCTCCGGTCCAAAAGACGATGCGGCGCGCCAGCGATTCCAGGGGCGGTTGCAAGAAGTGGCGACGAAGCGTGGGGTGCCGGTCGCGTCCCTCCCTCCTGTCTCCACCTGGGCTGATGTGATCGAGCTCGATGAAGGGCGGTTATAGCTGTCTTGATGGTGAGGCAGTCTGGCTGGTTTGTCCTCCATCCCGCCTCAGCATTTGTGCGGATTGATCGAACTGCGAGTTGTTACCCTCCGTTTTCCTGAAAAAGCAGGTGTTTTTCTTTTCTCGCTGTGGCATTGGCCTTGCGTTGGTGAGGACGATACCATTGCATGATTCAAATCTAACTTTAGGAGGATCAGCATGACCAGAACAGTGGCTTCTTTGACGGCTGCCGCCGTGTTGTACGCCTTTACCAGTGTCTTGGCCCAAACGCCTGAATCAGCTCCAACTTCGACAGCCCCACCGGCTGCACCGGCTCCTCAGGTCACGGCTCCGGCAACCGCTCCGACTGCGGAAGCGCCGACGGCTGAGGGTCAGAAAGAAATGAAGGGGGAACATAAAGGCAAAGGCAAGCACCGGGACAAGCATGGGGATGGCGGCAAACACGGCAATCGCGGGAAGCACAAAGATCGGGAGAGGCACGGAGCCAAGGACAAACACGAAGAGGGCGACAAGCACGAAAAAAACTAATCGATAACGTCGCGCGGGCAACTCGAAACGAAGCGGTCGGTTCTTCGCCCGCATGATTCATGAAGGTTCGTCGCGAAAGCGTGCAGACGCGAAGCGAGACGGGCACTCGGAGGCGTGAAGCCCTGAGGCATACTCGTGCAGTATGTCGAAGGGCTGAACGGTGAGACTGCCCGTCACAGCCGCGTATCCGCGCTTGCAGTAGAAGCTTTATGAATCGTGCGGGTTAGGGCCGTTCGCTTTCGTGCTTTTAGGGAATGTGAGAGAGATTGCGTGGAAACTATGTCGGCGTGTTGAACTCCGAACGCCGAACTTCGGATCGCGCCGTTCTACGTTTCACGAGCCGACGGCGTTAAGGCTCGATGCCGTGAGAGCAGAATGGGCGGGCCTCCCCGTCGGTGGCATGGCCGCTACAAGATTTGTGACTCGTTCACGGTCTCCCTGGCTGTACCGCAGAAACTCCACTCCGAAGTGCCCGTCTTTGCACCAGCGAACCACCGAGACTTCCACGGCTAGAGGGGGTGGTTCCTGCTCAACAGCGATCCGCAGGGTAAGATAGGCTCCCGTATTCAGCGCGATATCGCTGCGCATCCTGCAGCCAGAGGGCGAAAGGTCGAGCAGGACTCCTTCGCCAGCGCCGATATCGCTTTGGATACTCGCAGGGTAACCGACTGGAACTCGCATCCGACTTCTTCGTGGTTGCATCGTGATAACCTCCGTGATGAGCCTACTTATGTATATCGGTAGAGGCAAGAAAAACTTGATTCTTGGAGAAGGCTGTGAGTGAAGAGACGCAATTTGAGTGAGCGGGGATTAAGCAGCGATCTTGGTCAGGAGTCTTTTCACTTCGACGTGGGCGAAGATGACGTCGGGATCCCGCTGAAGGGCTTCGTAGTAACTCCGTTCGAAACCGTCTCCTTCCTCCGAAGGACGGATGAGGTTTCGTGCTTCTATAAGAAAGTGCTCCATCTCAACAAGCGAGAGTTCGGACTCGTTATCCAAGAGCTCATCGATACGAACTACCAGCTGAGAGAGGGGGTGAAGCCACGTAAACCAAGGATCGTTCAACACCAGTTGCAGCAGTTGGCTGGTTGACTCGACACGGCCATTGATACGTTCGTAGGTTACCTGCTCGGCCAGGATGAGGGCCTTGTGGAGACTCAAGAGACTGCTTCGTATGTCGAGTATTCGCTTGCGGAGAGGGCAGGATTTCTTGGTGGCGGTCTTCTGCGATACAGGTGCCATGGAATAACTTTAGCAGGTTATTGAAAAAAATGGTGACCCCTGGAATGTAGTCGAGAGGTCGATACTTGGTATAGTTTGAATATCGGCATATTCAGCCCCGCGCTTTAGCAGGATGCTGAAAAAGTCCGCCAGCGTCGTTCTCGCATCGTTCAGATCCTCAACGTACCGAATCAGATTCTCGAAGATCGGAATCTCTGGAGGGGCTTTTCCGTTCGCCAAGATTCATTGCAAGGGCGAACGGCCCACACGAAGTGCGGTTTGTACCTCCTCCGGCCTTCACTCGCTGCGGCCTTGCTGGACGACCTTTTTGAGCATCCTGCGACTATCTTGGCATCGGCGCCCATGGAAAACGTCCATCGACGTCTTGTGTATAAATCGAGTTTTTCCGCAGCCTGTTAGCAACGCTGTAGAAAAAGACTGCCGGCGGCATTTCCGCTTCGCTCGCCAGAGCTGTAAAAGGTGAAACGTGAAACGTAAGACTGCCGAAAACCCTTCCTTCAAAACCTTTCACGTTTAACGATTCACGTCTCACGGATCGCTGATGGAGTTAAGCGGCTTCTGCCAGCAAGACGCGCGTGATGTGGAAATGGGCCAGTACTACTTCAGGGGCTCGATTGAGGGCCTCGTAGTAAGCGCGCTCGAATCCGTCGCCCTTAATCGATGGGCGGGTTAAGGTGCGCACCTCGGCGACAAGATGTTCGACGTTTTCATGGGTGATGTCAAATGCGTCGTCGGCCAGGAGTTGATCGATCCGGAGCAACAGATCCAAGAGGGGGCAGAGCCATGTGAACCAAGGATCGCTGAGTAGCAACTGGATAAGCTCGTCTGTCGAGCCGACGCGGCCGTGGATGCGTTCGTAGGTGAGCCGCTCCGCCACAATCAATGCGCTATAGAGAGACAAGAGTTTCTGGTGAACCTCCAGCATGGTGAGGCGTAGAGGATCGGTGTGAACAGTCGGATTGGATCGTAGCGGCGAAGCCATACGGTAAGTGTAGCAGGGCCACAAGCCCGGTCGGTCTGGTCCATCTGGTCCGTCTGGTCTGTCCGGTCTATCTCGTCTATCTGACTCAAGCAAATGAACAAGACAGACCGAACAGACAAAATAGACCAGAGAGACCAGCCAGACCAGAGAGACCAGACAGACCAGAGAGACCAGAGAGACCAGCCAGCTTTTTCAGCGTTCCGCTAGTTCCCCACCCGAGTGGCGAACTGCGCAAACAGTTCCCCCGTGAGGTAGCCGGCATTGTCTGGGTCGAAGGCATCCTTGCGGCGAAGATAGTCGTTAAGGATTCGGCCGTCGGCGGTCTTGTGGATGTGGGGCAGGCTGAGATTCATGCGGTAGCGTTCGACGGCGCCAGCCACGCGACTGATGAAGACCACGGTGCCATTCGGCTCTTGTCGCTCGACGATCCCGACGTGCGTCAACGGGTCGTTCACCTTGCCATCCCCATTGTAGTCCCACGTGTTGTTGAAAAAGACGAGGTCACCGGGGTGGACGACCGGTCCCTGGTGGAACGTGCCCTGTTGCCGTATGTGTGCATGGATGAGGCGGACGCCGTTGGCTTCAGGATCGTTCGCGCTGCTGCCGTATAGATCGATGCCATGTTTGAGGAAGACGGCTCTGGTGACCCCGGCGCAGTCGTAGGCGATGCGCAGGCCCCTGCTCTCAATCGTTTTGACGCCCACGAGCTTGGCCGCTGTCCTCACGATCGCGCTCCGGCTCGGCGTGAGTTCGGCGGATCGACAACAGGGTCGCTCTGTCGGTAGCGAAGCGCGAGGATGTTCGTCCGGTTGCGTGGCACAACCCACGAGCGTCACGACTGCGATAGCGGTCATGATGAAGAGGAATCGCATCGCCTCACCGTACGTTGACGAATCGGCCTTGGGCTGTCTCCCGGAGCTGATCGATGTCTTCGTGCCGGGTGACGGAGAGTGGCACAGTACTGGTCAATTCTTCAATCAACAGATCGGTCGTCAGCGGTGTTTTTTGGTGGAGCGCGCGATAGAGGGCTGCGACCACAGCCTGTTCGATTTCCGAGCCGCTGAAACCGTCGCTGGCGCTGACGACCTTGAGCAGGTCGAACTGGTTCACGTTTTGCTTCCGAAGACCCAGGTGAATCTTCCAGATCGATTCCCGTTCGCTGTCTTCCGGCAGGTCCACAAAAAATATTTCGTCGAATCGGCCCTTACGAAGGAGTTCGGGGGGAAGCAACGACAGATTGTTGGCGGTGGCCACGACGAAGACCTCTTGTTTCTTTTCCTGAAGCCACGTGAGAAATGCCCCGAACAGCCGGCGGCTCAAGCCTGCATCGGCCTCGCCGCTACCGCTTCCCGCAGCCATCGCCTTCTCGATTTCATCGATCCAGAGGACGATGGGCGAAAGCGACTCAGCCATCTCGATCGCCTTGCGGAAGTTTTTTTCCGACTCACCGACGAATTTATCGAACAATCGGCCCGCATCGAGTTTTAAGAGTGGGAGTTGCCATTCCTTCGCGATGGCCTTCGCGGCCAGTGATTTACCGCAGCCCGGCACGCCCACGAGCATGATCCCTCTGGGGGGCGCGAGATTGAGCGCCTTGGCTTCTGCGGTAAAACCGACCTTCGCGCGTTCCAGCCAGGATTTCAGATTGGCGAATCCACCTAACTCGAATCGGTTGTCTTCGAGCGGATAGTATTCGAGCAAGCCGCCATCTTTGATGGCTTGCACCTTGCGCTGCAGAATCTTCTGCACGTCATCGGCGGAGAGGGTGCCGTCTTCGACGACGCATTGGGTGATGACCTGCCGCGCTTGATGGAGGGTCAGGCCCTGTAAGGCGCGAAGGATGGCGTCACGCTCGTTGGCGGAAGGGCTCTGGTCTGTCCCCGCGGAGTTGCTGATGGAGTTGAGGATGCTTTGCACGACTGTAGTTGACCGTGGGCGACGGGGCGAGGTTCTGGGGCCGAGCGATTGCAGGACGCTTTGGAGCATGGATTGGAGTTCGTCTCGATCCGGTAGTTGCAGATCGAGCCGGACGACGATTTTTTCAATATCGAGCGGCAGGATAATAGGTTGGCCGGTGAGCACGCAGGTGGAACGTGAGCGATCGTAGATTGCCGCGACTTCTCGGAGTTGGCGGCCGACTGCTGGATCTTGTAGGTGCGGCGTGAGGTCCTTGAGCCAGAAGATTGCCTCCACGGTCAGACCTTGCAGATGTTGGAGGACCGCCAGAGGTGTGGCGGTCATTTTACTGAGTGTCGGTCCATCGTCGTGCCGGGTAAGCCCTCTGGTAACGGACCATTCGAACAGCGGCATGCGTTCCTGGGCGGCAACCGATTGCAGTAACGCCAGGACCCGCTCCTCTTCTACCGTCTCGATGGTGATCAGCGGGTGGCAGGAGCGAATGAGGGTGCGGAGGTCATGTACGCTGGTTGACAGAGCCATAGGAGGGAAATGCTAGCACGAGGCTTGTGCCGCACCAAGGAAAGGAAACTTTGGTGCGGACCTTTTCTCCGCAACCTTTTACGGTTCACGTTTCACGGATTAATGGGCAGCGGTTGCGTTAGTAGGCAACGGAAAACTCAGTTTATACACAAAACGACGAATGGGTTTTTCATATAGCGCCGAATGCTTCCCCGGTTGACTCAGCAGGTGAAATATTCGAAACCATCTGGCTACCTGCGTTGAATCAGGTACTCGACGCATGCCGCTTCGGTTCTAAATTGCCAGCAAAACTCCCGCATGTTCTTCGGATATCCCGGTCGGGCCATTCCTAACCAGTGGCAAACTCACGCTGCTGAGTCAACCGGGGAAGCATTTGGCCATATTCTCGTGAATCGACCAGACCGCATGCAACGGCTCCCGCGCTTTCGTAAAGGCCAATACAAGCGCAGAATGCCCACGTGGATCATCGGGGTAGTCCTCAATGATCTCGCTCGCGGCATCGGAATAGGCCTCTTCGATATCGTCGATCGTAATCTCGTCGGCATCGCGTTCTTCTTCCGCGTGCAACGTAAGACGATATCGGCCTGCTGTCATAAGCGCGCGCAGACGTTCCAGCACGCCGCGACTGTACTGAAACCCTCGGAGAAGTGCAACCAAGCTATTCCACTACAATATGACGGATACATTCCAGCCGTCCAGAAAAAACAGGACGGTTCGAAGGTCCGATACATTTTGGTCCAATGCGCGCCGTCAAGGGCATCTCTAGAAATGCCCCTTTCATGCATGCTCATACCTTCATTAAAATGGACAGTCTTTATCCATCCTTGGCTGCTCGCATCGATCGACCACCGCTCTTCCATCATCTCCCTTGAGGACGGG